>Ga0181601_10005333_pt1 | contig 10673 bp, 9 predicted proteins | sample 041ome_8_FD_133020 | JGI IMG/M metagenome (GOLD analysis project Ga0181601, IMG submission 133020) | Coastal salt marsh microbial communities from the Groves Creek Marsh, Skidaway Island, Georgia - 041407BS metaG (megahit assembly) | ecosystem: Environmental > Aquatic > Marine > Intertidal zone... | reverse complement strand
GCGGGCTGTTGGCCAGCAGATCATCCACCACGCTCGGATCGGCCAGCGTCGAGGTATCGCCCAGATTGCCGGTGTCATTCTCGGCAATCTTCCTGAGGATGCGGCGCATGATCTTGCCGGAACGTGTTTTCGGCAGGCCGGGTGCGAATTGCAGCACGTCAGGCGTTGCGATGGGCCCGATTTCCTTGCGCACCCACTGGATCAGTTCCTTGCGCAGTTCGTCTGTATCCTCGACGCCTTCCATGGTGGTGACATAGGCATAGATGCCTTGCCCCTTCACATCATGCGGCATGCCGACCACGGCAGCTTCTGCCACCGCGTCATGATCCACCAGAGCGCTTTCCACTTCGGCCGTGCCCATGCGGTGGCCCGAGACGTTGATCACATCATCAATCCGGCCGGTGATCCAGTAATAGCCATCCTCATCCCGGCGGCATCCGTCCCCTGTGAAATACTTGCCCGGATACTGCGAGAAATAGGTCTGGATGAAGCGGTCATGATCGCCATAGACGGTGCGCATCTGGCCGGGCCAGCTGTCGAGGATGACCAGCGCGCCTTCGGTCGCGCCTTCAAGGATGTTGCCTTTCTCGGCATCGACGACGGCGGGCTGCACGCCGAACATGGGGAAACTGGCGGAACCCGGTTTCAGCGCATGGGCGCCGGGCAGGGGAGTGATCATGTGGCCGCCCGTTTCGGTTTGCCACCATGTGTCGACGATGGGGCAGCGCTTGTCGCCCACCACGTCGTAATACCATTCCCAAGCCTCAGGGTTGATCGGTTCGCCCACGCTGCCGAGTACCTTCAGGCTCTTGCGGCTGGTCTTCTTCACCCATTCATCGCCTTCGCGCATCAGTGCGCGCAGGGCGGTGGGTGCGGCATAGAACTGCTCGACCTGGTACTTGTCGACCACCTGCCAGAAGCGGCTGAAGTCCGGATAATTGGGCACGCCTTCAAACATCAGCGTTGTCGCGCCATTGGCCAGCGGCCCGTAAACGACATAGCTGTGCCCGGTCACCCAGCCGATATCCGCAGCGCACCAGTAAACCTGCCCCGGGCGGTAATCGAAGGTGTATTCATGCGTCATGCTGGCCCACACGGCATAGCCGCCGGTGGTGTGCAGCACGCCCTTGGGCTTGCCGGTGGAGCCCGAGGTGTAGAGGATGAAGAGCGGGTCTTCCGCGTTCATTTCTTCCGGTTCGCAAGTGGCAGGCATATCCGCCACTGCTTGCGCCCAGTCGACATCGCGGCCTTCGACAAAGCCGACATCGGCGCCGGTGTGGCGCAGCATGATGACGGTATCGACTTTTGCCTTCTCGCAAGCAGCGTCGACGTTGGCCTTGAGCGGAATGGTCTTGCCGCCGCGCAGGCCTTCGTCAGTGGTCAGCACGATGGTGCTTTCGCAATCGGTGATGCGCTGGGCGAGGGCATCGGGGCTGAAGCCTGCAAACACGATCGAATGCACCGCGCCGATCCGCGCGCAGGCGAGCATCGCCACTGCCGCTTCAGGGACCATTGGCAGGTAGATCGTCACCCGGTCGCCGCGCTGCACGCCCTTGGCTTTCAGCAAATTGGCGAACTTGCAGGTCGCTTCGTGGAGCTCGCGATAGGTCAGCTGGCGGCCGGGCGTATCGGGGTGGTCCGGCTCCCACAGGATCGCCACGTCATCACCGCGCGTCTCCAGGTGCCGGTCCAGGCAATTGGCTGCAAGGTTCAGCGTGCCGTCCTCGAACCACTTGATGCGGAAATCGGCAGCATCGAAACTGGTGTCCTTGATCTTCGTGGGCTTGCGCATCCAGTCGATCCGCTGGGCCTCGCCGAGCCAGAAGTTTTCCGGATCATCCACGCTGGCGCGATATTTCAGCGCGTAGCCATCAGCATTGATCTTGGCATTTGCGGCCCAATCCGCCGGTACCGGATGGGTGACGTGCTCGTGCATTCCAAACTCCCACTTGCTCTCGCAAGCAGACCTAGGAAATCCTCATGCGTTGCGCCAGAGGGCATCCAGCGCCGGAAGCAAATGCGTGCGATGTTCTGCAGGAATGCGGGTGAGGAGTTCTGCCTCGAATGCCTCGATGATCGACAGCGCCTCACCATGCTTTGCATGTCCTGCCGCAGTCAGCACCAGACCTTGCGATTTGCCGTCCAGCGGGTTGCGGTCAATCAGCCCGGCATCTTCAAGCCGCTTCAGCAACGGCACCATGTTGGCCCGCTGGATATCCAGTTCCCGCCCCAGTGCGCTGGCCGTGACATCGGGGTTGGCGTCGATCAGAAGCAGCAGCGATGCGTCCACCTGCTTCAGCCCGATGTCGGACAGCCGCGCAGCCAGTTCCGCAGCCGTCGCATTGGCGGCACGGCGCAGCGAATAGCCGGGGTAGTGGGTAAGTGGATCCTGCATGATCAGAACCTTAGCGATTGTTGTTGCGCATAGCAATCCTTATAGCTATGAGTGATAACAATCCGCGCGGCCATTGCCGCGTGATTCGCGCAACCAAGTGGAGAGAATACGATGGCAAAGCCCTCACAGCCCGATCCCCGCCCGCAAGAAGAAACCGTCAAGTACGACATCATCGACGGCGTGGCATGGGTATCCTTCAACCGTCCCGACAAGCGCAACTGCATGAGCCCCAAGCTCAACAAGCAGATGCTGATCGTTCTGGAAGAGCTGGAATTCCGTGATGACGTGCAGGTGCTGGTGCTGACCGGTGAGGGCACTTCGTGGTCCGCCGGCATGGACCTGCTCGAATATTTCCGTGAAGCCGAAGTGCAGGGCCTGCACAAGGTGCGTGAGCACCAGCGCCAGGCATATGGCTGGTGGGAACGCCTGCGTTGGTACGAAAAGCCGACCGTTGCCATGATCAACGGCTGGTGCTTCGGCGGTGCTTACGGCCCGCTGTTCGCTTGCGACCTCGCCTATTGCTCTGACGAAGCGCAGTTCGGCCTGTCCGAAATCAACTGGGCCATCCTGCCCGGCGGCGGCGCATCCAAGGTGGCGGCAGAACTGCTCAACTTCCGCGATGCCATGTATCACGCCATGATGGGTGAAAACCTCACTGGCCCCGAAGCTGCGGCCAAGGGCATGGTCAATGAATCGCTGCCGGCTGACAAGCTGAAGGACCGTGTGCAGGAAGTTTGCGACGTTCTGAAGAAGAAGGACAGCCAGGCCCTGCGTGCCACCAAGTGGGCCGTGCGCCGCGTGCGCGAAATGACCTATGACAACGCCGAGGACTACCTGATCCGCGCACAGGAAGCGCTGAACGACTTCGGCGGTTGGGAAACCCGCAAGGAAGCTACCAAGCAGTTCCTTGACGAGAAGACCTTCAAGCCGGGCCTTGGTGCCTTCGACAAGACCAAGGTCAGCAAGGACTGATCCCGATCAATGCAACAGGCGTCACCCCTGCCAATGGCGGGGGTGACGTTTTGCGTGTCCGGGGTTAGGACGCGCTTCAAAGTTTCCCAGTGGAGAGGAATTCCATGAGCACCCGCCGTTTCACCAACGAACAGATTGACCGCCTGCTGCGCCCGAAATCCGTGGCCGTGATCGGCGCTTCGGACCGCCATGGCGCGCTTGGCTGTACGCTGCTGAACAACCTCGTGCAGTACAAGTTCAAGGGCGATATCTATCCGGTGAACCCCAAGCGGGACGAGCTGCAGGGCCTCAAGGTCTACAAGGGCCCCGATGAACTACCGCACGGTGTGGATTGCGCCGTGCTGGCGATCCCGCGTCCCTTCGTCGTCGACACCGTCCGCGCGCTGGCAAAGAACGGTTGTGGCGCAGTGGTGATCTACGCCGCCGGCTTCTCCGAAGCGGGTGAGGAAGGCGCGAAGGACCAGGCCGAACTGGCGCGCATCTCCGAAGAACACGGCATCATCATCGAAGGCCCCAATTGCCTGGGCTGCACGAACTACGTGGAAGGCATTCCGCTGACCTTCGTGGAAACCAACATGAAGCAGCCCGGCCCGAATGACCGCGCTGTTGGCGTGGCCAGCCAGTCCGGCGCGCTTGCTGCCGTGCTTGCCACCACGCTTCACCCGCGCGGTTGCTTTGTCTCCACATCGGTTTCCACCGGCAATGAGGCGGCATCGGGCGTGGAAGACTATGTCGAATGGCTGGTGGATGACCCCGCCACTCACGTCATTGCCATGTATGTCGAGAACCTGCGCAACCCGCAGGCCTTTATCGCAGCTGCCCGCCGCGCGCGCGCAGCAGGCAAGCCCATCATCATGCTGCACCCGGGCAAGAGCTCGAAGGCGCAGGAATCGGCTGCCACCCACACTGGCGCGATGGCGGGCGACTATGCACTGATGAAGACCAAGCTGACCCGCGAAGGCATCATCTTTGCCGATACGCTGGAAGAGCTGGCCGATATCGCCACCATCGCTGTAACCTGCCCGGACCTGCCGGGCGCGAATATGGCGGTGCTGGGTGAAAGCGGCGCGCTGCGCGGCCTTGCCTTCGACATCGCGGAAGACATCGGGCTCGACCTGATCCACCTCGATGACGAGAACAGCCCGAAGATCCGCGCTGTGCTGCCGGACTTCGTGCCGGTTTCCAACCCCACGGACATCACCGCCATCGGCCTCAGCGAACCGGAAATCTACACCAACCTGCTGCGCGTGCTGCTGGAGGATGACCGCATCGGCAGCGTGGTCGCATCGATCATCCAGTCGGATCCGATCACCTGCAAGATCAAGCTCCCGGCCATCCAGAAGGCGCTCGAAGGCGGCTCGCTGGGCAAGCCGCTGGTCTTTGCCGGCGTGGACGAAGGCGCGAATGTGCCGCAGGAATATCTCGACGGCCTCGCCAGTGCGGGTATCCCCTATTTCCGCTCCACCGAGCGTGCCTATCGCGCGATTGCGCGCCTGGCGGACCTTTCCAAGCGGGACCTGTCGGACAATTCGATTGCTCCGATTGCGCTCGACGGTCTGGCTGACGAAAGCGGCGTGATCCCCGAATACAAGGCCAAGGCGCTGCTTGCGCCAGCTGGGATCGCCTTCCCTGCCAGCCAGTTCGCTCCCACGGCTGAAGATGCTGCCAATGCGGCCGAGGCTATCGGCTTCCCGGTGGTGATGAAGGCGCAGGCTGCTGCGCTGGGCCACAAGAGCGACGCGGGCGGCGTGATCCTGAACCTGAAGTCCACTGACGAGGTGCGGGACGCTTTCGAGCGCATGTACCAGAACGTCGCCAACTACGATGCCTCCATCGCGCTTGACGGCGTGCTGATCGAGAAGATGGGCAAGATGGGCACCGAGATGATCGTGGGCGCCAAGTCCGATCCCCAGTGGGGCCCGGTGGTGCTGGCCGGTTTCGGCGGCGTGACGGCGGAAATCCTCAAGGACGTGAAGCTGTTCACCCCTGACATGGGCAAGGAACAGGTGATCGCAGGCCTGCTCTCGCTGAAGCAGGCACCGATCCTCAAGGGCTATCGCGGCAGCCCCGCGCTGGACGTAGAGGCGCTGGCAGACCTGATCGTGAAGATGGGGGCGATCATGACCGGGAACCCCTCGATCCGCGAGATCGACCTGAACCCGGTGATCATCCATCCCAAGGGCGAAGGCGTGGCCGCGCTCGACGCGCTGATGCTGGTCGACTGACCCGCTCCACACCGCAAAGCAATACTGGCAACAAAAAAGGGCCGGAAGGGATCAACCTTCCGGCCCTTTCGTCAGGCCCTCAGGGGAGAGGGCCGTGCGGGGCCCAGTTGCCTGAGCCCGGCCCGTATGTGACCTCCACACGGCGGTTCTGCAGCTCGCGCACACCGTCTGCCGTTTCCACGCGGGGCATGGTTTCGCCAAACGCCTCGCTGGCAATGCGTGCCGCCGGGATGCCGCGATCGGTCAGGTAGTCCTGCACCTCTTCATTGCGGCGTTCGGACAGGCCTACGTTGTAGGTGGCTGAACCGGACCGATCAGCCTGTGGTGCCAGCGTGTTTCAATGTGCAGGGAAGACGTTGCGCGTTGGATGGTGCGGTTCCTGGTGCCCCCAGTGTCCTGCGGCAGGACTTAGGGGCACCATGCCGCCGCCGCAAGCGGTTCAGTATACGCGCGGCACGGGATCGGCGCTGGGCCAGCGTCGCGGCGTGCCGATGGGCAGGAAGTCGAAGAAGGCGTTGATCGACCGGACCGATCCTCCCCACACCTTGAATGCCTCGAACGTCACCAGCACCGTGTCCGGGCCATAGGAGCCGGTGTAGCCGAAGTTCATCCACAAGAGCACGGTGCCGTTTTCCTCGTCCACCGCCACCACGCTCGGGATCAGGCCGGGGTGGACCATGATGCGCTGGTCATAAAGGCCGCAGGTGCCGAAAGCGCAGCCTTGCCCGGCGGTAATCACGCCGTTTTCCACCCGGTATGCATCATCGGCAAAAGGCACGCCGGCATCGGTGAAACTGCCTGTGCGCAAGCCTTCGGCATAGCTGAGGGCGACTGCCACCAGATCCCCGCGCGACATGCGCTGCCCGGCGGGCACGGGGCTGTCCATCCCGCGCACCGGCTCATCCAGCACCTTTGGCTGGAACGGCGAATCCGGGGTGACGCGGTGAACCACGCTTTCCACTCCCGTGATGGTGTCGCCCTCCACGTGCAGCGCGAGCGACAGCAGCACCGGGACATCGCCTTCCATCAGGTGCACGTGCGAGGCGGCTACCTGCCGTGCGGTGTCGAGATAGTCGTGCCGGAAGGTTCCCTTGCCGGTAATGCTGTGCCAGATGCCTTCGCCGATTTCGGCATCGAGGCCGTTCTCCGTCACCCGCACATTGCTTGCCAGAGGCAGGGTGGAAGGATCATGCGCCAGCAGCGCGTCGACATAGCCGGTCACCATGTCGCCAAGGCACGCCCTGTCGCAGCTTGTGTCGGCACTCTGGGCTTGGGCGCTTGCGGTGGTGCCCGGCAATCCCAGCGCCAGTAGCGCAAGTATGGCTACGATGCGGTTCAGATATCGAGACATGGCGAAATTCCCTCCCAGCGTGGCCGTTTTCCGGTCCAGCGGGGAGGAAGCTAGGACAAATTGCGTGCGAGCGCCAAGCTCATAAGTTTGAAGTGGTATCAGTGGCGCGAGGAGTTGAGCGCGTTGGTTAGAAATTCGACCAGCTCTGCAGGCGGACAGGGCTTTTGAGCAGCCTTGGCCTGCGGATAGCGCTGGCAGAGTTCCTTCGGGTCTGCATGGCCCGAATGGAACAGGATCGGAATGCCAGCCTGCTGCAATTTGTCTGCCAACGGGAAGACCTCGCCGTCCTCCACCATCACATCCAGTATCGCGCAATCGGGCATGGCCTGCTCGATCGCTGCGAGCGCAGTCTTTTGCGCCACATGCGGGCCGTCGACGCGGCAACCGAGCGCGCGCACGGTTTCTGCCAGGTCGAGAGCGATGAGGAACTCATGTTCCACCACCAGCACGCGGGGATGTTCAAAGCGCTCCTGAGAGGCCATGGCGAAGTCTCCTGGTCGGCTGCGATTGATGCCGCGAGCCGCTCAGGAGTTCTGCGCGCGAATGCGCGATCTCGTTCCCGACAAATCAGGTGCGTCCGAAGCGGCTTTCGTACGCGGCGCGGTCACCGGCTTGTAGCAGCTTGGCCTGCTCCACCCAGCTGTCGCGGCGGATGCGGCCCTGGAAGCGGCCGAGCTGGGCATCCACGCGGTCAATTTCGGCATCGTCCCACGCCGCAATCTGGGCGAACGTGGTGATGCCCATGGCGTTGAGCTGGGCGCGCAGCTTGGGGCCAAGTCCCTTGATTTCCGACAGGTCGTCCCCTTCACCCGAAGGTGCAGCGGGGGCCGGTGCAGGAGCAGTGGTCTGCGCGACGCTGGCACCTGCCTCGGCATCGGCACTGGCGGTCGCCGCCGCAACAACGTCGGCATTGGCGGGCGAGGCGGGTGCGGTGGCAGAGGGCGCCGAGTCAATCAGCGCCTGGTTGCGCTTGGCTGCGCCAACTTCCTGCCCGTCATCGCTGCGTTCCACCTTGGCGGTGCGGTTGGCGGCGAAAATCCAGCATGCGACCACCAGGCCGATGACCAGTGCGATGGCCAGCAGCACCCAGTTTTCCTGAATCAGTTCAGCCATGTGCGGCGATCCTTCCGATATGCGTCAATTGCGGCCCCAGATGGCCCAGCCAATACCGATCCCGATCGCATAAGCGACCAGCATGAGGACAAGCAGTTCAAGCCAGATGGGCATGGGCGGGTTCTCTAATGATGAGCATGCGAGAGGGCAATGTCAGCGCGGAGCGGGCGTGTCCACCGGCGTTGGCATGATCGGTTCGGTTTCGACCACGGTGAACTCGATCCGGCGATTGGCCGGGTCTGCCGGGTCCAGCCCTTCCACCGGCATGCTGGAGCCCACGCCGCGGGCGCGCAGCCCGTCTTCCGGGATGCCCTGATTGACCAGCGCCTGCTGCACGGCGAAGGCGCGCTCGCGCGACAGTTCCATGTTGCCCGCAGCCGTGCCCGAATTGTCGGTGTGGCCGGTGATGGCGATGATGCTGCCAAGGCACGGTCGCAGCGATTGCGCCACCTCTGCCACCAGCGGCGAACTGGCGGCATCAATGCGCGAGGAGCCTTCCTCGAAGCGGATCGAGCGGGCGCGCAGCAGGGCTTGCACGTCTTCCTGGCAATGCAGCGGGTTCTGCGCGCGGGCGGATGCTTCGGACAGCACGGTGCCGTCCTCCCAGCTGATGCCCCCGACACCCGGAATGGCGGCCACGGCCCGCGCGATGCGGGCGCGGGTGCCATCGTCAAGGTCTTCCGCGCCGGTCAGCACGGGATGGCGGCTGGGCAGGCCATTGGGTGAGGTGAAATGGGCTTCCACGCTGCTCCCGCCGCCTGCTTCGGCAATGGCAGGCGCTGCCTGTTCGGCCAGCCGTGCCGCGATGGCCGGGCCAGTCATGCTTCCGCCGAGCAACGCGAGCAGGAAGACGACGAAGGCGCCAAGCGCGATGGCAATGCGGGGGCTGCGGAGAATCTTCATGGACCCTCCTTAGCCATGATTGTCAGCGCCCGTCGAGGGCCCCTGCAAGCGAAGCGAGCTGCACGAATTCGCTGCGCCAGTATCCGCTCTGCCGGCCAGCCAGCCGCGCGGCATCGTTCAGGGTGTATCCGTTCATCAGCGTATCGCCGCGCAGCACCTGGCCATAGGCGGCAACGGCGCTGGCAAAGGCCATGTCGCCGCTCGCCGGACCAGCGCGATCCATCATGGCGGAAGGGACGGGGCGCTGGATCAGTTTCGATGTGTCCTCTCCCCGTAGCTTGTAGCGCAGCTGGACGAAGGCCAGCTCGTCAACCGCGTCGGATGCATCGGCGGGCGCGCTGGCGGCATAGCGCCGCTCGCGCATCCAGCCCTCGGCACCGGTGGGCACGATTTCGTAGATCGCGGTGACCTGATGGCCCGCGCCGATCTCGCCCGTATCGACCGCGTCATTGTCGAAGTCTTCCTCGCGCAGCGCGCGATTCTCATAGCCGATCAGGCGATACTGGCTCACCTTGGCCGGGTTGAATTCCACCTGGATCTTCACGTCATGCGAGATAGTGAACAGGGTGGAGGACATCTCCTGCGACAGCACCTTGCGCGCTTCCATGGCGGAATCGAAATAGGCGTAATTGCCGTTACCGTGGTCCGCGATCTGCTCCATCATGGCATCGTTCAAATTACCGGTGCCGAAGCCCAGCGTGGTGAGGGTAATGCCGCTCTTGCGCTTTTCCTCGATCATTTCGATCAGCCGGTCATGGTTGCGGATGCCGACGTTGAAATCGCCATCGGTGGCCAGGATCACACGGTTCACGCCGCCTTCGATGAAGCTGCCGCGAGCGATGTCATAGGCCAGCTGGATGCCCGCGCCGCCTGCGGTGGAGCCACCTGCGCGCAGGTTCTCGATGGCGATGCGGATATCGCATTCGTCATTGGTCGGCTCGAGCACCACGCCTGCAGCCCCGGCATAGACGACGATGGACACGCGGTCCTGCTCGGTCAGTTCGGCAGCGAGCATCTTCATGGCAGTCTGCATCAGCGGCAGCTTGTCGGGCGATACCATCGAACCCGACACGTCGAGCAGGGAGACAAGGTTTGCCGGCGGGCGCTGATCCGCATTGAGGTCATAACCGCGCAGGCCGATCCGCAGCAGCCGCGTGGCATCGTTCCACGGCGTTACTGCCATGTCCGTGCTGACCGAGAAGGGCGTCGCAATGTCGGTTGGCGCGGGATAGTCGTAGCGGAAGTAGTTGATCATCTCCTCGGTGCGGACGGAGGCCTTGGGCGGCAGGTTGCCATCCAGCAGATATCGCCGCGCATTGGCATAGGCGGCGGTGTCCACGTCCACGGAGAAGGTGGAGACGGGGTTTTCATGCGCCCAGTTCGCGGGCGCGACCTGTTCGCCTGCATATTGCTCGCGGTCCGGCAGATCGGTGGGGCGCACTGCCGGGATGCAGCGCGGCTGGAACTGGGGCAGGCGCTCGACGACGGATTCGAGGTTTGTGGCAGAAGATTGTTCGAGCAGTTGTGCGTTCACCGTCACTGCCGGAGCGGCTGTTGCCCTTGGCGCCGGAGGAGGCGGAGGGGGAGGCCGCGCGGGCGGCGGTGGTGGGGAAGGCTGAACGGCAGAACGAACCGCGCCTGACCGGTCTGCCCTTGATCCGGTTACCACGATGGGCGACGGCGAATCGTAGCTGCGCTCATAGCTTGCGGGCAG
>Ga0181601_10005329_pt1 | contig 10676 bp, 18 predicted proteins | sample 041ome_8_FD_133020 | JGI IMG/M metagenome (GOLD analysis project Ga0181601, IMG submission 133020) | Coastal salt marsh microbial communities from the Groves Creek Marsh, Skidaway Island, Georgia - 041407BS metaG (megahit assembly) | ecosystem: Environmental > Aquatic > Marine > Intertidal zone... | reverse complement strand
TTAAATTAGAACTGTCTATTTCTACTCCTGGAATACTAGCACCAGTAATTCCTAAAGGTCTTCCTGATATTGGGCCGCCATAAACACTTGCTGATGCATCTCCAAACGGCAAAGCGTCAGTACCCCATACAATTTGACTGTTTTGGTGCGTTTCTACATAGTCAGCAAATCTGTCTACTATGTTTTGTTTAGAAATAGGGTTTACAAGTATTACCATGTTATATATGTACCTTTAATAATCGTTCATCAATTTGTTTTGATTTTCTAGTAGTATTTATGTTCTTCTTTAGGTTCATCATAAGCGTTTTTGGACTAGCACACACATCTTCTTCCCATTCTAACTGGTGACAATCGCTTCCGCATACGTCAAATACAGGACACTCAAAGCATCTTGGATCTCTAGCAGTTTCACAGGCAATAATTTTGGTTCTTTTTGGGTTCCAAAGCAGATCAAATATGGGCATATCAATATCCCCGTAATGATCTTCAGGTGCTGAATTTGGACATCCTGCTATGGTACCATCGGCGTTTAAAGTAAACAACTTTTGCTCACAATTCCTACACCAAGTACCTGCATCAGGGAATCCTAATTCAAACTTGGCATAGATGTTTTCCATAAATGTATGATATATTTTGTCACGTAAATCATACTTCTCTATTTGTTCATGGTACTTCAAAAACCAAGCATCCAGTTCTAAGTTGCTAGGCCAAAGTTGCAGGTTTTTTCTAGCATTACCATTCATGGTGATACGCTCAAAGTCTATTTCTTGTATGCCTAAACTAATAGCATAGTTGATAATCTCTGCTGGATCCATCTCAGTTACATCTCTACTCATACTCACAAACATCTTTATTGTAAACCCATCTTTGATCAACATACGAACATTAGATTCCCATAATGCTTTTTGCTTTTCGTTTGCAAAACGTATTTTAGGATCCCAACTAGTACCTATGCGTTTGTTCAATACCGTACGCATAAAGTTTAATTTTTCGTCATCAATTTTAAACACCAAGTTTGATGTTGCTCCCCAACTTATGTTATCGAACAAAGGATTAACTTCATCATAAACACGTTGCATATTTTTAATAGGTGCAAGAAACGGCTCTCCTCCATGAAACTCTACGTGCAACGATTCCATATGTGGAAGACCAACCTTTAAACTCTTAAGCCATTTAATTGTTTTTTCAGGATTAAAATATATCTTGCGGCCATTAATTCCGTTGGTAAAACAATGACTGCAATTAAGATTGCAGGTCTCGGTTGTTTTAAGATATACCATTATGTCATTCATAGTTTTATTCCTACATTCATAGACTGTCCTGAAAAATCAAAACTACTAAAACTTAAACTTAAACAGTCGGTGGTATTAAATGCTTTATGCGGAACCTTTGCAGGTATGATTATGCTGTCGCCTGATTTTAATTCTGTTTCAACACCATCTATATTAATCTTTTTATTACCTTCCATCACTTCTATATAAACTTCGTATGGATCTTCATGCATTTCAAAACTTCCATTGTTAGCATAACCCCAATACGCATGACAGTCAACTGGCTTTTGCCATTTTTGATATAATTGATAACACTTGTCAAGTATTTGACCGTTATAGATTTCTAAACCTTGTACTTTAATTGTAGTTGCTAGAGCAATATCTTCTTTTATACCTTCAACATATTTGTTAAAGGTGTTGTATAGATCATTTACAACTGTATCCTTACCGTCTTTGATTACGTATATTAATCTATTGTTGTAAAATTCTAAACTGTTTAGAACAGATTCAAAGTCGTTCTTTGCAAACATCATACCAGTACTGGAGAATATTCAGTTACTCCGTGTACATTGCAACTGAACACAATCCGTTCCTCTTTTAATGGATTAGGTTGTACCCTGTGCGATAACCAACCAGGAAAAATTAAACAGTCGAATTCTTGTGCTTCTACTTCCATAAAGAAGTCTTGACTTTTTCCTTTTGTAAGATTGCGTGGATAGTTTACCCACATTGGTTGTTCGTGATTTCTAAATTCAATGTTTCCACTACCAGGGGGTTTTTTCATATAAAAACTCACAGCAATATGACTACCTCCGTGATCGTGTTCTTCAACAAAGGCTTCTTGTTTTGTTATATTAAACCAACTTTTCCATATTTTTAATTCAACAGGTTCTGACAAATTCCAATGTCTCCAAACTTCTCTAAGATGCGGTGCTAACCAATTCATAAACTCTTGCATCTGTGGCCATGTGTGTGGGTCGTTTGACATTCCTGCATTTGTAATTCCGCCGGACTTGATAACTCCTCTATTAGGAGCAACAGTTAATGATTCTTTTCTCATCCTTGTTATTGCTTCAGATAGATCTCCGGTATATGGTACCTTCCATACTTTACATAATGAAGGATCTACTGCTGTGATCATTGATCTTTCCTTGTAAAGTTGTTTACTCTAAAATTAGCACTAAAGGTAGTTCTACGTTGTTTACTGTGATTAGGAAACGTATAATGCTTTAACCAACTAGGAAAAATAATTATTGTTCCTGGTTTTACTTCAGGTATGTATCTTTCGCCTTCGAATAGTTTTTTGAAAATGTTATCAATACCACTATACTTTGTAACTTTAAATTCGTCATTAATCAAACAAAACTCGCCGCCGCTTCCAGGTGTCGTATCCTTTTCTAAAAAGTAGGAACAACTAAACGATCTTCCAGGAAATGTATGATCGTGAACTTCTTGAAATTCATCTTCATTATATATGTTTGCCCAGTTTTCAATAACGTCAATTGAATATTCTGTCTGAGGTTCTAGATCTTCAACAAACTCTTTTAGACACGGTGTAATATTTTCAATCCAAATTTTCCATGGCATTTCTTTATTTTTAGGATGTTGACAACTAGTTAAACACTTGGCACCTTTCCACGGACTGTGGAAGTATTCTTTTGTTTTTAAAAGATACGGCATAAATGCTTCTTTAACTGCATCGTTATTTTCTGTTTGCCCAACGTATATGTATTGACTAAAAATTGGTATCGTAGGCATTATTTTTCCCTTACTCTCATTGCAAAGTTTAAAACAATTCTTTTATTGCTCTTTACAGGACAACTACTTGCATGATATCTATTAGAATGGAACACCACTGCTCTGCCTTTTTTAGGATTGCATTGGCCAATTACTGTCATATCATCTGTTTCTTCACCCCAACGAGTATCAAAAAAATACGTATCACCATCGCTGTCGTTAACATAGTATACCATTGACAACCAATTAGATTCGTCTTGGGTTGGATCTTCTATATCAACGTGAGGTGGATGATACATACTATGATCCCAGTTAGGATAATTTAATAGCAAGTTTGCTTTTACCCTTTGTACTTCCTCAACCTTCATGTTTGTTTGTTTTTCAATATTAAGGATAATAGGATCAATTAATCCTGCATATCTACTGTTTGGAACTCCTGGTGCTATTAAAGAATGTACAAACTGGTGTGTTTCTTTAATCTTGGGATCGTTGCCGGCAATTTTGTATTTTGTTGTGCCACCATTATAATACCATTCCATACTGTTTAAAACAGTATCTTCGATCCAGTCTTTATCTTTGTCTACAAGTATATCGTCAAAAATATAAAAAGGATTACCGCCAGGAACTTCTACATCTTCACCGGCTACTTTAGTTCCTAATCCTTCGATGATTTGTGTAAAATCTATATTACCTTCAAACATTTCAGGCATCTGAGTCATCCCTATATATTGTTGTTCTTAGATACTCGTAATGGCTTAGGCAACGCTTTGTTGCTTCTTCCCATCTTTGTGGATTACGTGATAATTTATCAGCAATTTTTTTACACGTTTCCCACGATAATGATTCTGACCCAGGTCCTGTAAATAGCGTTCCTGTTTTTTGTACAACTTCATCAATTGCATTATATCCCATACCACTTGCAATACAAGGAAAGCCGCCGGACAAATGAAACTCTCTAGCAATCATTTTATCAATGCCAAAGTTTTTAAAACCATAAACTTGACTTATGTTTTCGTCAAGCGGATTAGGATCATACTCTCTATTAAAGCAATCGTTCCAATACTTTGTATCACGTCTACGTGTGAGTGCATAATGCATTGCGACAAATGTTGCAAACTCTTTAAATAATTTTTTAGTTGTTGTGTTATAAATTGTTTTGTCGTATTGGCTGACACTTATTGTTTTGTCTAGACCATCTCGACATCTTAGTAAAGTTCTGCATAATTCAACCAAGAACTTGTGAACTGTGTATAAACCATTTGACTCTAAGGGTTCTATAAATCCTGCACTGAGTCCTATAGCGACGCAGTTCTTATGCCAAGTTCTTTCGTGAATACCAACTCTCATCTTTAGATCTTTAAATTCTAAATTAGTTGTGTCGGTACCCAAACTCTTTAAATGATCTTTAAATTCTTCTAATGCTTCTTCAGGAGTAACGTGTTTGTCACTGTAAACATATCCTGTGCCCATCCGAGACCATAAAGGAATACGCCATACCCATCCGTTGCCCAGTGCTGTTGAATCTGTATAAGGAACTATTTCCTCTTCTTTATTAGTGTAAGGTATTCTAGTTGCCCATGCTCTATTGTTGGGTAACATATATTCAAACGACTCAAATGGAACTTTTAATGTTTTATCCATTAGCAGTGATCTAAATCCTGTGCAATCAATAAACAGATCTCCCATTATTACCAAGCCGTTTTCTAACTCAATGCTATGAATTCCTTTTACTTCATCTGTTTTTATGTGTTTAACTTCACTTGTTATGTGTTTTAATCCAGCAGGTAAACAAATATTATCACGCAACCATAAACCAAATTTGGTAGCATCAAAATGATATGCTGTTGATTGTCCGTATTTGTAATAAGGGATTTTATCATCTAAGTTTTTATCAAACTTATTTTGATTTACCAATGCCATAATGCTGTAAAAACTATCAGCATAATCACTGTTAGGTGTTTCAGGATATACCATTTTCTTAATGTGCCAATCATTAACACCTAATGTTGTGTCTGCTGTGTACGGATATGAAAACGGATAATGAAACCCTTCGCCTTTTTTGTAGAAGTTATTAAATTTAATACTTAATTTGTATGTGGCATCAGTGGCTTTCATGAAGTCTTTATCTTCAACTCCTATTAAATTCATCCACTCATTTATTCCTGCGATGGTACTTTCGCCTACTCCTGCAATAGGAATATTTGGACTCTCAACTAGAGTAACATTGAGTTCAGGAAACTGTTTGACTAGGGTAGAAGCAGTCATCCAACCTGCAGAACCGCCACCTATAATTATTACGTTTTTCATTTAGCACCTTGTGTTAATATGCTACTATTTACTGTATTTTAGTGCCAGAGTCTTTAGTAGTGGTTACAACACGTTTAATCCAGTTAAATGACTCAGCAATCGTAACTACAATCAACATACCCATAAGATATATTAAAAATAGCAGTACGATTGCAGTCATTAAAAAACCGTATCCTACTTTGTCTAAAATGCACAATAAAAAATTGTACAGTTTACTTAGATGTGTTTTCATTTTTTGCGATCAAAGAACTAAAAAATCCTTTTACTTTTTCAAAGTTTTTAGCATTTTGTTCTTTGCCGGCTTCCCAACTTTTTGCCTGATATTCTTTTATCTCAGTCCACTCGTTGGTTGCCCAAGTTCCGACTTTGGCAGGTTTGTTTGGAATATCTTGTACCCACTTTCCTAAGTTTTCAAAAGTTTCTCTTACTGTGGGTGCTTTTGTTTCTTCTCCAAATGCAACTCCGGTAGTGAAACCAACGGTACAGGATATTACTAGTACATATAATACTTGTTTAATGTATTTCATATGTTGTTTCCTTTCCTTTGTTTTGATATTGGTTAATCAATATACTAATTGTATCATTGATATCGTAGAGCCTATCTTCGATCGCTTTTATTACTGTGTCTGTTCTTGTATATTCTAAACGATCGTTTAGTTCAATTTTTTCTCTTTCAAGTTCTCTAATCTGTTCTTTTATATTCATCTATTCCTGCTATCTGTTTAGTTAATCATCCTGCAATAAGTTGTAGTACATATAACAATACATTACCCGCGGCTAAAATAACCAAGCCAGTGATTCCTAACATTACTTGCAGAATTCCTAGTTGCCAAGCGATATAAAATCCACCTATCATTAAACTTGGCTTAATTAAACCTAACATTAAATCTTCTCTCCTACTTCAAAACCTCTAAATGTTTTAAATCTTGGAAAACGTAAACTCCACGATCCGTCTTGATTTTGTGTTACAGCATCAGCACGGACTTCAACCAATTGGCCAATAATAGTATCGCGAACAGGCCAAAAAGTATCTCTATCACTATCGCTAAAGCCACTACCAACATTGACGGTAATTTCTTTCCCGTCGTCACGTCCGGAGCAAACCAATGCACCAAGTCGTCCTTCATTTCTACCAGTACCTTCTTCAACATTTTTAACCTCCAAAGTTACTTCAATGAATGGTTTTTGTTTCAACCAGGCTGTGCTACGTTTACATTCATACTTGGCTTTAGGATCTTTGATCATAATGCCTTCGTATCCTTGCTCAATTGCTTCTTTGTTGAATTCTTTAAATTTTGTTTGTCCTTCCTCAGTATCTAAATCAACTTCTACCTTAGGAATGACCTGAATATTGCTAAAGCCATCAAATACTTTGCAATATTCTTCTAGTAACACATGGCGTTGACGTTGGTTGAGAACTGACTTGCCCTGTTTGAATTCACTCAACGGTATTATATCAAACAGTTGCAGTACGGCATCGTCAGCCTTAACATTATCTTTTCTATGAACTTGTTTCATCAAGTCCTGAAAAGAATTGCTAACTATTTCCCCATCTAACACCATGGGTCTTGCTAATGCTTCTGGTTTGGAAGCGATAAAGTTTGTTATGTGGGTGAAGTTCTTAAGGGCCTTGCCGTTTCTAGTAAACTGCGACACGCCATTCTCCATAGCACTGTCTATGACAGTGAGAACCCTTACCCCATCTAGTTTTTTATCCAGACATACTTTTCCACTCACTTTCTTTTGATGCTTTGCTGAATCATGTGCCAGCATACACTCAAACACTGGTACATTATACTTGTCTTTTTTTAATTTCTTTGCTACATTGTTTACGGTCTTTTCACTTACGCCACAACGTAAATCTTTAATTAAAATTCTACGATAGAAACCATCCCACTGTTCTGGTGTAGCAATTTGCATTGCTAACTTAATTGCATCACGAGCCGCATGGCCTGTTAGTCTACGTGAGTGCAAATCTTCTGCTAGAACTTTAAAGTTTTCCCATGATAAGCCTTGCTGTGAACTAACATCATCTGCTTTTTCATAAGAAGGAACCTGTTGCACACCAAAGGTATATAACTTATCAAGTGCCATAGCAACACCTTCGAAGAACTCATCAAGTCCTTGGTTCATTGCTTCTGCTAGAATGGCTTCTTTTGCTAGACGACTATTGTCCGCTTCTAGTCTAGCAATAATGTCTTGAGGTTGTGTTCTCATATTAATTTTACCAATATAACAATTTGTATTACAAGTACTGCAATAGGAACGATGGTTCTAATCAATTCCATTGTGTGATTGTACTCATCTAGTTTTCTTTCTAATTTGTTACGTCTATTTTTCATATTCCTGTATAATTTTCTATTACTGTGTTAAGATCAACATATCTAACAACAGCACTCTTATCACCTAAGTTTTTAAGTGTAACAGGATGTGCTGTATTGATAAACATTGGTTGATTAAGTTCTTGTGTGTTTACGAGTGTGGTTGTATCTTGTTTGTCAAACCAATATATAACAACACGTTCGTCTGTAAGATTTTCAATAAACGCACAACTACCTTCGCTGAGATCTTTCTCTCCAACAAATTGTAGTTTGCTTTCCATTTCAACTTCGTTACTTTGAACAAAGTCATATGAACCTTTACGCCAAAACATTGTTTGCCTCCACAATGTCAAATGCATATTGATCCCATGGTTCACTATCGGTAGCACCTAGTTTAGAGACCTTAACTTTAAAACTAGAGTTAATCACTTCTTCAAGACCTTCTTTAATAAGTTCAACGTCTTTTTGATCATTGGTGTCTGCCCAAAGTGTGCCGTATTCCCACCAAACATTTGGCTTTTGAATATCAGCCTGTGCAAATTTAACATCAATATTGTTAAGTGTTCTGTTTTCAAGTCCCATAATATATGCCTCCTTAGTGCCTAAAAATTAATGCTTGTTTTTCTTTTTGGAGTTTAAAACAAGCAAAACATTAACTCGCATCAGTTCTGGTCTCTCTTATATAGCGATCGATCTAGGATCTGTTACCAAAGACGCAAATGTCTTTCTCGCTTGTATACTTGTTTATAACAAATATAATATTAGTATAGCAGGTTTTACCTAGAAGTCAACCACTGATTTTATCCAAAATTATCCAAATCTCCGAACACATCAAAAGGCATAATTACCCTGGGTTCTTTGCTAAAATTGTTCGTAACTTCGTGTTGTAGGAAACTAGGAAACATAATAATATCTCCTATTTTGGGTTGAATCACTTTGGGTTGAAAATAGTGCTGTAATTGATTTGGATATCCACGTTGTGCGTTTGCTCTTGGATCGTGTAATCTTAGATCTCCTGCCGTGCAGTAAACATAAAATATACCACTAACCAAACTACCTTGATGTTGATGAACTCCAATATTAGAATGATTTGTTGCAAATGTTCTAATAATATGATTTGGAATTGTTCCAAATGTTTCTTGAAAAAAACTCTTTACGTTGTTTGTTATAAAAACTTGTACTATATCAAATATTGAGTTTTTGTGTTCTGGATGGGTGAAGATGTCTTTTTGACTAAAACTGTTTGGCCACTCATTTCCGTATGTAGATAAAAGGTATTGGAATAGTTGTTCGCAATAATCATTATCCCCAATATTTGTTTTTAGGATATGAGTAGGCCAAGCAGTGTCAAACATTACATTGCGTTCTTTTTCTCTTGAATTTCTTTACGTCTTACTTTTGTAAGTTTACCAAGATCGTTTAACGCACCTCTGGCTCTAGTTGCCGCGGCTTTTACACCTTTGGTTTCAAACGCTTCTGATTCCGCAATATACTTTTCGTATGCGGCTTTTATGTCTTCATGTGTTGCCATATGTTTATTCTCCTTGTGTATATATTTAGACTACCTGCATTTAAGACGTCTTAAATGTGGTTTGGTTAAACAAACTCAAACCAACTTGTTATAATGTATTTGGTATTGCTCAAAGGTGGATTACCTCTATGGGTATGTGTGAACTCGGCAGGCCAAATTAATGCCCTACCCTCCACAGCAGGAATTCTTTTTGATTGATAAAGGAATTCCGTTTCGCCTCCATTTTGAACAGTATTCAAATACACTGAACAAGCCAAGACCCTGGAGTGGACATCTTTGGCACCGTGTTCGGCGTGCCAAGTATGATATCCTCCTCCAACTTTTGTTTTTTGTATTCTAGTTGATTGGATGCTTAAAGGATTGAATATGCTCAACGCACTATACTTTTGTATGTACGCTTCTAAACACATATCCATTCCTTTTATAAAGCCTCCGTTGACAGCAAAGTTTTTTACTTTGATCTGTTCATCCCATTCGTCATATGGACAATAGGATTGATCATCTATCTGTACAGACAATGCATTATTAGATGATTGTCTGCCAACAGTCTTTCCTAGTTGTTCGACGTATTTGAAATGATCAATAGTACCTTGACAAAACTGTGGATCAAAGATTCCATCGAAGATTCCTATGAACTGATCAAACTCTGCTTTCATATTTTTCTCCTAGAATTTGTATTTTACAGATGCCAACACCTGCTGTGTTTCAGGATGTGCCGCACCAGTGAATACATTCGTTCCACTCTTATCGTGGAAGTATAGTCCCATTTCCAAACCATCCTGCTTGTCAGGACGCTTTGAAGGATCATAGTTTTGGTAGATATTATGGACAATACCATAGTAGTTTCCATCGTATCCAAGATCATCGTTTTCAGTTCTGTGTGCTGTAACGTATGTTGAATTAGTTACATTATACATTACACCATAGTCTAGTCGATCATCCTTAGTGTATGTGCCTGTGTTCTTGTCATCCCATAGTTCAACACCCCATAGCATTGGAACACCAAATCTATGTAGAGAACCACCAATAGCATAACCTTCTTGATCGCCTTTACCTGTTTCTTCAATTGCATCAATACGCATATATGATACATCAGCATATCCCATTAGGCTCACTGTTCCAGTGTAGTAACCAACGTTACCATCATTGTCCCAACCTAGTGCAATACCCCAAGGAGTTTCTCTTTTTAATCTATAAGAGTCAAAGTCAAACTCGTTGTCATACTGCCAACCACCAAATGTTAACACAGTTTTTTCTCTGTGGTCAATTCTGTAGTTTGTTTCTGTAAAAATCAATGGAGCACTAATCTTAGGAGTCTTTGCGAAACCCATTCTCTGTGCATCAGTTTCACCAAGATAAATTCTTGCTTTATCATTACCAAACCCCAATTGCTTTTCTTGTACAGTATTGTTTAGTGAAGTGTCAAGTGAGTAGTGTGTGTCGTATGTCATTGACGCACCTATCCAATCAACTGCCAATGTTTAAGGAACGTTTGTAGAAATACCTAAC
>Ga0181601_10005324_pt1 | contig 10682 bp, 4 predicted proteins | sample 041ome_8_FD_133020 | JGI IMG/M metagenome (GOLD analysis project Ga0181601, IMG submission 133020) | Coastal salt marsh microbial communities from the Groves Creek Marsh, Skidaway Island, Georgia - 041407BS metaG (megahit assembly) | ecosystem: Environmental > Aquatic > Marine > Intertidal zone... | reverse complement strand
GGCGACCGGGGCTGCGGCGTCTTCCTCCTCTGGTGGGTTTTCTTTCGGGACGGCGGCGGCGAAAGACACTCCGGGCGCGGTGACCGCCGGCACCGCGCCGGCGAGCCTCTCCGCCGGGACGACCCCCGCGACCGGCGCCGGTTTGTTCGGCGGCGCGGCGGCGAAGGATACTCCGGCGGCGAAGGATACTCCGGGCGGACCGTCTCCTTCGCCGTCGACGGCGAACAACGCGGACCTCTCCGCTTCCGCGCCCTCGCGGCTCACCACGAAGATGGGCCTGAGCGCGCACCTCCAGGCGTTAGCGCGCATGCCCACGACTCTGGTCCCCGAGCGCGAGCTCGCCGCCATCGCGCGCGCCTACGACGAGAGCCCCGCGAACCCCGAGTACCGGTTCCGGCACTTTTTCGCCAACGTCGTCGGCGTCGGCCCGGAATTCGCGCATCTCAAAGTTCGTCCGCAAGGCGTGGACGAGCTGACGTGGCGCGGCCTGTTGGACGAAGTCGGCGGCGAGCACAACTCCAACGGTTTGTGGCCCGTGCCGGGCGACGGGTTCAAGACGCTCGCCGAGCGCGCGCGCGTGCAGGACGAAGAGCTTAAGGCCGAACAAAACTACCTCGACGCCGTGAAGGAACGCGTCGCCGAGATTCGACGCTTCCGCGGCGCGCGGCTCGCGGAGCGCGTCGCGCAGGTGAGCCGCACGCAGGCGGAGCAGCAGCACAGGCTTCTGCGGCTGATGCGCGTCGTCGAGGCGGCCGAGGCGAGGCGACACGAAGCGCAGACCAGCGAGGGACGTCGCGAGCTCAACGGAGCCTATGACGCGGCGGCGAACGGCGCCGGCGGGTACTACGGCGGCGGAGGTTCCGCGCGGCTGGGCGGCATGAACGACGAGGAGCGTTTCTTGGCGTCCCGTCTGCGGCGTCTGCAGGGCGCGCTGAGCCGCAGCACGACGTCGCTGCCGCGGCGCGTCGACGCGCTGGCGGCGGCGCACAGGGCGGAGAAGGCGGCGGACGCGCAGGCGAGCGCCGGGCGCGCCTCGGGCGCGGCGGCGGCGGCGGCGGCGCGCGCGAAAAAGGCGCGCGCGCGAGACGCGTCTCTCGGTATCGCCGGGGGATCGTTCCCCGGCGGCGCGGGGGGCGCTTTGGTGCGCTCGAAGGAAAACGCTTCTTTGGTGGGCGTCGCTTTCGCGGAGAAGCCCCCGCTTCTTCCCGGGACGGCCCCCCACCGAGACGGAGCTTTAGGTTTGAACGGAGGGGGAGCACTTCGGCGGAGCGGCGCGGAGAGAAGCGCCGGGTCGGGTTTATCGTCTCCGGCGGACGAGGCGACGTCTTTGGCGTACGGCTCTTTGGTCGCGGAGCAGGCGGAGGCGACGCGGCGTTTGGCGGAGATTCTGAAGAAGGACCTCCGGGACCTCGCGGTGCTGAGACGCGAAAACGCTCTTCGCGGCGCCGCCGCGAAGACCACGCCGCAGCACGTGCCGTACTACTGACCGGTCGGAACGAGGTGTTCCATGGAACTCGATAAGTTTTCAAAATAAAAATCAAAACTTGAGCATGGCGTCTGTAAGCGGCTTCACCGCCGCGCGCGCGTCCACGTCCCTCTCCCCTTTTTTGAACACGCGCCCGAAACACGAAACGAGGTATGGCGCGGCGACATCCGCCAGAGCCTTGCACGCTCCCGAAAACGCCGCGCGGCGCGCCGCGTCCATCGTCTCGCCGTCGCGCGCCACGAAGCCGGCGGCGTTTGCTTTTTTTCCGTCGACGCCAAACAAACGCGCGCGTCGCGACGCCAGCGCCGTCGCGGCGCGCGTCAACGCTTGTTTCGTCTCATCCGCGCAGGCGGCGCGGACGGAGGCTCCGCCTAACCCCGGGGCGCAGTGCCTGAGCTCGTTGAGCGCGCGCAAGACGCCGTTGACGAACGACGCGACGGGGACGTGCTCGAGAAGCGCGCGCGGAGGCACCGGCGGAAGGCTCTCTTGTTCCGCGTTCGACGAGTCTTTCTCTCGCGTCTCCTCGCCTTCCTTGTCGTCGGCGCGAGACTCGGCGAGGACGCCCGCGGCGGACCCGCCGACCCCGGTCCATCGGTGCGTCTCGACGACGCGCTCGAAGTCGCGCGCGGCGTCCGCGAGGCACGACGCGTACAGCGCCGACGCGGCGTTCGCGAAAATCGGCACAAGGAGCGGCCGGTACTCCATGCCCGCGCGCGCCAGACTGGCGGCGCAGTACCGCGCGTGTTCGTGCGCGGCGGCGAGACGCGCGCCCTCGTCGATTGCGGGCACGGTTTGTTCCAACCTTCGCAGGTACTCATTCGTCCGATGCGCGCACCAGCTTCTAAGCAGCCTCGAGCGCTCGTACGCGGCGCGGTCGTCCGTCCGTGCCTCGTCGTCGTCTTCGTCCTCCTCGTCCTCCGCGAAGATGGCGCGGTACTGCGTCGCGACGTCGAAGACGCTCGTCCTGTGCGCGTCCGTGAGCCGCTTGACGTACTCGTACGCGTCGGCGCCCTCCGCCGCCGCCGCCGCGTCGGCGACGGCGCTTTCGCGGCAGCGCAGAAACGCGCGGCGCAGCGCGGTTTCGTCCATGGCGTCCGATCGTCGCAAGACGCCGACGACCTTCAGGCACTCCGGGAGCGCGATGTGTGGGTCCCGCAGCTTATCTAACAGCGAAGAGAGCATCGCGTCGGAGGCGTTTCTCGAGCCCTCCGCGATCTGCGCGAGCGCGGCGATCTTTTTCTCACCGTGCCTTCGCGTCGCCTTGTCCACGAAGGATTGAATCTCCAGCGCCTCGTCGTAGTTGCCGTGCCGGACGCACGTGTCCTGCAGCGAGGGCGCCTCGAGCAGATCAAGCAAGGCGCTCTGGTTCGCGAGCGTCCGCCGATGCGCCGCCCTGGCTTTGCTGATCTGCTCCGCGCGTTGCGCGAACGCCTGGCACCCCGCGCGCAGCGCGGGGAGCGAGGCGCGCATCGCCTCGAGGCCCCGCTCGACGTCCGCCACCTCGCGGCGCACGACGTCGTAGCACTCGGAGGCGCCCACGAAGGCGTCGTACCGCCTCTGCGCGGTCTCCCTGCGCGCGATCACGGCGCGTTCACCCTGTTCCTTCAAGCGCTCGGGCTCCCGGTTCAGCTGGGTCACCGAAAACGACAGCAGGTCGGACAGGTACCCGTCGTCCACGCGCGTCCCGTCGTCGGTCGTTCCCATCCCGAACGGGTCGCGACCCGCGTCTGAGGGCGCGGCCATCGCGATCGCGAGGGAAACGCGGGCGAAGGAAACGCGACGCGCGACTCGGCTCCCGAGACTGGCTGCCTCCCGCGACCTCGCAGCGCCGCACCCGCACCTTCCGGCGGACCGCGGAGCGCACGCGAGGATGCGCGCCCCGCGCTCCGGAATCGAGGCCAAAAACCAAAAAAAATCACCTCGCCGCGCAGACTCAACTTCTTCGAGAAGTGCGGTTCGGGCGATCCGACATGCGCGCCAAAAACGCCGCGTTTTGAACCAACCAACTCAGCCGATCACGGGGAGTTGTGGATACCGATTATGCAACGACGGTTGCGCGATCGCGCATCACGTGTGCCAACTCGCGTCGCTTCGCGCCCCGCGCCTCACTTGGACGAGGCGCACGATGGCCTCACCCGCGAGCGCGGGGGCTCGATGCCCCACGCGCGTGGCGGCGCCCGCGGCTCCCGGCTCTGCGCGGGCGAAGCCCCGCGCGGTGGTCGCCCGAGCGCGACGCGGCGTGTCGCCGCTCTCCGGAGAGTCCTACGACGACACGCGATCGGGCTCGGGTCGTCTAAGGTACGACGGGAGCGACGGGTACGGCGCCAAACTCGCCGAGTCGGACCCGTACGAGCGCGATTACGACGAGGTGGTCACCACGCTGTGGCTGCCCATGCGCGACCTCGGGGTGGGCGACGTGGGCACGGACGTCGGCATGTTGCAGCAGGCGTTCGGCCTCCCCGCCAGCGGCGTCTTCGACAAGAGCACCGCGCGGGAGATCGCGCGGTGGCAACAGGACCTCGGGCTCCCCAAGACGGGGTACTTCGGCGTCGCGTCGCGCGAGGCGTTCGCGCGCGCCGCCGCGGACGCCAGGAACGCGGAGCGCGAGCGGATGGGCGCGCGACGGGCGCGCGGTGCGCCCGGCCGGGGACAGCCATATGTGGGGACGTCCGCGGCGTCACCCTACGGGCCGCAAGACCGTCCGTCTCTCGACGCGCTCGCGCCCGTCACGACGGCGCGAAGCGGCCGCGAGACCTACGGAGCCGCCGTGCGCGTCCCGAGTGATCGCGCGCCTGTGCCGAGTTCGCGAGGCGACGGCGTGGGCGTCGGGGCGATCGCGTTCGTGGCGGCGGCGGCGGCGGCGGCGGGCGCGGCGGCGGCGCGGCGCGGCGGCGTCAACCCGTTCGGCTCGCGGAAGAAATCTTTCGCTCCCGAGAGTGGTTCCTCGCGAGACGCACGCGTGTTTCGCACAGGCGCGAACGGAGCGACTAGAGGCGACTCCCGCTCGAACGTACGAACGTCACCGTTCGACGGCGACGGTCGCGGGTTCGGGGCGCCCACTGTGCCGGCGCCGAGCGCCTTTGCGCCGAAAGGAAGACCCGCGCCGAGTCTCCCCGTGACGCCGTTTTACGTCTCGACGAGCCCCGCGCCGCCGCCGGCGCCGCCGGCGCCGGAGGTCTCGCCGACTCGGAAAAACACGGACTGGAACGCGCGCGAGTCTTGGGCCGGGAAGCCTCCCCCGTACGAGGAGCTGGTGGGGTTCAAACCCAAACCCAAAGAGGAGGTCCCGACCGACGCGACCAAAAACAAAAACGCGGGCGACGTCGCGGACGTCGCGTATTCTTCCAACGCTTCAAACGCCGGCGGGTCCTCGTTCGCGGCGAACCTGTCCCGGCGCGTTTCGACGGCGGAGAAGACGAACGACGAGAGCGCGAAGAAGATGGAGTCGAAGCGCGAAGACGAAAAGACCCGCGGTCTCGGCGGCGTCCTGGCGAAAGCGTTGGGGTTCGACCGGAGGAAAAACATGCCGGCGGTGGCGGCGGAGGTCTCCGAACCTCCGCGCGGCGGAAAAGAAGAGGCGCGAACGACGATAGAGGTCGAACCCGAAACGCGAGGCGACGACGACGACGCCGTCCGCGTCCCGTCCCCGGCGGTTCCCGAGCCGCGAGGAGGGGGCTTGACCGCCTCGGACCAGATGGCGCGCCTGGCGGCGCTCAAGGACGAGGAGGAGGCGCGTCTGGCGCGCCAGTCTGCAAAGTCTGGAAACGCGCCCCCGGGAGACGCCGGCGCGGAGGCGCCGCCCGAGGAGACGTCCGCGTCCGGGGACGGGAACGTCTCCGAGAAGGAGGCGCTGCGCCGCGAGCGCGAGGAGCTGATGCGCGCGCAGAGCGCGCGCGCGGCGGCGAAGGCGGCGGCGAAGGAGAAGGAGAAGGAGCAGGAGACGGAAAATTCAAAGTCGCCGTCTTTGGAGACTGAACAGACGCGGACGCGAGACGCGAAGACGCCCGAGGATGAGGCTTTCGAGGCGCGCGTGCGCGCCGCGAAGGGCGAGTCGATCGGCGGCGGGACGCGCGCGTCGACCGACGCGACCGACGCGCCGGACCCGCGCCCGCCCGTCGCGGGATGGGGAGAGAAACCCTCCGCGGCGGCGCCGGCGGCGAGACCGCCCGAGACGGAGTCTCGCGGCGTTTCCTCCGCCGAGGTGGAGATCCCGAAGATGCCCGCCAAGTCCTTCGACGAGATCTCGTTCGAGGAGCGCGTGGCGATGGCCATGGCGCAGTCGAAGAACTCGGGGGTCGCGGACAGAGTGCAGAAGGCCCTGATCAGGGAGGAAAAGGAGAAGGCAGATGAAGGGATGGCGACCGAGGCGTCGGAGGAAGCGGCGTCGGAGGAAGCGGCGTCGGAGGAAGCGGCGTCGGAGGAAGCGGCGTCGGAGGAAGCGGCGTCGGAGGAAGCGACTCCGGAGGAAGCGACTTCGGAAGCCGCCTCTATGGAAGACGCTCCTCCCGCAGAAGCGCGACCCGCGGACGTGTCGTCGTCGTCGTCGGCGGACGTCCCCGCCGAACCCGCCGACGAGGCGTGCGAGGAGGGCGACGAGGCGTGCGCGTACGCGTCCACCATGGACGAGGGCTGGAGCGCCATGCATGACGAGATGGACACGCTCGCGGGGGATGACTTCTACGACCGCGTCAAGGCGGCGGCGGAGGGGACGGGCGTCGACGTCGACGCGAACGCCTCCGCGAACGCCTCCGCGAACGCCTCCGAAGACGCCTCCGAAGACGCCTCCGAGGCGTCGTCCGTCGATCTTCCACGACGTCCTTCCTCGATGGAAGATTCCGAAGACGAAGAAGCTCTTCGGCGACGAAGAAGCGAAGAACAAAAACGGCGCGACCGCGACGGGGTCGCCGCTCAGATGGCTCGCGGCTTGGCGGACGCCGCCGCCGCCGAGGCGGAGTGGGAGCGCGCGATGTTGGACGCCGCCGAAATCGCGGACGATCGGCACAAGGAGGACCAGACGCACTTCGACGTCGACGGGTGGGCGGCGCGCGCGCAGGCGGACCTCGCCGAGGCGCAGAGGCTCTTCGCCGCCGCCGCCGCCGACGGAGACGAGGACGACGAAACGATCGAGGAAGCCTCTCGAGAGCCTCTTTTGAGCGAGGCTGACGACGCGTCGGAGGCTGATGAGGCTGATGAGGGTGCTGATGCCGATGAGGCTGATGAGGCTGATGAGGCTGACCCTCCGGAGGCTGATCGCGAGCCCGAGCCCGAACCCGAGCCGACGCCCGAAGCGAAGCGCGACAACCCCGAACCTTCCGAGCCCAAGAAAAAAAAGAACGGTCGTTTCGCCGCGATGCTCGACGCGGACGCCGTCGAGGCGGACTGGAGCAACCGCGGCAGGGCGGGGCCGCGCGAGCCCAGGACGCCGATGGGTGAAGAAACGGAGAAGGCTGCCGCCGAGAAGGCTGACGCCGAGAAGGCTGCCGCTGAGAAGGCTGCCGCTGAGAAGGCCGCCGCCGAGAAGGCTGACGCTGAGAAGGCCGCCGCCGAGAAGGCTGCCGCTGAGAAGGCTGCCGCTGAGAAGGCTGCCGCTGAGAAGGCTGCCGCTGAGAACGCTGCCGCTGAGGCGGCGGCGGCAGAGAAGGCTGCCGCTGAGAACGCTGCCGCCGAGGCGGCGGCGGCGGAGAAGGCTGCCGCTGAGAACGCCGCCGCCGAGGCGGCGGCGGCGGCGGCGGACGCCGAGAAACCCCAGGCGGATGCGTCGCCGTCGGTCGTCGAGGCAAAGGATGACGAAAAGGAAAAGAAACGCGCCGACTGGGACTCGGATAAGCAATCCTTCGCCGAGCGCGTCGCGGCGGCGCGCGCGGCGACCTCGATCGCGGATCCCAAGGCGTCGAAACAAAAGGCGGCGGACGCGGACGCGCCGGCTGAGGCGGAGGAGCGCCCAGACGTTCGAGAGACGGAGGAAAAGGAAACTTCGGTTCACGAAGTTCGGGAAGCGCCGAAGGGCGTCGCCCTCGACGCGATCCCCCGCCCCGCCGCGCCCCCGGGGTGGTGGGACGCGCACGCGTGGCCTCCCGTGGCGACCCCCGCTTCCGAACCGCTTCCGACCGGCTCGTCTCCCTCGGACGAACCGTCCTCGGAAGAAGACGAGGCGTACTGGCGTCCCTCCGCCGAGCAGATGGCGGATGAATCTTTCGTCGCCGAAGAAACGTCTGACGCGGCGTCCGACGTTAATCCCGCCGCCGAATCGGAAGACGTCTCTTCGGAGGCGCACGTCCTCCGCACGCCCGCGCCTGATTCCGAGCCGGCCTTAATGCTCTCCGATGCGTCCCTCGCCGCCTCCGAGCGCGAGCGGTACGCCGCGATGCTCCGCGAGCGCACGAGCGCGGCGCGCGCGATTCGCGAGGCTGACGAGCCGTGGGACTACGTCTTCGAGCCGGGCGACTTTGAGCTGTGCACGCCTCGCGCGCCGACGCGCGAGGAGAAGGAACTGTTCGGCCGCGAGTACAAGTACCTCGCGCAGAACAAAGACGGCCTCGCTTCGGAATGGTGCGACGCGGTGTTCCGCGACTGGCGCGATGACTCCTCCGCCGCCTGCCAGGCGCTGGTGGAGGAAGAAAAGCGAACCTAGGCCGCGGGGTCAGACGCGAGCGCGGAGATGCCGCCGCCGCCGCCGCCGCCGCCGCCGATGACGCGCGCGGAGGCGGCGGAGGACGCCGAGGTCCGCGAGCCGCAGTGGCGCCCGCCGCAGTTCTCGGTGTGGCCGCGCGTCCGCGAGGAAGGGGACGAAGCGGAGGAGGTGGAGGAGGCGGAGACCAGGGCGGAGGCGGAGGACGACGCGGCGGCGCCGGAAGCGCCCGAGGAGGAGGATGCATCTTCGAAGACGGACGACGACGACGACGACGCCGACTCGTCCGACTTTGAGGTTCGCGCGGAGGACTTCGTGAACCCCCACGAGGGCGTGCCGTTCGACGAGGACGACGACGACGGAGAGTGGAACGACGCCGGCGAGGGGTACTCCTCGGAGCGGCCCTGGAACGCGAATCGCGATGAGGAGGAGGATGAGACGGATGCGGAGGATGCGGAGGAAACCGACGCGGCGTCGCGGGCTGATTTTTTCGAGCGCGTCGCCGCGGCGGAGGCGGAGGCGGAGGCGACGGAGTCGGCGGAGTCGGTGGAGACCTCCTCCGAGTCCGCGGAGTCCGCGGGGAGCGCCGACGAACTCGACGCGTCGTTACCCCCGAAGCTCCCGGAGGATAAGCCCAAGGGCAAGAGCAAGTGGGCGAGGCTCAAGGACGACTGAAGCTGGCTGCCGCTTGGAAGATTTTTATTCTAAAGTTGTCAAACGAAAAGAAAACGGCCGCGTGTTGCTCGAAAACTCGACTCGTGCAGATACCGACTCGCTCTTCCCGCGCACCGACGTCAACTTCGTTCGTTTGAACGCGCCTTCACTTCGCGAGGCGCGGTCATGGCGCGGCGGCGCCCTCCCCGCGGCCGGCGGCCGCCCGCGCGGGCGCGTCTCGCGTGCCTGGCGGCTCTGCTCGCGCTCGCCGCCTTGGCGGCGCTCCCGACGGCGCGCGCGCAGCTCGCGTCGGAGGATTTGTACGACCCCGAGTCTACAGCGGATGCGGACGGCACCGCGGACGGCGCGGGCGACGCGAACGCCACGGAGGCGGATTACGGCAGCACCGGCGACGACACCGGTGCGGACTTCGTCGAGCCCCCCCCTTCGTACGAGGAGATCGTGCGTGAGCTGCTCAACCCCACGGAGGAGGAGGTTGTGGCGGAGCCTCCCCCCTCGCTGGACCTCAACGCCTTGGGAAGAGAGACGGTGTTCCCAGATTCGCCCTTCGTCGGCGACGGCGTGTCCGTGCGCACCGGCAAGACCTTCTCCGACCTGGAGGCGGATTTGATCGAGCTGGAGAAGCAGCTGGGCGTGACCGACGTGGGAGTGGGAAACGGCACGGCGAACGGTGCGGTGGCGAACGAGACCAACGCGACGGGCGCGAATGACGGAACCGCCGACGCGACCGACGGAACCGGAGACGCGGATGGCGATGAAACCGCGGAGGACGAGGGAGATTCCTCGTCCGTTGTCGACGCGCGCGCGTTTCTGTACGACGAGAAGACGGAAGGAGAGAACGTGGACCCGCGTTTGGCGTGCAAACGCGGGTGCGTCGACCCGACCGTTGATGTGAACTTGGTGTGGTGTCTCGACGCGGTGAAGTACAAATACTGCAACCGCGTGGTGACCGATAAACCCACCGTCGCGGTTCTCGACATGGAAGAAGCTGCCATCGCGGCGTACATGGCTTTAGCGCAGCGCGTGCCTACTCCGAACGCGCCCGAGTGCCGCGCTATGCTGCGCAAGTGGATGTGCTACGAGTTCTTCATGCGGTGCAACACGGACGAAACCGCGTACTACCCCGTGTGCGCCACGACCTGCGCGGCGGCCAAGTACGCGTGCGGCTCGCCCGACTTCATCGAGTGCGACCAGGAGGTTGAGGAGCTGGACGGGAACGCGCCGGACGAGTGGTACACGAACGGTGACCGCGTGAACGGCAAGTACATCCGTGGTGTGAAGCCGGACGGAAGAGAGGGCAGCCCAGTGTTCGAGACGGACGTCCTGAGGTGCACCGGGGGGGCTTTAGGGGTGACGCGAACAAGAGCGGCGGTGACGAGTCTGTTGGCGGCGAGTCTGGTCGTCGCCGTTTTTTCGCGCGACGTTTTTTCGTAAGGAAAGTAGAAAGTATTATCGATAACGACGCGCCGCGTTCGTATTCGTTCAAGACTATTCGTTCAAGGGCGCATCGCGTACACTTGGCCGTCTACGCCGCGAACCTAAAACCGTTTCCGACGCTTCGCGGTTTCCCACGGGCGCGTCCTCGCGGCGTCCCACGCCGCGCGCCGCTCGCGCGTCTCCGCCTCAGTCACGGAAACTTTTTCGACGCTCCGCGCGCTCCGGCGTAGCGCCGTCGTCTCCGCCGCGCTTTCGCGCGCTTTCGTTTTCCACCTGTTACTCGAAATCGAAAAATCTTCATAGAGCGCCTTCTTCGCCTTCTCCGCGACGCCGCGCATCTTGGGCGTGAGCAGCGCCCCTAACGCGCATATCGTCGCGTGGTACGAGTTCTTGAAGTCCGCGTCCAACACTTCCCACCCGCCCGTCGCTTTGTTCTGCCTCGAGCACATCCAACGC
>Ga0181601_10005322_pt1 | contig 10683 bp, 19 predicted proteins | sample 041ome_8_FD_133020 | JGI IMG/M metagenome (GOLD analysis project Ga0181601, IMG submission 133020) | Coastal salt marsh microbial communities from the Groves Creek Marsh, Skidaway Island, Georgia - 041407BS metaG (megahit assembly) | ecosystem: Environmental > Aquatic > Marine > Intertidal zone... | reverse complement strand
GTTGTAGACAACTGGGCTCAGATTGTTAATTACGTTAATTAACTATGTTCGTCGTAAATTTGTAATACGTCTGCCACAACGGGATGTCTTTCAACGTCCCGTTTTTCAAATTGCACGTGACTAATACTTTGACACTTTGCTGTGTCGAATTTGTTTAAAAAGTCTTTTAAACCATTATTTGTAAATCCTCTGTCATGTTGAGCAAGGTCACCTGTCACCACAATTTTACTGCCTTCACCGATACGTGTGAGCAACATTTTAGTTTGCTCTTGTGTTGCATTCTGCATTTCGTCAGCAATGATCCACGCACGTTTGAATGTACGTCCACGCATATATGCTAGTGGAGAGATTTCAATAGTCTTATCTTCTACCATTTTTAGCACTTGCTTGGGATTGTAATATTCTTCTAAGAAGTCAAATATTGGTCTGGTCCAGGGTTCCATTTTTTGTTTTAAATCGCCGGGTAAAAACCCGTGTTGTTCGTCAACACTAACGGCGGGCCTTGTGATAACAATACGATCTACTAGATTTTCCTCTAGTTTGCGGATACCCATTTGCACTGCCATCATGGTTTTGCCAGTACCCGCAGGTCCTGTAGCAAATACTATGTGTTTGGAAGTGTCGTCTAGATATTCAAGAAGGTCTTCTTGATGCAAATTGCGTGGTAAAATCTGTAGTTTCTTTCTGCGGTAGTCTTGCAGTTCGATCACCATATCGTTAAATGAACCTTTCGGTTGTTGTTTTCTTGCTCTTTTAGCCATATTGTTGTAAACTCCATGTTATGTCTGCGAGCCCATGTTGTCTACACTAATACTTATACGAAAGGACTAAATACTAGCATGAAAGAGATTGAAGAACTAAAAGACACATTAGATAACCTCATTGACTCTAGCAGTGACTTAAACGTGCTTATAGAGTTTGAAGAGATGTTGGATAATTTGAATATCTACGCTTACAAGAACTGGGAGTACGGCGAAGTGATAGCTGGCCCAGAGGTATCTAGATATTGGATAACAGTAACACTGATGTATCCGTACAAAATGATGCCTGATCCAGATGGTGCATTGAGATTGACCAAACATGGTGCTAGAGTATTTTTTGGCAAAGACACGTTTATGGAGCCAAAGAAGATCGAAACACCCGATGACCTAATGCCGCCGGATCCAACCACAGGCAAACGCAAACCAGTGCGTGTTAAAAAACCAATTTGGTTAGTAACTATTGAAATGCCTAGACAGTTTGTGGATGATTTTGAATCAAACAAAATTACAATTAATGGTATGGATATCGATCTTGAAGAAGTAGAAGGTGCATACGACACTGACTACGACAATGAAATGAATCCAGACAAATCAGACTTAGGAGTCACAGATGACAGATAATACAGAATTAAATAGGTTAACACAGTTAGCTGGATTAACAGAAGCAGGTGGATATTATACACAGCCAGTATATGATATGATTGAAAAGCATGGTTATGAAAAAGTAATGGCTGAACTACTATTAAAATTAGATGCTGATGTAATTCAAGACTTTTTAAACCGTGCAGAGTTTGAGGACTAAATTATGACAGTTAAATTCGGCGAAATGCCTAACCTAGTAAACTCAACAATCAGTATTGATCAGTACAAACCTAAAATCGGTGAAGCGAACGAAACAGTTGTTGTTGCATTTGAAGTAATGCAAGAAGGAGCTGCCAAGGACCTAAGCAATCTTATTGAAACAGACGTAGTAAAAAGTTTAGATGTTGATGTAAGCGAAGGTCCAAACACAGACGGAAACTATCTAGTGTTTGTAGAATTTACCAGAGACAAAAACCTATACAGTAACATAATGGAAATTATGAAAGCAGTCAGTAATGTAACAGAAATTACTGAATGGAAATATCAGTACTACAAAGGCGAAAGCACACAAGATCTCAATGAGGATAATCTTTCACAAACAGTTCTTGACAATCAAGAGCAGTATGTGTTAAAGTATAGTCAACCTAAGAATGAAGATCTAGATAGAGTAAAACAACTAGCAGGCTTATGAGCAAAGAAGAAATTCTAACGTTTGAAGGTACTGTTACTGAATGTTTACCAAACGCATTCTTTAGAGTTACACTAGAAAATAATCACGTGGTTACCGCCACAATTAGCGGAAAGATAAGAAGACACAATATTAATATACTGCTCAATGATAGAGTGGATGTAGAAGTTACGCCCTACGATTTACAAAAAGGACGTATTGTTTATAGGCACAAATAATGTTACACAGAATATATGGTACAATTATTATAGTAGGCATCCTAGGTGTAGTAGGATGGTTTGCATACCAGTACTATGTGAGTACACAAAATGCTATTAGACAACTCACCGCAAACAATGCTAAACTAGAAACTGCACAACAAACTACTCAAGCGGCGTTTGATGCTTACCGTGAAAATGTAGAAGAAGAAATAAAAAACTTTAAAGAAGAATTGGTTAGACAACAAGCACTGAACGACGAGCTTGGCGCTAATCTTGAAGAAGTACAAAAAGCAAATCAAAAAATTGCTGGACTGTTGGCAAACACAGATATAATCAAAAACAGTTTAGCAGATCCAACTCAAAGTGAAAGAGCAATAAATGAACAAATTGACTTTATGTTCGGCGCTATTGGTTGTAGCACTGGGGGTGAGTGCATGCTCCAGCCTCCAACCCGTGAAGGAAATAGTAACAGTGCCAACAGTGGTGGAGACACCGCAGATTGAAGCACCTGCTATACGTGTTGTACCAAGGCCTGATGCAGTAGAACTTAAAAATGCTGACCTAATTGTTGTTACGGAAAGTAACATTGACGAAGTTATCCAACGAGTTAAAACAGAGCAAGGTGACTTTGTGTTGTATGCTATGACTGCACAAAGTTTTGAAAGCCTTGCACTAAACTTTGAACAAATAAAAAAGTTTATCGAAGAACAAAACGCTGTAATACTTTACTATGAAGAAGCTGTAACGCCTAAAGATGAGTGATCCTTACGCAACACTCGGCGTTAATCGCAACAGTAGCGACTCTGAGATTAAATCAGCATATAGACGCTTGGCTAAAAAACATCATCCTGACATTGGTGGTGATCAACAGCGTTTCAGTGAAATAAGTTCAGCATACGATAATATAAAAGATGCACAAGCCCGTCAAAATTTTGACAATCCACCGTCAAATTTCCAACAGTCGCAAAGTCCATTCTCAGAAAACATGGGAGGATTTGACGATATATTCAACAGTATGTTTGGACAAGGATTTAGACAAACAGTTAGACCTAATACAACTGTAACATTTCACGTAGATATAAAAGACGTTTACAACTGTGCAACTAAAAATCTAAACATCAGTATGCCCAATGGTGCAAGCAAGCCTGTTACTATTAAAATACCAAAAGGTATACAAGATGGTAGCCAAGTTCGATATCAAGGCATGGCACCAGACGGTGGCGATCTCATAGTAAACTACATTTTTAAAAATCATCACAGCTACACAGTTATTGAAAGTGATGTACATGTAAAACTAGGTGTAAGTTTAAGAGATGCACTAGTAGGCTCAGAAAAAATTATTACAACTCTTGACAACAAGCAGATCAAACTACATATTAAAAGTGGAACACAACCAGGTACTAAGTTGCGTATTCCTGAGAACGGAATGCCAAGACGTAACTTACCCAATGGAGATATGATTGTGGAAATAAAAGTATTATTGCCCAGTTTAAAAGTTTCTGATCTAGACAAATTAGTCAAAGATGTATTATAATAAGTATATTAATATAAGGTAAAAAAATGTCCAGCGATAAAATACAAGAATTAGTAGACAAAACATTTACATTGAGTAAAGACTACAAACATCACTATGTTACCATAGAACACTTGTTGGCAATTATTATTGACACAGAAGAAATACAAGATATTTTTGCTGATATAGGTGTTGATCCCAAAGACGTGAGCAGAGATGTATACGAGCATCTCGAACAAAGTGTGGAGAAGTGGGACGAAGAAAACTTCAAAGAACCTAAAAAGACAGTGATGTTGGAACGTGTGTTTCATAGAGCATTCACACAAGCACTGTTCAATGGACGTAATACCTTAGACACCAGAGACTTGTTGATCAGTATACTCAGTGAAGAAACTACACCTGCGGCATTTTTATTGAATCAACGTGGCATAAACAGAGATTCGTTGGTAAGATTCTTAACAGACAATATAGATGAAGTGCAGATGACAGTAAGTCTCAATTAAACAAACAAGAACGCTTGTTGCGCAAATACTGCGACAATCTAAATGAAAGCGCCGCTGAAGGTAAAATTGATCCTATTGTTGGCAGAGAAGAACAATTGGAACAGTTGGTACAAACTATTTCTCGCCGCAAAAAGAACAACGTTGTACTAGTTGGTGAAAGCGGAGTAGGTAAGACTGCTATTGCAGAAGGACTAGCAGACTTGATCAATGGAGATCGTGTGCCAGATATTATCAAAGGGCATACAATATACAGTTTAGATATTGGCGCACTGTTAGCAGGTACCAAATTCAGAGGAGACTTTGAAGAACGTCTTAAAGAAGTGTTGGACATACTGGAAGAAAAAGACGATACTATATTGTTTATTGATGAGATACACATGATTATGGGTGCTGGTAACGCAGGACAAGGTGCAATGGATGTTGCTAACTTGCTAAAGCCTGCACTGCAAACAGGTAAACTACGCTGTATTGGCTCAACAACCTATGACGAATACAGAGAACATTTTGAAAAAGACAAGGCACTGAATAGAAGATTTTACAAAGTAGATGTGCCAGAGCCAAGCCCAGAAGATGCAAAACGTATTATTGTGAACAGTATACCTGCATACGAACTGTACCATAACGTAGCATATGAAAAAGAAGCACTGCACGGTGCAGTGGATCTTACACATCAGTATTGGCACAATAGATTTTTACCAGACAAAGCATTTGATGTATTGGATGCGGCAGCGGCAAGACAAAAGCTATTGCCTGCAGAGCAACGCAAGCCTGTACTAGAACTAGATGACATACGTTATGAAGTTGCTAAACTAACACGCATTCCAGTTGATCAACTAGTACTGACCAAAGACAGCGAATACAAAAAAGAAGCACAAATTGATATCGAAAAAGCTCTACAAACCAAAGTGTTTGGACAAGACGAAGCACTAGAAAGACTTGCAGACAGTATCTACATTGCCAAAGCAGGACTTAAAGATCCTAACAAACCAATTGGAAACTATTTGTTTACAGGGCCGACTGGTGTTGGTAAAACAGAAACAGCCAAACAGTTGAGCAGTATTATGAGTATGGAACTTGTACGTTTTGATATGAGTGAATATCAAGAGCGTCACACAGTCGCAAAACTGATTGGTGCTCCTCCGGGATATGTAGGCTACGGAGAAGGTGGGCAAGGCAGTGGATTGTTAATCAACAAATTAGAAGAACACCCTAACTGTATACTACTGTTAGACGAGATTGAAAAAGCACACCCTGATGTAAGCAATGTGTTGTTGCAGATCATGGACAACGGCATGGTAAGTTCAAGCGATGGCAAGAGCGTCAGCGCACGTAATGCTATTGTTATCCTTACCAGTAACTTGGGTGCTAGAGATGCAGAGAAACATGGGATTGGCTTTGGTGCAAGTGACAGCAATAACGAAGCACAAGAAGCGGCAGTAAAAAGTTTCTTTGCTCCTGAGTTTAGAAATAGACTTGATGCAGTTGTACAGTTTAAGAAGTTGGACAACAAATTGATGAGAAAAGTTACTGTGAAATTCTTAGGAGAACTAGAAGAAATGCTAACACCACGCAATGTTGTAATGGAATATGACGACACAGTTGTAGATTGGTTGACTCGCAAAGGCTTTACACCCAGCATGGGTGCTAGACCAATGGCAAGAATCATCAATGAAAAAATTAAGAAACCATTGGCTAAACAAATACTATTTGGCACAGACGTAGACTTAGTAAAATTGAGTATAAAAGATGACACAATCGATATCAGAACAGATAAGATCTAGACCCGACTTTGTTCTAAACACAAAAGTATTTTATAAAAAACACACATGGCGTGTATCGCTGTTTCAACCTTCGTGGGGAGATGCAGATTATTTGCTCAAAGATGCATGGTATAGAAACAGAAGCATAGAGCGTTGGCTCAGCATCAATGAGAATAATCATTATAAAACTAGATCCGACTCCAGTTTTTTTGTATATCTAACACGACCAGATGTTATTCCTACTATATTAAAAAAGTGGGGAGAAGATGTAATTGAAATTACAGGTCCTATTAGTAGTAAACACCAAGACATCATGCTTGAAGATTTGCAAGTTGTTACTCGCAGTAAACTATGGTACAACAAATATAGATATAAAATAAGCAGTCAGCGACACGGTCAATCAGATCAAGAAATATTTGAAGACATGCAAGAATTTTGTATAGATACGTTTGAACCTGATACTTATAAGTTAAATGATACATTTAGGCTTTATAATATTAAAAAACAAAATGGACATGTAGCACAACCAGTAACCAGTGGACAATACAGATATAAATGGATAAACACACATTTTTTTCCGTTTACAGCAACAGGAAGCATATATCTGGTCAATCACGATGACGTTGTTACACTGCATATGATGTACAAAAAGTATATAACCAAGAGCTTGAAAGTAATCACCTTTGACGAATTAGAATAAATATAGTTAGAAAGGTGATTACTATGGCAAAATTAAACGAAGATATGGTTGTTATCAAAGTAAGCGAACTGCTGAAAGATAGTGACGAAGGACGAAAAATTCTTGACCACGAAATAGTAAGTACTATTGAAGCCGCTGTCCAAGAATTAGTTGGACCTGGCAAATTAGTCGAGATCATACAAGAACAATGAGTACACAAAGCACAGAGATCCTAGCACACAAAGAAGAACTGTCATACACAGGTGACAAGTTTAAAGCAGATGGCGCTTATGGCGCAACAGACGGCTTACACACTGTAAGTTGGAAACTTAACGAGTTCAAAGGACGTTTATGGATCGAGTGCAGTTTGGCAACAACGCCAACAGACAGTGATTGGTTTGCTATTCCCATTGGTAGCGGAACAGACTACAAAGAATACACAAATCAAACTACCATAACTGAAGCAAATACTTTTACTGTGAATGCAGTATGGGTTAGAGCAAGAGTTGACAGAAGTGCTATTACACCTGCTCCGGGTAGCTACAGTCAAGCTACACTAGGGTCAGTTGACACAGTGCTATTAAATCATTAAGGACAACACATGAAAGCCAAAGAGTTTACAATTAATGTACCAATTAACATCAAGATCAACGGTGACGGCGATCCTGAGATTGATGTTGCTGGCGATGGAAATGATCCACAACCAGGGCAAGATGTGATGGATCCTAATCCAGTAATGGTACCTCCACTACAACAAAACATTGAATTAAAAAAAGCTGCCTTGGGTAAAGAAGGCGATGTTGTTGACAAGATCACACAAGACCAAGATCAAAGTGATCCACTAGAAGATGTTGACGATGGCAAAAACAAACTGGTAGGAGTAGTATTCGCTGGAGACGATAGCCATTTAGAGGACTAAGCGGATGCCTATTCAAAAGTTTGTAACAAGCGAAAAGAATAACATTTCAATTGCAAATTTTATAGGAGAAAAGGATCGACTTTTCTTCGATGTAGCCACACGAACATTTAGACTCAGCGATGGCGTAACACCAGGCGGACTAGTAATTAATACTGGAGGTGGCGGTGGTGGTAGTTTAACAGGCATCAACGACTATACTACTGGTCCTGTGATGGAACTAACAGATGTTAATGTTAGTGTTGAAAATAGTTTTACACTTGAAACAGATCAAGGCTTACAACCTGCAAAAAGCACCAGTTTTATACTATACGGTGAAACAACCAACAACGCACTAACAGAACTTTTCAGAGATGCTAGCAGTAATAGAATTGCACTTACCAATCAAACAACATATTTTTATGAAGCAGAAGTTGTTGGCAGAGGTAACGCCAGTAACAGACATGCGGCATTTCAATTCAAGGGTGCAGTAGACTACAATCAAGCAGGTAATGTATTGAGTATCAATGCACAAAAAGAAATTATACATGCAGGAGATACTTATTTGTATGATGCAGTATTGGATGCAGACAATACAAATAAAGCAATTGCAATCAAAGTAAATGGCGATAACAGTGAAACAATGCGGTGGAGTGCGCTTGTAAAACTCACTGAAGTGACCCATACGTGATAAATAAATGTATAAGTTCACAAAGGTGTGAGCGAGAGAAAACAGGAGAAACGTTATGGCATTAACAACAGCCGCAGTATATCTATCAGCCACCAATGGTTTTGGTGCAAAAACACACATCTGCACATTCGGTAAAACTTCAATCACAGAAGAAGAAATTGCAGCAGCAATCAAATTTGCAGAAGACGAAGGCAACACAGTTGCTGGTATCGAAGTAACAAGTGCAAACAGCATTGCAGTAGCACTACAAGGCGCTGGCATTACAGCTGGTTCTAACTATGGTGTAGGTTCAACAGGCGTAACAGCCGCAGTTGCACACACATTTGGTTAAGCCTTAAAAAATTACAAAGAGAAAGCCTCGCTATATGCGGGGCTTTTTTTATAAATACAGTTAGAAAAAGGAGACACAATTATGGTAGCTCGTAATCCAAATAACTTAAATGCATTTAGTCACTTCAATGGTATCGGAGGCGAAATCGAGTGCTTCACAATCGACGGTGGTGCAACTCTAGCAAACGAAACTAATCCAGGCGAAGCAATGGACTTCATTACACGGGTAATTGAAGAAAAATGCACAATCATTGCAGTTGGTGCTGAAGATGGTGCTGGCGCTTTTAGAATTATGGTACAAGGTAGTCTGTGGACTGCTGGTGATCTACAAACAGCAATTAGAGCCCTTGGTGCAACTGTAGGTACAAACACTTATGATGCATCTGGTGCAACAGTTGTAGACTTTACATTTTAAATCGATCCCCCCAGGCAAAAAGGGCGTACTTAGGTGCGTCCTTTTTTTATGACTGCAAATAAATACTAGTGCAGACATAGGAGTGAAACCAAATGAATACCAATAGTTTCTGGTGGAGAGCACCGGAGTATTTTAGTAGATGGAGACTGTTCCCACGAGCATTTATCACAATGTACATTTATCTTTTGTACAAAACTGTTATATGGTTCCAAGAACTTCCAGCACCAACAATGGAACAAGCTGGCTTAGTAAGTGTAATAGTAGGTGCAGGAGCAGCATGGTTTGGATTGTATGTAAACAGTACCAGCAGTAAACATACACCAGTGCCAGAAGCAACAGGCGCTATGCCAACCAGCAGTAGTTCAAAAAGGGTAAATACTGATAGAACAGAAGTAGTTGTCGACGACAGCGATGATCTACCAGCACCAGTTAGAAGAATGTAATGCAAGATTTTTATATACAACAACGCACAAGTAAAACACTCAACGCTGATGAAATTCAGCGTTGGTTTCTTACCGTTGAAATGCTAGCACCAGATGGAATAGTAGCAGGTGATGACAATACATGTGAATTTGTATTAGCAACACAAGAAAATGATTTACTATATCGTATACCTTTAGTAAGACATCTTACCGCATCAGAAGCTGAACGTATTGTTGAAGGTTACATGCGTGTTACTGAACACGACTTCAATATTGAAACTAGCAATGTATATAGAGCAGATGCAGATTTTGGGCATCCTTTTGAAACTGAAATACAGATGGAACAAGGTGCCCAAGACATTCTTAAAGACACTTACAAAAGACAAGCACACAATGAATGGATCAAAGGGATGATGGACAAAGGTTATCGTTATGGTCTAAACATGAGCATTAATGAAAAAACACATCCAGCAATGCGTCCTTGGGATGATTTACCAGAAAGCTATCAGCGTATGCCTGATATAACTGATAAAAAGCTACTGGACTATTACAGCAAAAATATTAATAAGTTTTCTTGACATTTTAAAATATATACGCTATAGTGTATAAAGTAAAAGTATACGGCGGAGCGTATGTATGAATGATTTGAAGTTTACTACAGCAGGCGATTTCTTGAAAGCACAACAAACAAGGCGCATTGGATTTGCCTGCAAGTACATGCATCCTGATCAAACTCAACCCAAAAAAATATTGGAAGAAATACAGCGACCGCTGAATGAAAAAGCCACAACAATTACATGGCTTAACAACCAAACACGAGAAGTAGCAGAACAGCGACTATGGGACATCATGGAACACAATGGTGCGGCTGCACTACGTCTTGTGGAATATGTCGGAGGATTACCAGATGCACTACGAATGGTACGCCTTGGTTCAAATCAGCTTCCTGCTTATACTCAGCCTGATTGGAGTTATTATTGGCAGCAACCTGATGTCCAAGCGAGAGCAGAACAACTATATGCAAGAGTGGGTGAAACTGCACGCCGCCTTGATGTTCGCTTGTCTATGCATCCTGGTCAGTTTACTGTGCTGGCAAGTGATAGCCCTGATATTGTAAATAGAAGTATAGAGGAGTTTGAGTATCATGCGGATATCATCAGGTACATGGGCTACGGTCAAAAGTGGCAAGACTTCAAATGTAACGTCCACATCTCAGGTAGACAAGGTCCAGCCGGTATCAAAGC
>Ga0181601_10005318_pt1 | contig 10688 bp, 7 predicted proteins | sample 041ome_8_FD_133020 | JGI IMG/M metagenome (GOLD analysis project Ga0181601, IMG submission 133020) | Coastal salt marsh microbial communities from the Groves Creek Marsh, Skidaway Island, Georgia - 041407BS metaG (megahit assembly) | ecosystem: Environmental > Aquatic > Marine > Intertidal zone... | reverse complement strand
TTTGCAAAGTTCACATTTTGCTGATCAAAATCTGATGTTGTGCCACCACCACATGCGGCAACCATCGCAAGAATTGGTAACGCAAAATAATTGATTTATTCATGAAATATTAACCTTTCGCCAGAATAACATATCCTAACGAATAGTAAATATAGCTTAGGTATATTTCGCAACTATATTAACACTCTTCGGTTGCAAAACTTATTTCAAAACGCCTCATTGGTGCATTTGAAATTGCGCATTGAGGCATTACAATTTTACCTCTGTTTTGTCGAAAAGAACCTATTGAGCAGATCATCTGCGCGGCCATTGCCTGTTGTATCCAAGCTTAGGATCGCTTGCCCGCCCCCACAGGCCGAAACCAGACATAGCGCAGCATACAGACCTGGCCAAATTTCATTTAAATCCAATCCATACTTAAGATTGAAAAAATACTTAGGTCTTCCTCAACTCACAGGAAGGCAAAAGCAATCACATTTTCGACTGTCCAAAGCACGTGTTATTTGTTAGGTGAACGTCTTGAATCAACACAAAGGACAAGACCCATGCATGATATTCGTACCATTCGTGAAAACCCTGCCGCTTTTGATGCCGCTATGGCGCGTCGTGGGGTATCGGATGCGTCCTCTGAATTGTTGGATATTGATGCGCAACGGCGTGCGGCAATTTTGGCCGCCGAAACCGCACAGGCCGAACAGAACAAAGCCTCAAAAGACGTCGGTGCCGCAAAAGGTCGTGGCGATGAGGCAGAGTTTGAACGTCTGCGCGCCCTTGTGGCCGAGAAAAAGGCCGAAGTCGCCGAGATGAACGCCAAGGCAAAGGATTTGGACGACCAGTTGACTGATGCGTTGATGCGTATCCCGAACCTGCCCCATGACAGCATCCCTGATGGGGCCGATGAAAACGATAACGTGGAAATTCATCGCTGGGGCAGCCCGCGCAACATCGAAAACGCGAAAGAGCATTTTGACATCGCAGGCGTCAAAGCGGGTATGGATTTTGAAACAGCTGCCAAATTGTCAGGATCACGGTTTGTTGTGTTGCGCGGCGCGATTGCCCGCGTCCATCGCGCCTTGGCACAAATGATGATTGACACACATGTTGATGATCATGGCTTGGTTGAACATATTACCCCCGTTTTGGTGCGGGACGGGGCGATGTATGGCACCAACCAATTGCCCAAGTTTGCCGAAGACAGTTATCAAACCACAAACGGATGGTGGTTGATCCCGACATCCGAGGTCACGTTGACCAATACAGTTGCCGGCGAAATTTTGGACGAAAGCGCCCTGCCCATCCGCATGACGGCCCATACGCAATGTTTCCGGTCCGAAGCGGGCAGCGCGGGCAAAGACACCGCGGGCATGTTGCGTCAACATCAGTTCGAAAAGGTCGAGATGGTATCAATCACCCATCCCGATCAATCCATGGCCGAACACGAACGCATGACCGATTGCGCCAAGGCGATTTTGGAAAAGATGGAATTGCCCTATCGCGTGGTTGTGCTGTGCACGGGCGACATGGGCTTTGGCGCGATCAAAACCCATGACCTTGAGGTTTGGTTGCCAGGCCAAGGCACGTACCGCGAAATCTCATCCGTGTCCGTGTGCGGTGATTTCCAAGCACGCCGCATGAATGCACGGTTCCGCCCCGAAGGTGGTGGAAAGCCTGAATTCGTGCACACCCTTAACGGGTCGGGTTTGGCCGTTGGTCGGTGCTTGATCGCCGTGTTGGAAAATGGCCAGCAGGCTGATGGGTCGGTGGTTTTGCCACAGGCACTTCATGCTTATTTGGGCGGTAAAACCATAATTTCCGCCGATGGCACATTAATGTAAACGCATTCACAATCGAACTAGATTTAACGGGCCGTTTGGCCCGTTATTTGTTTCTGATATCAAAACAATTCCCGCCTGCAACATCACCATTGTCGCGGATTTGCGTAAACATGCCTAACTTTAGTCATATTTTAGCTAACTTTTAACCAATTCCTTTCGCTAGAAATTAACCAAATTGTGAAAGGAACGATCATGGATTCGGAAATGACAACCGCGACGCGTGTGATCGAAATATCGGGCGTCAAATATGGCTACGATGGGACGATTGAAAAATCAACGCTTCGGATGTTGGGGTCTGACGATCTATATGTGTCATTGAAAAATGGCTCAAATGATACGGCTTTTTCGGCGGCGATCGGGTATCTTGCGTGGGTTGGCATCGATGGCATGACCCTGTTTAGTGCGGACAGCACAGAAACTGGTTTGAACCGCGTTGTATCCCACCAAGGCACGTACTTCATTGAACAAGACGACGGACCAGCACAGCTATATTTCTCGGTCGCGTCCAATAACATGGATCTCTATGTCTTTAAGCTTGCAATGGACCCGACCTTTCCAGATGGGTTCAGCGATGATATCGCGCTTGAATTTTTATGTCAGAGCTAATGACTGTCCAAAGCAACGAAAACATGGTCGTTATTTTCAATGGAACCGAATTTGCAGATACGTCGACGACCACCCATATTGGCAGTTTACTTGATCTGGAACAGGGAAAGGTGAACAGTGTTGATCCAACAACCACAGATCCAACGGATCCAGACACCAACACAGGGGTTACGACCGAAGGCGGCACAGATGGCGGAACAGAGGGTGGATCGACCGGCGTAGAAACGGCGCAGGGCCAAGAAATCTTTGGTACCGACCAAGACGATACAATCATCAGTACCGCTGGCGATGATACCATCATGGGATATGATGGAAACGATTTGATCGATGCCGGCGACGGGAATGACCTGATCTTTGGTCACCAAGGCAATGACACACTGTTTGGCGAAAATGGCAATGATACCGTTTGGGCATCTGACGGGGATGATTATGTCGAAGGCGGCGATGGCGATGACCGTTTGGGCGTCGGACACGGCAAAGATACCGTCGATGGTGGCGCAGGCAATGATACGATCGTAAAAATCAGCGGCGATGGCAGCATTTCGGGCAGTACGGACAATGACATTTTGATCGGCGGTTATCAAAAAGACCCTATCGTTGGCGGCGCTGGCGATGATTGGATCCGTGGCGATATTTCTTCTGTCGTGGGCGGCATGGACACCATCGAAGGTGGCACAGGCGATGACATCCTCTCGGGTGGATCGGCCCAAGACACGTTTATTTTCCGACCCAAACAAAGGAAACGACAAGATTGCATTCTTTGAAATGACGGAATCCTCGATGAATGGGGTTCTCAATCTGGAAACCGATCTTAGCCGCGATTGGGACACGCTCGATCAGGTGCATTTGATCGGGTTTAGTGACGTTGATCGGTCTAACGTCATGTCTTTTGTCGAACAGGGCGAAAACGGCGCGGTTCTAACGCTCAAAGGCACACGCATTGAATTTTTTGATGTCTCTGTCGACGAACTCTCAGCAGAGGATTTTTACTTTGGCTAAATATATGAAACTGAACAGCATGTCGGCCTTGGCGATTGTCCCGTTGATTGCAGCCTGCGGCGGCGGCGAGGAATTGGCCGGGTTAAACGTCAGCAAACCAACGGCCGAAGCAAAGGTTTATGAAACCATGGACGCGCTAAGCGCAGCGACCAAAACACTGGATGTACGGGCGTCGAAAAATACCGAGACATTCGAAAAACTGACCGCAACATATGATGCGAACAGCAAAAGCATTAACATGACAGAGGGGGACACATCGCTGACGGTGCTGAATGGCCTCAGCTATGTTCAAGGCATTACTGTTGGATCGTATGATGGTTTTATCGGTGTAAGGACGGCCAATGCCGACATGCCGACGTCAACGGTCACCTACCAAGGCGGTGCAAGCGCATCCATTCGTCTATCAGGTTCTAACGGACTGGCCGATTATACAGACGGCAACAGCTTGGCGACATTGGATGTGTCTGCGAATCCAAAACTCACTGTTACGATGAATAACTTCACCAGCAGCGACGATACGATTGATACGATCACATACGAAACAAGCACATTTGCGGGATCATCTTTTTCAGGTGGACAGGTCACAACAACGAAAAGTGGCGCTGCGGTTAATGTCATCGGAAACGATAAGGTGCAATCCTTGGGCGGCCTTTATGGTCCAGATGGCCAAGATTTGGCAGGTCAAGTCATCGCATCGCAAAACGGCAGTGCCAGCCTCATCGCCAGATTTTTTGCCACGAAACAATAAAAAAACGCGCATCCTAGGACGCGCGTTTTTTCTATAAATGTTTGCGCAGCTTGCTTGGCTTTGCTTTCTTTTTATCCTTATAGGGGTTCTTGTCCCCCTGCCCACGCATCGTCAAACGAATAGGCGTGCCTGGCATTTCGAAATCGGCCCGCAAACCATTGACCAAATACCGCGAATAACTGGCGGGGATTTTGTCGGGTTGCGAACACATCACAACGAATCCGGGTGGGCGCGATTTCGCTTGGGTCATATAGCGCAGCTTAATGCGACGGCCATTTGGTGCGGGGGGCGGATGCATTTCGATCATCCCCGCCAACCAACGGTTCAATTGCGATGTTGGCACGCGCCGGTTCCAAATGCGATGCGCTTTCAAAATCGCTTCGTGCAATTTGTCTAACCCTTTGCCGGTTTTGGCCGAAACCGTCACCAAAGGCGCGCCGCGCAACTGGGGCAGCAAACGTTCAAATGCCTCGCGCAATTCTTTGATTTTGCTGTTCTTTTCAGCCTCAATATCCCATTTGTTTGCGGCCACAACGACCGCGCGCCCTTCGCGTTCGGCCAAATCGGCAATCCGCAAATCCTGGGTTTCAAAGGGGATCGCCGCGTCCAAAAGGACAACAACTACTTCGGCGAATTTCACCGCACGCAGGCCATCAGACACGGACAGTTTTTCAACCTTGTCCTGCACCTTGGCCTTTTTGCGCATGCCGGCGGTATCAAAAATCCGCATTGGAACATCATTCCAGTTGATACGCAAAGAAATGGCATCCCGCGTGATGCCGGCCTCTGGTCCGGTCAACAAACGATCTTCGCCCAATATCTGGTTGATCAGGGTTGATTTACCAGCGTTCGGACGACCAACAACAGCAACTTGCAACGGCTTTTGATCGGTCGGAGCCAGATAGGTATCGCCCTCGTCTTCGTCAATCTCGTCCTCGATATCAACGTCAAACTGGGCGTTCAATTCGGCCTCGGCCTCGGCTTTTTCTTCGAAATCACGGGCAATCGGTTCCAGCACATGCAATAGATCGCCCATGCCTTCGCCGTGTTCGGCTGACAGTCGCAAGGGTTCACCCAAGCCTAAATTCCACGCCTCAAGCACACCCGCATCGGCGGCGGCACCTTCGCCTTTGTTCGCAGCCAACAAAACGATATTGCCGCGTTTGCGTAGGATTTCAGCGAAAATTTCATCAACCGGAGTAACCCCGACACGCGCGTCGATCATAAACAAACAGACGTCGGCCATATCGACGGCCCGTTCGGTCAACCGGCGCATGCGCCCTTGTAGGCTGTCGTCGGTCGCGTCCTCAAGGCCCGCGGTATCGATGACCGTAAATTTCAAATGCCCCAGACGCGCATCCCCTTCACGCAGATCGCGCGTCACGCCAGGTTGGTCATCAACCAGCGCCAGACGTTTCCCGACGAGACGGTTAAACAGGGTAGATTTGCCCACATTGGGACGGCCAACAATGGCCAAGGTAAAGCTCATAATACGCTCCAAAGCGGTTTAAGCGCGGGTCATACACCAGTTTTTCGTCAACGAAAAGCGTGCAATTCGCCCTTGGACGAAACAATGTACAAAACACCGCCTGCGACGACGGGGCTGGTCGTTGCGCCATCTGGCACAGCGACGCTGGTCGACAGTGTCCCAGAGACGGGATCAAACAGTCGCATCAGCCCGTCGTTAGAGGCTATCACGATCTGCCCCCCTGCCAAAACAGGGCCATGATGCGCATAGATTTCTTTTGACTTTTTTGGACCTTGTTTCAAAAATCCGGGCAAATTCACAGCCCAAATCACATCACCTGTGTTTGCGTCGACGCGCACCAACTGGCCAATGTCATTGATCAGAAACACGGAACCGCCCGCGACCCAAACGTCACCACGCACACCTTGGCTTGAGGTCCAGATGCGTTCGCCATCATCCAGATTCATTGCGACGAACCGACCCGACCCGTTTGCGGCATAAACACGGTTCCCCACAATCATCGGCGATGTTGCAAGGTCTTCGACAATCCCGACGGATCTGCCTTTGCGCCCGCCCGTTAGGCTGGTGTTCCAATAGATCAAGCCACCTTTGCGAAAGGCTGCCTGCAATTCGCCAGACCCATACCCGAACAAAACGAATTTCTCGGACGCTGACGGACCCACAGACCCTGTCAGGTTGTTGACGTCCGACACGCTATCGATGCGCCACCGAATGCGGCCATCGTTGGCCTCAATCGCCCAGCTGGTCGCGTCAGATGAAACGAAATACACCAACCCGTCATAATAGGTTGGACGGGACATGCCTGCGCTACGCACCGATTGCGACCACAGGATTTCGCCTGTTTTTGGGGCCATTGCATAGGCGACACCATAGCCGGTTGTTACATATAGACGACCATCCCCATATGCAAAGCCACCACCAAAGGCGTCGCCTGCGTTTTCTGATTGCGGTGTCAGATTAACCTGCCAGAGCGCCAAACCCTCAGCTGATACTGCGGTCACTGTCGCATGGGCGTCCATCGTGTAGATCACGCCGTCGACCACAATCGGATCTGTCGAAATGCGTTGACGCTTTGCGTCGCCTTCGCCGATCGCAACGGACCATGCCAAAGCGGGACGTGATGACAATGCAAGATGCGCGGTCCGCGTATTCGGCGTGCCGGCACCTTGGGCCCAATTGGCGTTTGCAACCGGCTTTGGCGCGTTAAAGGGACGGGCCTGATTTACGATCTCTTGCTCTGCCGCTGCGGCGTCGGCCTCAAGCACAGAATTAATTGAGTCGCGTTTGCCGGCAAGAATGACTTCGGGTTCTGAACAGGCGGCAAGCATGGCTGCCCCCGTCATTAGCGCAGTTATTAATCGCAGCGTCATACCCGCAGTGCCCTCTTCTGTCGTGTTATTGTCCTAGTGCTGTTGGGTCTTTGCCCAATGCAATCATCATCTGGCTTGCGCGCTGACGCAAGCCCTGAGTCAGCTCGGCATCTTGCAAAATTTCTGACAAGCGAATTGTCGCCGCTTCGACGTCGCCTTGGGCAAGATCCAAAATCGCCAATTGTTCGCTGGCCAAAAGACGCAGCGGATTGCCAGGCGTAGCTAAATATTCAAACCCCTCACGGCGTTCTTGAACCGCTAACCCCGCATCATCGCGGATCAAACGTTTGAACGTCGCGATGTCACGATATCGGGGATCTACCTTAAGGTCATTGGCAACCGTGTCCAATGCGGCAACAGCATCTTTGGCTTTACCATCTGCGGCCAATTCGGACGATTTCAACATCGCTAACAACGCGGCCCCAGCGGCATCTGGCGCAGTGATCGTGTCCAGTGTTTGAACCCGCTCTTGATGTTCGTTTTTGTCCAGCGCAGCAAGGATTTGTGATCCGAACGCCTGCGCCGTTGCGCGGTCTTGGGCGCGCGAATATTCACGATACGCTGCCCCTGCAACGATCAAGATAACGACAGCGATTGCGATCCAACCATATTTACGAATCAATTTGAAAAGATGGTCACGCCGAACTTCTTCGGTGACTTCCTGGATAAAGCTGTCTGTATCGCTCACGGCAAACCCCATGTCTTGAATTGTGTCGTGTTTAATCCCAAATGTCCGAAAGTCCAAGACCAAACCGTATAAATCAAATGCGTGCGCACAATTATTTATTGAACCACCTTCTAAACTAGCGGGTTTAGAATGAGTGTGGTAAAACAGATGATATAATGATAATGCCGCGCGGAGCGTGGTATTTTTCTGCGTTCGTAAGAACTTAAGAGGACAGCAATGCGTATTGTTTCATTCTTGACTGCTATTTTGGTTACAGCTTTTTTGTATGCGATTGTTTTTGAACGCGATCGATTGTCAGAATTTGCAACAACCGGATCATCCGCCAACACGGCCGAAGCGGCGACAGCCCCTGCACAAGAGGCCGCTGACCAGCAGGCAGCCGCCACAAATGCAGGCGACGACACCAATCAAGACAGCGCATTTAAGGTCGTGGTCAAACGCTCACGTGCGCAAACCATTGATAGCGCCGTGATCTTGCGCGGCGAAACACAAGCCGCCCGCAGCGTCACCGCGCGCGCCGAAACAAATGGGCTGATCGTTAACACGCCCCTGCGCAAAGGGGCCTTTGTCGCCCAAGGGGATGTTTTATGCGAACTCGATCCGGGAACACGTGCTGCAAATTTAGCTGACGCAAAGGCCCGCCTTGAATTGGCCCGTGCGCGCGTCCCTGAAACCCAAGCTCGCCTTGACGAAGCCGAGGCGCGTCTGGATGAAGCCAGAATAAACTTTCACGCTGCGAATAAATTATCAGAAGGCGGCTTTGCCTCTGAAACGCGCGTTGCCAATGCCCAAGCCGCCGTCCGATCCGCCGAGGCCGCAGTTGCATCAGCCAAAGCAGGCTTTGACGCGACGCGCTCGGGCATACAATCGGCCGAGGCTGCGGTTGCCGCATCGGAAAAAGAAATTGAACGTTTGACAATCAGAGCACCTTTTTCTGGCCTATTGGAAACCGACACCGCTGAATTGGGTGCGCTTTTGCAACCGGGCGCGGAATGCGCAACCATCATTCAACTTGACCCAATCAAAGTTGTCGCCTTTGTGTCAGAAACCGAATGGACCCGCGTACGCCCCGGCGCGCCGGCCAACGCCAAATTGATCTCGGGTCGCGAGGTGTCGGGCGTTGTTTCGTTTTTGTCACGCTCTGCTGATGCCTTGACCCGGACCTTTCGCGTTGAAATCGAAGTCCCGAACACTGATCTTGCAATCGCAGACGGTCAAACAGCTGAAATCTTGATCGCAGCCGAAGGCAGCCTTGCGCATTTGATTGCACAGTCATCTTTGACATTGAACGACGAAGGTGCCTTGGGTGTTCGCTCGGTCAATTCCGAAAACATGGTAGGATTCCACCCTGTGACGTTGATCCGTGATACTGTGGATGGCGTTTGGGTCAGCGGGCTGCCCGAACAAATAAACATTATCGTCGTTGGCCAAGAATTTGTCCGCGCGGGCGTTCGCGCCGAACCCTTTTATCAGGAGTAATCCATATGATCGGTATCGTTGATTGGGCCTCACAGCGCGCACGTATGATCATTGCGATGATCACCTTGTCGCTTGCGGCGGGTGTCTATAGCTATACGGGCCTGCCAAAAGAGGGCGAGCCGGACATTGAAATCCCTGCCCTGTTTATTTCGGTGCCATTCCCTGGCATTTCCGCGGCAGACAGCGAAACCTTGTTGGTCAAACCGATGGAAACCGAACTGGCCGATCTGGACGGTTTGGATACAATGACAGCGACCGCATCGGAAAACTATGCAGGCGTTGCACTGCAATTCGAATTTGGCTGGGACAAGACCAAAATCATGGCCGACGTTCGCGACGCCATGAACGCGGCTGAGGCGAAATTTCCAGCGGGTGCAGAAAAATATTCGATCAACGAAATTAACTTTTCCGAATTTCCAATCATTATTGTGAATTTGACCGGCAAAGTCCCGGAACGCACGATGACGCGCATTGCAAAAGATCTGCAAGACAAGATCGAAGCCATGGATGCGGTGCTAGAGGCGTCTATTACCGGCAATCGCGATGAGATGGTCGAGGTGACAATCGATCCATTGCGCCTTGAATCCTATAACGTGACTGCAGGCGAATTGATCAACGTGGTGCGCAATAACAACCAATTGATCGCCGCAGGCGAAGTCGATACCGCACAGGGCAGCTTTGCGGTTAAAATCCCGTCAAGCTTTGATGACATCGGTGATATCTATGCCCTGCCCGTCAAAACCAATGGGGATCGCGTCGTCACGCTGGGGGACCTTGCCGAAATCAAATTAGCCTTTGAAGATCGTGAAGGCATCGCGCGCTTTAACGGGGAATCCACCGTCGCGCTTCAAGTGGTCAAGCGCAAAGGTTATAACCTGATCGATACGGCAAACACCGTACGCACCATGGTCGAGGCCGAGGCCGCAACCTGGCCCGACGACATGAAAGCCGCAATTCAAGTGGGCACATCAAACGACCAATCCCGCGTGGTGGGATCAATGGTGGGCCAATTGGAGGGATCGGTTTTAACGGCGATTGCGTTGGTGATGATCGTTGTGCTGGCGTCATTGGGGACCCGCGCGGCGCTTTTGGTTGGTTTTTCGATCCCGACATCATTTTTGCTTTGTTTTGTGCTTTTGGGTGTCATGGACATCACCATTTCAAATATCGTTATGTTTGGCCTGATTTTGGCGGTGGGGATGTTGGTGGATGGTGCCATCGTCGTCGTGGAATACGCGGACAAGCGCATCAACGAGGGTGTCGGACCGATGACCGCCTATGTCGAAGCGGCCAAGCGCATGTTTTGGCCCGTGGTCAGTTCGACCGCAACAACGCTCTGTGCATTCTTGCCAATGCTGTTTTGGCCCGGTGTTCCGGGGCAATTCATGGGGATGTTGCCCGTAACCTTGATCTTTGTTTTATCGGCCTCATTGGTCGTTGCATTGGTATATCTACCGATCATGGGGGGCGTATC
>Ga0181601_10005302_pt1 | contig 10703 bp, 13 predicted proteins | sample 041ome_8_FD_133020 | JGI IMG/M metagenome (GOLD analysis project Ga0181601, IMG submission 133020) | Coastal salt marsh microbial communities from the Groves Creek Marsh, Skidaway Island, Georgia - 041407BS metaG (megahit assembly) | ecosystem: Environmental > Aquatic > Marine > Intertidal zone... | reverse complement strand
TCGCCGCCCAGGAAGGTGTCGCCGTTGGTCGACTTCACTTCGAACACGCCATCGCCGATCTCCAGGATCGAGCTGTCGAAGGTACCGCCGCCAAGGTCATAGACGGCGATGGTCTTGCCATCTTCCTTGTCCATGCCATAGGCGAGCGCCGCCGCAGTCGGCTCGTTGATGATGCGCAGCACTTCAAGGCCGGCGATCTGGCCGGCATCCTTGGTGGCCTGGCGCTGGGCGTCGTTGAAGTAGGCAGGAACCGTGATCACGGCCTGCGAAACGGTTTCACCAAGATAGCTCTCGGCGGTTTCCTTCATCTTTTGCAGGATGAAGGCGGAAATCTGGCTGGGCGAATAGTCTTCGCCGCCTGCGTTCACCCACGCATCGCCATTCTTGCCCTTCACGATGTTGTAGGGGACGAGCTCCATGTCCTTCTTGGTCATCGGATCGTCGAAACGGCGGCCGATCAGGCGCTTGATCGCGAACAGGGTGTTGTCAGGATTGGTCACGGCCTGGCGCTTTGCGGGCTGGCCGATCAGGCGCTCACCATCCTTGGTGAAAGCGACGATGGAAGGCGTCGTGCGTGCGCCTTCGGAATTTTCGATGACCTTCGGCTTGCCGCCGTCCATTACGGAGACACAGGAATTGGTCGTACCAAGGTCGATACCGATAACTTTGCTCATGGGTTCCCCACTCTTTCCTTACATTTGGACGTTGCCTTGGCGGTTCCCCATGTCCCACGGCGAAACCAGTCGGCAACTCTACAGAAAATCAGTCTTGATGGGCGCGATATAGGTGCCCTTTTTCAGCCGACAAGGGCTTGGCAAGCGATGTTCTCAGGCTTGGCAGCGGCATTGCTTGCCCATAAAGTGCGCCCACATTGACACAGAGGGAACGTCCGAATTGAAAAAGCTTCTGATTGCTGGTGCCGCGGGCATCATGGCGCTTGGCCTGGCCGGTTGCGGAAGCGACCCGGAACCCGCTCCGGTCGATACTGCACCCGATGCGCCCGAGGGCATTTCGGTTACCGATGGCCGGATGAACCTGCCCGCAGCGGCAGGCAACCCTGCCGCCGTCTATTTCACAATCACCAACGACGGCAGCGAAGCACAGATGATGCGCGCTATCAGCGTCCCGGGGGCAGAAAGCGCCTTGTTCCACGAGACATCGGAGTGGAGCGGGCAGATGGACATGCAGGAACTGCTGCAGGTTGAAGTGCCTGCCGGTGAAAGCGTGGCGTTCGAACAAGGCGGCAAGCACGTGATGGTGTTCGGCCTTCCCGAAGGCCTGGAAGCGGGCGGCGAGCTGGAAGTCACCGTCAGCTTCGTGCGCGGAGACAAGGTCAGCTTCCCGGTCAGGCTGCTGGCTCCCGGCGAAGAATATACGCCCGGCGAATAAGACTTGCCAGACGAAACGCAATTTTGCCCGGCAGGCGGTGAGCGATCGCTGTCAGCGGGCGAGATTGCCCTTACCCGCAGCGTCTTTGGCGATGCGATTGACTACTCAAAGGTCATGATACGCCGCCGCAAGTGGTTTCCCTTCCAGCCCCGCAAGGTGACGATGGCCCCGCGCGGGCACCTGCATTTCCACCCCAAAGGCCAGAATTACTGAGATGATTTCGCCAGCGCCTCTCTCCACCTCAAGGCTCATTTCATCGACGAGATGACACATGTCTGGCAGACCCAGTCACGGGGGGACTGGTACCTCGTTATAAACCGCCATCCATGGTGCCGCTATGACTACAGCATCAGGCCCGGTTGGCCGCTGGTCCGATATGGCATCGAACAACAGGCGGAGATCGTGAAGCACGCTTTCATGCTGCGCGAAGGCGGCAAGGTTGCAGGCGCGCCGCCGCTGGAGCAATATAGCGGTATCTTGCCATTCACACCGTTCAGGGAGAGCTGAGAATGCCGCACAATGTCGATCACCACGCCATCCTCGACAGACTGGCTGCAACACGCGGCGGCGTGCGCAATGTCTTTGACAGGCTGAACCCGCGCAAAACCGCGCATTTCATCGTCGATATGCAGAACGGCTTCATGGAAGAAGGCGCACCGGTAGAGGTCCCGGCGGCACGCAGCATCGTGGATGAAATCAACACCATCAGCCGCGCGGTTCGCGATGCTGGCGGGCTGAACATCTTCCTGCGTTACACCACCCCGGATGACTGGGATTCTGCGTGGACCGTGTTCTGGCAACGCATGGGCATTGCTGCAGCCGGTCACCGCGAAGCATTCACCCCCGGCGCGCATTATCACCAGCTGTGGGATGGCCTCGACATTGCTGAATCAGACCTTGTCGTCGACAAGCACCGGTTCAGCGGATTTACCCACGGAACCAGCACTTTACCGCAGGTTCTTGAGCAAAATGACATCGACACCGTCATCATTTCCGGCACGCTCACCAACTGCTGCTGCGAGAGCACGGCGCGTGATGCCATGCAGAACAATTACCGCGTGATCATGGCTGCCGATGCGAATGCCGCGCTGTCTGACGAGGAACACGCAGCCACGCTGCACATCCTTGCCATGGTTTTCGCTGATCTGCGGTCTAGCGAGGAACTGGCGGCCATACTGCTTGAAGCGAAGCAGGTCGCCTGAACCATCAGTCGGGCTTCTTCGCCACGCCGACCATGGCCGGGCGCAGCAGGCGGTCCTTGATCATGTAGCCGCTCTGCATTTCCTGAATCACCGTGCCGGCTTCCGCATCGGCAGTCGGGATTTCCATCATGGCCTGATGCTGGTTGGGATCAAGCGGCATGCCCATTGCGGCAATGCGCGTGATGCCGTGCTGGCCGAAGACCTTGTCCAGCTCGCGCTGGGTCGCTTCGATACCGGCGACGAGGCCCTTCATCTTGTCGTCTTCGCGCAAATCTGCGGGAATCGCATCGATCGCGCGCGCAAGATTGTCAGCTACAGACAGCACATCGCGCGCAAAGCCGGTGGAGGCATAAGCGCGCGCCTCGTCTTTTTCGCGCTCAAGGCGGCGGCGCACATTCTGCGTGTCGGCGCGAGCATACAGCACCTGCTGCTTGGCTTCTTCCAGTTCGGCCTTCAGCATCGCCAGGGCTTCACTGACATCGCCTTCACCTTCCTCGTCATCACCATTGCCATCGTCAAGGAACTGCTCGGGAATGCCTTCCAGTTCCTTTTCGACTTCGGGATCGCGCTTGTCGGTGCCGTTTTCGGTCTGGTTGTCTTGCTCGCTCATCGCTCTGTCTTGTCTATCCAAATCTCTTGCCCAGGGACTGGGCTGTAAAATCCACCATGGGAACGACGCGCGCATAGTTCAGTCGCGTCGGCCCGATAACCCCTAAAACGCCAACCACCCTGCCCTCGCCGTCGCGATAGGGGGAGGCAATGACGGAGGAACCGGAGAGCGCAAACAGGCGATTTTCCGCGCCGATGAATATGCGCGTCGATTCCGCTTCCCTCGCACTGTCGAGGAGATCGGCAATCGACTGCTTGTTTTCAAGGTCATCGATCAGCGAACGGATGCGTTCGATATCACCCAGCGCGCTTTCGTCCAGCAGGTTTGCCTGCCCGCGCACGATCAGCACACGGCGCTTTGTCGCGTCCTCTGTCCATGTCACGATGCCGCGTTCGACAAGGTCGCGGCTGGCCGCGTCCAGCGCGCTCTTGCCGGTGCGAATTTCGTGTTCGATCACCTTCACAGCTTCGGGCAATGTCCGCCCAGAAAGGCGTGCGGACACGTAATTGCTGGCTTGCTGGAGCGCGGAACTGCTGGTTCCTTGCGGCAAATCCAGCACACGGTTCTCTACGTGGCCGTCCTGCCCCACCAGCACCAGCAGCGCACGGTTGGCATCAAGCGGCACGATATTCATCTGGCTGAGGCGCGCTTCGCGCTGTGGCACCATCACCATTCCTGCCGCACCCGACAGGTCGGAAAGCAGCGAACTGGTGTTCTCCAGTGCCTGTTCGATCGGGCCGGGCTGAACCAGCTGCGCCTCGATCGCCGCACGTTCCTCCCGCGTGGGTTCTGCCACCTGCATCATCCCGTCCACGAACAGGCGCAAGCCGATCTCCGTGGGCATCCTGCCCGCGCTGGTATGCGGAGCCGCAAGCAGGCCCAACTGCTCAAGATCGCTCAGCACGGAGCGGATCGAGGCGGGAGACAGGTTAACATCGCGGTGGCGGGCCAGCGTCTTCGACGCCACGGGCTGTCCGCTCGCAAGGTAATCCTCCACCACGAGGCGGAAAATGTCGCGTGCGCGCATTGTCAGTTCGGTAATCGGAGGCGAGGCCATGACAGGTGCTTATCTAGGCGCTAGGGCCGCGCAAGCAATATCGAGTCACCATTTTGGAGAATTCCATGCGTCCTTCCGGCCGCGCCGCAGATGAAATGCGCGCCATCACTATCGAAACCGGCTTCACCAAACATGCAGAAGGCAGCTGCCTGATCAGCTTTGGCGATACCAAGGTTCTGTGCACCGCCAGTGTTGAAGAACGCGTGCCGCCGTGGCTGCGCAACAAGGGTTCTGGCTGGGTGACCGGCGAATATTCCATGCTGCCGCGTGCCACCCACACACGCGGATCGCGCGAAGCAGCCAAGGGCAAGCAGTCCGGCCGCACGCAGGAAATCCAGCGCCTGATCGGCCGATCTTTGCGCGCCGTGTGTGACCTTGAAAAGCTCGGTGAGCGGCAGATCACCCTCGATTGCGACGTGATCCAGGCCGATGGCGGCACCCGCACTGCGTCTATCTCCGGCGCATGGGTGGCGCTGCGCATGGCAATGAACAAGCTGATGAAAGCAGGCGCGATCAAGGAAGACCCGATCACTGCCAAGATCGCCGCGATTTCCTGCGGCATTTACCAGGGCAATCCGGTGCTCGACCTCGACTACGTGGAAGACAGCTCCGCCGATGCCGATGCCAATTTCGTGCTGATTCAAGGCGGCCAGATTGCCGAAGTGCAGGCCACCGCAGAAGGCGCGACCTATGACGAGGAGGGCCTGCTGCGCTTGCTCCGCCTCGCCAACATTGGCTGCGGGCAGATCTTCTCGGCACAGGAAAAAGCCGTCAAATGACCCGCAAGATCGGTTCGGGAAAGCTGGTGATCGCCACGCACAACGCGGGAAAGCTCGGGGAGATTTCCGCATTGCTGGCGCCATTCGGGCTGGAGTGTATTTCCGCCGGAGCGCTGGGCCTTCCCGAACCGCCTGAAACCGGAACCACCTTTGTCGAAAACGCGCTGATCAAGGCGCGCGCTTCGGCAGAGGCTTCCGGCTTGCCTGCACTGGCAGACGACAGCGGCCTTTCGGTCGTCGCCCTCGATGGCCGCCCCGGTGTTTACACCGCGGATTGGGCCGAACGGCAGCATTTCGAAGGCGAGCCGGGGCGTGACTGGTACATGGCAATGGGCAAGGTCGAAGGGATGTTGCAGGAAAAGGGCCCGGATACGCCCCGCGATGCGTGGTTTTCCTGCACCCTCGCTCTCGCATGGCCTGATGGCGAATACGTAGTCTACGAAGGACGTGTGGACGGCACCCTCACCTGGCCCCCGCGCGGGGAAAAGGGCTTCGGATATGACCCTGTATTTGTTCCAGCAGGCGGCGAGCAGACATTCGCCGAGATCGAGCCTGATGCGAAACACGCGATCAGCCACCGCGCGGATGCCTTCGCGAAGCTGGTGAAGGACCAGTTTGAAAGCTAGGATGAGCGCATGGCGCGCGCCCTCTATATCCACTGGCCTTTCTGCTTGAAAAAGTGCCCCTATTGCGATTTCAACTCGCATGTTCGGGATGAGGTGGACGTTGAACGCTGGCAGGCGGCTTTGCTGGCCGACATGCGTGCAGAAACCGAACTGGCAGGCGGAGAGGCGCTGGAATCGGTGTTTTTCGGCGGAGGAACGCCTTCGCTGATGCCCCCTGCTCTGGTTGGCGCGTTGCTCGATGGAGCGCAGAAACTCTGGGGTTTTGCGCCTGATATCGAGATCACGCTGGAGGCCAATCCCTCTTCCGTCGAGGCGAGCAATTTTGCGGATCTGGCGCTGGCAGGGGTCAACCGTACTTCGCTCGGGCTGCAGGCGCTTGATGACGCACAACTGCGTTTTCTGGGCCGGTTGCATGACACACAAGAGGGGCTGAACGCGCTTGAAGTGGCACAGAAAGCCTTCAAGCGCGTCTCATTCGACCTGATCTATGCCCTGCCCGGCCATTCGCCTGCCGACTGGGAGCGCGACTTGCGGCAGGCGCTTTCCTACGGCACCTCGCACCTCTCGCTCTACCAGCTGACCATCGAACCCGGCACGCGCTTTGCCACCATGGTGCGACAAGGCGATTTCGAGCCGCTGGACGATGATGCTGCCGCTGACCTTTACGAGCTGACGCAGCAGCTCACCGCCGAAGCGGGCATTCCGGCCTACGAGATCAGCAACCACGCCAAGCCAGGAGAGGAAAGCCGCCATAACCTTACCTATTGGCGCTACCTCGACTATGTCGGCATCGGGCCCGGCGCGCACGGGCGGCGCGGCGGCATGGCGACGCAGCGGCACCGCAAGCCGGAAAACTGGCTCGCCGCTGTCGAGGAACGCGGATCGGGCAACCAGAGCGAAATTGCCATTCCCACCGGCGAACAGGCTTCCGAAGCGCTGCTGATGGGGTTGCGCCTGCACGAAGGCATCGACCTTGCCGTGCTGGGAGCTCGCTTCGGGCTGGACGCTGGCCAGCTGGTCGATGGCGATGAAATGGCACAGCTTGAAGCGCTGGGATTTGTCAGTCGGAATGGAAACCGCCTTGCCGTAACCGCGCAAGGCATGCCGCTGCTCGACGCGATCCTGCCGCGCCTTGTACATGACGGGCTGGTTTCGGCATGAGCAAGGCGGACCTGCTTGAAGCATGGGGCGATCACCTAACCAACGCCCGCCGCCGCTCGCCTCACACTGTCCGCGCTTACCTCGCCGCTGCCAATCGGCTGTTGGTGAGTACCGGCGCGCAAAGCTGGCAGGATGTCGCCGCGATGAATGCCGGAGCCCTGCGCCTGCAACTCGCCCAGCGTCGCAATGACGGCCTCGGCAATGTCTCGACCGCGCGTGAGCTCTCCGCCTTGAAGGGTTTCCTCACCTTCGCCCGCGAGCAATTGGGCGAGGATGATGCCAGTGCCCCGCGCCTTCGCGGTCCGCGCGTCAAGAAGGGCCTCCCCCGCCCCGTCACACCAGACGACGCAACCAACATGGCAGACATGGTCGATGCCCTCGCCAGCGACAGCTGGATCGGCGCGCGAGACAGGGCGGTGCTGCTGATGATGTATGGCGCTGGCCTGCGCATTGCCGAGGCACTCTCGCTCAAGGCATCCGACCTGCCGCTGGGCGAAACGCTGACCGTCACCGGCAAAGGCGGAAAGCAGCGTGTCGTACCGCTCATCCCCGTCGTGCGTGATGCTGTGGCGGAATATGCGAAACAATGCCCCTGGCCGCTGCCGCCGGCAGGCCCGCTGTTTCTCGGCGCAAAGGGCGGAGCATTGGGGCAAGGCATGGTGCAGAAAGCCATGGCCAATGCGCGCAAGGCCTTGGGCCTGCCTGCCAGCGCCACCCCGCACGCGCTGCGCCATTCCTTCGCCACCCATCTGCTCGGCGCAGGCGCTGACTTGCGCAGCCTGCAGGAACTGCTTGGCCATGCCAGCCTTGGCTCGACGCAGATTTACACCAAGGTTGATGCGGCGACCTTGCTGGACACCTATCGCAACGCCCATCCGCGCGAGAAGGACTAGTCCTCTGCCTGGTCCTTCGCTGGCCGCGGAGACCATATGACGACGCGCCAGATGTACCCTACCAGCCCCACGCCGATCATGCCGAAGATGCCCCAGGCAATCAGGTGCTGCGATTCCTGCAGATAACCGCCGAGGAATTCACCGCCCTTGATCAACGCTGCATTCCAGATGGCAGAGCCTGCAAAGGTGTACGCAAGGAAGCGCCCTTTGGACATATGTGCCAACCCGGCAGGAAGCGAGATGATCGTGCGCAGGAATGGCGAGAAACGTAGCGCGAACACCACCCAGTGCCCGTGTTTCACGAAGAACAGCTGCGCTTTCACGATGGTATCCCAATCGACAGTAAGCCAGCGGCCCCACTTGTTGATGAAGGGCTCCATCCGTTCATAGCCCCAGCTGTCACCCAGCCAGTACCAGAAATAATTGCCGACAACGGTGCCGGTGGTGCCGATCAGCAGCAGCGGCCAGAATTGCAGGTGCCCGCGATCCACCAGCAGCCCGCCGATACCCATGATCACTTCGCTGGGCACAGGCGGCACCACGTTTTCCAGCACCATCAGCAAGAAAATGCCGACATATCCGCCCTGGCGGATGGCTTCAATGATCAGCTGGTCCATGCAATCCTGCGCAAGGGCGTGGTTAAGGTCGGGTTACGTGTTATACCCGAATGCTCAGCTTAACTTGAGTTTCCAGCAATCTTTTCGTGGCGACGCTCAAGCGCGTCCCAGATGCGACTGGCCGTGTCCGTCCCGTTATACTGGTCAATTGCCACGATCCCGGTGGGCGAAGTCACGTTGATTTCGGTGAGCCACTTACCGCCGATCACGTCGATCCCGACGAAAACCAGCCCGCGCTTCTTGAGATCAGGCCCCATGGCAGCGCAAATCTCTTCCTCTTCCGCAGTCAGCATTGCCGCCTCGGCATAGCCGCCTTGCGCAAGGTTGGAACGGAACTCGCCCTCGCCCGGCTTGCGGTTGATGGCGCCGGCAAACTCGCCATCCACCAGCACAATGCGCTTGTCACCCTTGGAGACTTCCGGAAGGAAGGGCTGCACCATGTGCGGTTCGGGCCACGTCTGGTTGAACACTTCAAACAGCGCGGAAAGATTGGTGCCTTCTGCATCGACCTTGAAGATCGCCTTGCCGCCGTTGCCGTGCAGCGGCTTCACCACCACTGCGCCGTGTTGCTTCTGGAACTCGCGCACGTCTTCAAGACGGCGCGCGATCAGCGTGGGCGGCATGAAGCGTGCGTAATCCAACACATACATCTTTTCCGGCGCGTTGATGACTTCGCGCGGATCGTTGGAGACGAGCGTGGTGCCTTTCAGCCGGTCGAGCAGCAGGGCCGAACTGATATAGCCGAGGTGGAACGGCGGGTCCTGCCGCATCAGCACCACGTCAATATCGGTGGCGAGGTCGATCTTGCTCAGATCACCCTTGGTGAAGTGGTCGCCCACAACCCGCTGCACCGTGACCGTCGCCGCCCAGCAGGTGATACGTCCGCAGTCATAGGCGATGCTGGCAACGTCATAATGCCACAGTTCATGCCCGCGTGCCTGCGCGGCCAGCATCAGCGCAAAGCTGGAGTCCCCCGCAATGTTGATGCTTTCGATGGGGTCCATCTGAACTGCGATACGTAGGCTCATTTCAATTCCCTAAGGCTGCCAGGCGTTGGTGATGTGGCGAGGGAATGCCTTGGGTGCAAGCAGGATTACGTCCACGCGCAGGCCTTCAACATCTTTGGCCTAGTTATGCGCCACGGCTTCGGCGGCGGCTGCCACGCGGCGCAGGCGGTATTCGTCCATCGCGAAATCGAGGTCAGCCACCTTGCTGCGCCATTTCACCTCGACGAACGCAACCAGCCCGCCCCGTTTGGCCACGATATCGACCTCGCGAACGGGCGTTTTCACGCGGGTGTCGAGGATTGACCAGCCTTTCAGGCGCAGCCAAGCTGCGGCACGGGCTTCGCCCTTGCGGCCGCGAGCTTCGGCAATCCGCCGCTTCATTGGACCTTGAGTTCCATGGCCCTGGCATAGAGCATCTTGCGGTCTAGCCCGGTGGCCTTCGCGACTTGTCCCGCAGCTTGTGAGGGCTTGGCCTCCTTCATCGCCTCGATCAGCAAGGCATCGGCATCCACCTCGCCAGCTTCCGCTTCACCCGGCTGGCCGACCAGCAGCACGATCTCGCCTCTGGGCGGGTGCGCTTCGTAATGTGCGATCAGTTCAGTGGCGCTGCCAGTGCGGCATTCCTCGTGAAGCTTGGTGAGTTCGCGCCCCACCGCCACTTCCCGGCCCGGCAGCACTTCGGCGATGACAGCCAGCGACTTCACGAGGCGCGGTGCGGTGTCGAAGAAAATCAGCGTGGAGCGGATCGGAGCAAGCTCTGCGAGCATGTCTGCCCGCGCCTTTTCCTTTTGCGGCAGGAAACCGGCGAACAGGAAACGGTCATTCGGCAGGCCAGACATGGCGAGCGCGAGTAGAGGCGCGCTGGCACCGGGCAAGGCAGTGACGGGAATATCGGCCTCGCGTGCTTCCCGCACCAGCCTGTAACCGGGATCGGACACCAGCGGCATTCCCGCATCGCTGACAAGGGCAACCGCGCCGATACGCGCCGCATCGAGCAAACGCTGGCGGTCTGCAGCGCTGGCATGATCGTCATACCGCCACAGCCGGTTGCTGATCCCCAGCAGTTTCATCAGCTTGCCGGTGACGCGGGTATCTTCGCAGGCGATGACATCGCATTGCTCCAAAACATCCTTTGCCCGCAAAGTGATATCGCCAAGATTGCCAATCGGGGTGGCAACTATATAGAGGCCACTGGAAAGTTTTTCGGGTGGAGCTGCGTCAGTCACATGCGCTCCATGAACCAGTTTGAGCGGAGGCAGCAAGCATGTTCGGTAATTTGAGGCGCGGTTTGGCCGTGGCCCTCCTGTCGATGGGTCTGGCAGCGTGTCAGGTAATCCCGAGCGGAGGCGAAGGCCCGACCAC
>Ga0181601_10005295_pt1 | contig 10708 bp, 8 predicted proteins | sample 041ome_8_FD_133020 | JGI IMG/M metagenome (GOLD analysis project Ga0181601, IMG submission 133020) | Coastal salt marsh microbial communities from the Groves Creek Marsh, Skidaway Island, Georgia - 041407BS metaG (megahit assembly) | ecosystem: Environmental > Aquatic > Marine > Intertidal zone... | reverse complement strand
CAAGTATCCTATGGCGGGAGATAGCAGCCATACTGTTACCATTGGAATATTTGATCGAAATTCAGATGAAGGGGTCATTTATTTGAAAACTGAGGGTCCGTACGACCAATATCTAACAAATGTAACTTGGTCACCAGATGAAAAATTTGTTTTTGTAGCTTGGGTTAACAGAGAACAAAATCACATGCAACTAAGAAAGTACGATGCCACAACAGGGGACTTAATTGGGGTTTTGTTTGAAGAAAAGCACGACAAATATGTAGAACCTGAAAATGGTCCAATTTTCATACCCAACAGTGATAATTCCTTTATTTGGCAAAGTGAACGAGATGGTTATAATCATCTTTATGTTTATGAAAATGACTCACTTCGTCAACTCACCAAGGGAGAATGGATTATCACAGAATTTCTTGGATTTGATGCAAGCGGAAGACATGCAATCGTCAATTCCACATTAGACGGTATCGGGGGAAATTCCTTAGAAAGAACGCCTTTATTGATTGATATTAAAACAGGCGATTATTATGAATTAAGTGTAGGCTTTGGAATGAATTCACCTAAATGGAATTCAAAAACAGGTATTTTGATTGTATCATTTAGTGACCTTAACACACCTGGAAGTGTTTACGCAATTGACGTAAACGATTTTATTAAAAATGCAAAAAACACCATAGAAGTTAAGGCCACATTATTAGAAGAAATTGAAAATCCCGTTTCTGATTTTGAAATTGGTTTGATTAGTTTAAGTTCGATTCAAAACGAAGGCGTTGAGTTGTATACTCGAACCTATTTTCCTGCAAACTTTGACCCCAAGAAAAAATATCCTGCAGTTGTATACGTATATGGCGGTCCACATGCCCAAATGATTCAAAACAAATGGTTAGGAGGCGGAAATCTATGGATGGCTTATATGGCGAGTAAGGGCTATATCGTATTCACACTTGATAATCGAGGGTCTGCCAATCGTGGGTTTGATTTTGAAAATGCCATTCACAGACAAGTGGGAGAATTAGAAATGCGCGACCAATTGGCAGGATTGAAATATCTGAAAGATCTGAATTATATAGATACGAACCGCATTGGTGTTCATGGTTGGAGTTTTGGCGGATTTATGACCACTAGTTTAATGACGCGTCATCCGGGCAAATACAAAGTTGGTGTAGCAGGCGGGCCTGTAATCGATTGGAATTTTTACGAAATCATGTACACGGAGCGATACATGGATATGCCGAATGAAAATCCAGAAGGCTATAAAAAGAACAGTTTATTGCAATATGCGCCTGATTTATCAGGACGATTATTAATGATTCATGGTGCCGATGACAATGTTGTAGTTTGGCAGCATAGCTTAATGTTTCTTGATAAATGTGTAAAAGCCAACAATGCAAACTTAGATTACTTTATATATCCCGGTCATGAACATAACGTAATTGGTAGAGATCGAGTTCACTTATATAAAAAGGTTAGTCAATACTTTTTTGATCACCTTTAAATTTTTAGTCGCGCGAGATGGATTTTGAGATTGTTGAATGTCCAAGAGATGCCATGCAAGGCATCAAACATTTCATACCTACGGAAGTGAAGATTTCTTATATGAAGGAACTTCTCAAAGTGGGATTTGACGTATTGGATTGCGGCAGTTTCGTTCATCCCTCTGCTGTTCCTCAAATGGCAGATACTCCTGAAGTTATTCGGGCTATCGAAGATATTGACAGCAATACGGAGTTATTGGTTATTGTTGCAAATGAACGGGGCGCTGTTAGAGCGGCTGCCTTTCAAAGAATCCGCTATTTGGGATTCCCTTTCTCGGTGTCGGAAACATTCCAGAAGCGCAATACCAATAGTACACGTGAAAATGCTTTTCTAAATCTTAAAAAGATCCACGAAATAGCGCGCGTATCGGGAAAGGAAGTTGTTTGTTATATCAGTATGGGTTTTGGAAATCCGTATGGCGATCCTTTTTCTGAAGAGGAAGTTTTGGAATGGATCTATAGAATTAAATCTATTGGAATAGAGGTCATTAGTTTGGCAGATACTACCTCACAAGCAAGTGCTGATGGTATTGCTTCACTGTACACAAGATGTATCACAGAATTGCCTGAACTTAAGTTTGGCGTTCATTTACATGCCTCTGCAGACCAATGGCAAAACAAAATTAAAGCCGCCATTGATGCTGGATGTAGACGCATTGATTCTGCAATGTTGGGATTTGGTGGTTGTCCCTTTGCTAAAGATGAAATGGTAGGAAATTTGCCAACAGAACATTTAATAAAGTTGCTAAAAAAAGAATACCATTACAATCAATCGATTATTTCTAATCAATTAATTGCAATGGCATCCAAAACGTATAGCTACGTCAAATAATTTTTAACCTCGGTATCTCAGAAGATCGATAATGATATCGAGCTTTTGCATAAGAGCATCGTTGTAATCTGCTTCTTTTGCTTTAATAATTACAGATGTCGGACTTGAACCGTTTTCACCATCCTCTCCTTCGGTTAGAAAAAGATCCATTGGGGTAATATCTAATGCATCGCAAATTTTCTCGAAAGTATCCACCCTCATGGATTGCTTTTTTAACATGTAATGAAACCCTTGCTCACTTAACCCACAAAGTCTTGCCAACTCTTTAATCGGAATCCTTTTCCCCGCTGCAAGACTCTTAATCTTGTTGTAATCTAATCTGCTCACGTTTCTTAGTAGTTATTTTTTCATTGAAATTGTAAATTGTACACCTTAGTACAAACTATAAACTTTAAAAGTTTACATATATTTTACACGTACGAAAGAAAAACAACCTACTACAGACATAAATCATTGATATTATGATAAATAGCCTTTAAATATGCGATACTTGTTTACAAAATCATGACAAATTATCCGTTTAATCGGTTTTTTTGGAGCAACATATTAATGCTGTCTTTGTAGTTTTTTCCAACGGGAACTTCAATCCCACCTATCAGGTGAACGGATGTATTCTGTATAGATTTAATTTTATCGATAGCGATAATAAAACTCCTATGAACACGAATAAAACGATCTTGCGGAAGCCCATTTTCCATATTGCGCATGGTTTGCAGTGTAACGACTCTTTTTTCAGGTGAAGTCCAAATTTTTACGTAATCCGCAAATGCCTCAACGTACAAAATATCTTTGTAAAGGATCTTTTGAAATTCTCCATCCACTTTAACGTAGACATAATCATCCTGTGTTTCTGCTACTTCCGTATTTGCTGCTTTCAGGGTTAAATATTCCTCAATCCTTTTTATGGCTTTATTCAATCGGTCTGGAGCAATTGGCTTAACTAAATAATCCAAAGCTTCAAATTCAAATGCTTCTGCGGCATAATCAGAATACGCGGTGGTAAATACCACAGCATATGGCATTGGATATTGGCTCTTGATAAATTCTAGGCCTGTTTCACCGGGCATTTGAATATCTGAAAAAACAACATCTGGTTTGAGCAAATCTAGCTGCTCGGCTAAACCTTGTGTTGAGTTGAAGGTTCCCACTACTTCAACATCGGCATGTGCTTTTAGCAAATTTTCCATTACGGTGATTGCTAAAGGTTCGTCATCTATAATTACTACTTTCATATTTTACCAGTTTATTATTAAGTCTACTCGATATACACCATCTGAAGTGGATGACTTCAGATCGTGGTTATTAGGGTAAATTAAATTTAATCGTTTTTTAATGTTCACCAATCCTATACCGCCCAATTCCTCACTTTTCTTTGATGGATTAAATGAGTTTTCGATGAGAAACCTAAAACCATCGGTGAGTCCTTTCGCATGAATTCGTATGTATCTTTTTTCAGGCAAAACCTGTTCGCTGTGTTTGAATGCGTTCTCTACTAAGGTCAAAAACAACATGGGTTCGACCAAATCTTCGCCTAATTCGCCGTCAATATCTACATCTATGGTTACGGCATCTCCAAGCCTTAATCTTTCAATCGCCACATAATCGTGCACGTGTTGCATTTCCTTGGCGATTGAAACCTGTCCTTCGCCACTCTCGTAAAGAATATACCTCAGAATATTTGACAATCTTAATACAACCTCTGGGGCAGCATCGGATTTTGAAAGTGTCAAGGCGTATAAATTATTTAAAGAGTTAAACAAAAAGTGAGGATTGATTTGAGACTTTAAGAACTTCAGCTCCGTTTGGAGTTGTTCCCGCTTCAATTCTGTCGTCATTTTCTGATCCTTGTACCACTGTTTAACCAATTTTAAAACCATGGTAGTGATAACCGTGAATAATACATTTATGATAAGAAACAGAAAAAAGGTATCCGACCATACCAGGCTTTGAAGTTCTTCATTGACTACCACCAAATGAACCACAATACTGAGTGGAAAACATACACTCACAATAGCCAATGCCAAACTGATGATGTACAACAAATAATTACGAGGTAATAATAGCCGTGGAATCAAATAATCGTTGTTGAAATACGCCACTATGGCATGAAAGAGCAATAATCCGTTTGCTATAACGAACGAAGTAAGTAAATCTACCCCTAATGGAAATAAAAAGCCATAAACACCCGCATAAGCCAACCAAAATACAAAATGATCTACCTTCCAACTAAGGAGAAATTGCTCAAGTCGTTGAGTCTGTGAAAGCTGTGTGGTATTGGGCAATGCTTAATCTCCTATTTTGCGCAACATTTCAAGTCCCATTCCAAGGATTTTCTCTGTATATAGAATGCGTGCTCCAGATTTTGTTGCGGATTCAATAATAGTAGTAGCGCTCACTGAATCGGCTTCGTGCTTGTCAAAATAAGAGTCCGCCAGTAGGAAACCTACTACATTTGCGACAAGCAAAGCAACTAAAATCAAAATTTTACGTTTTACTTTATTCGCCATATACTCTACAATTGTTCAAAAACAGTGCCAATTATTAGTAAGACGTTTAAAAACTGAAAAAGTTTCAATTCAATTCAAAAAAATCTGAAATTATTTCAGACTCAAGCGACAAAATGACACTATCCGTCCCATTCAACGGCTCTTCTCCTTTAATTAATTTAGGGTTAGTCGTTATCCAATCTATTTTATCTTTACTGATCAAACCTGCCACTTCATGCATATGAAAGATTGCATTTTCAGGGTGATTTTCTCGAAAAATGGACCTGCTGTAATGGGCTTTGGAATCTATTTTAGAGAAAAACATATCCAGTAAACTATTGTACAAATCGGCTTGTGAAAAACACGGTGTTTTTATTTTCAATCCGGATTTTTTCAGAGGTTTCCCAATTAAATAAAATGGAATTCTAAAGAATTCACGTTGTCCAAAATGGGTTTCTGGTGTTTCAAGGTTTTTTCCGTGATCGGAAATAATTAAGAAGTATGTTTCATCAAATCGCTTATCATTAAAACATCGCCTTAAAAAGGCATCAATACTTCTATCCACATAGGATACAGATTGAAAATACTTTTGAATTTCAGTAAGGCTTTCGGATTTGACAATATCATAAGGTTCATGACTGCTAAGCGTTAAAAAACTGTAAAAATAAGGCTCTTGAGCCTTTAACAATTCAGAGTATGCCTTATTCAATAAATCAGAATCATGTACACCCCAATTACCCATTTCTATACCCTCTTTTAATTGATTTTTATCTTTTAAAATACGTGTTCCGCCTCCGCTCATATAAGCACGGATATTGGCAAATGACATATCGCCTCCGTAAAAAAATCCAGTTTGATAACCCTCTTTAGAAAATGCCCCCATTAAATGCGGCAATTTTTTAAATCTTTCGGGGTCGTGAAGAATTCCTTGCCAAGGTTGTCCCGGCCATCCACTGAATATACTGGCAAGGCCTTTATCGGTTCTATCCCCGGTTGAATAGCAATGCTCTGAATAAATCCCCCATTCCCTTGCCCATGAATCCAAATGCGTCAGTCCATTAAAATGCGTACCTCCTAATAATTGAGAAGTTTGAGCGCTAACACCTTCTAAAACAATAAGAACCAAATTGGATTTTGTCTGATTAAAACCGACAACAGAATCCCCACCCTTGATTTTATAAATATCCGTAAGCCTCGGATTGTAAAACTCCTTATTCAATAAGTGGCGAACATCTGGATATTTAGGAGCGTTCAAAAGTAAATAGTTGATATTCCAAAATGCATTAATGGAGAGCGTATTGATCTTTTCAGATTTACTTTTGAAGGGTTCCGTTATGGCTAATGGTATTTTCCCAATTCCTCCTCTAGCCACAACACTCAATAGTGCAATTGTAATTACGTGTTTGACAAAATGCGTTCTATCAAAGGACAAATTAAATTCCTTGGAGTCTGAGGCGCTTTGACTTATCCATCTGAAAATCCATATAACCAGTAAAACCAAGGTCGAAAATCCAAAAATAATCCACTCTATAGCTACAGAAGCAATTAATTGTTTGGGATACGATAAATAGGAAATCGCCTGACTATTTAAATGTATTCCCCAATAATGAAAAATCGCTGCATCGGCCACCCAAACAAAAATTGTATAAGTTGAAAGCAAAGAAAAAAGAACTGCGAAAATGCGAACTCTTGTATTTTTTGAGAATCCAAACAAAAAGAGATTCGGTAAGATTAAAAATAATATTTGATACGCGGCGGCAGAAGCATCTTGAAAAAAACCATTACGACTAGCTTCAAATATAGAAGCGAATTCTGTGGTTTGATTTGAATCCAATGTAAATAACACCCATCTGTGTAAGGATTGTAAGAAGAAAAATAAAAAGTACAACTTCCCCCAAAAGAAAAAAGTGGCGGCATTTTCAAAAAATACCAGCCACTTTTTTGTTGATTTTCGCATTTTTAAAGGCGTATGGATTCGATTTATCGCATAAACACCATTAAGGGTTTACAATAACTTTCCCAAGTGAATTCCAATTTCCATTTACTTGAGCTTGTATCACATACATTCCGACGTTCAAATGTAATTCAACTATTTCGTCCTGCACATTGCCCGCAATAATCACTCTTCCACTTAAATCAAAAACACGGTATTCGGTGCCGCTTGGAAGACCCTTTATAGAAAGGTCTCCCTTTGATGGATTTGGATAAATAATAGCTTGAATGGGCTTTATAACACCATTGCTAAGGCCAACAACTTGGATATAGTTAGTTTTATTCTCTGTACTATTGCCATTGGCATTTTCAACTGTTAATGACACATTGTACAAACCCAAGGCTGTGAATTTAATTTCAGGATTTCTTGATTGTGCATTGGTAGCGTTTTCATAGGTGAAAGTACTCGGTGTAATGGTCCAAGAAAAACTCGTTGGATTATTCGCGCTTAAATCTACCAATTTTACCAATTCGCTATTAATGGTCGGATACGTATTTGAAGTAGTAAAATCTGCCACCGGCTTTGCCAAACTATTGGTAGATACATTGATATAGTTGTCTTTAGCGGCAATGTCTTGACCACTAGGATTCTTAGCCGTTAGTTTAACCGTGTAGGATGTAGCGTTATTAAAAGATACATAAACTACCCTATCGCTTAATGATGAACCGGCCTGTAAAGTGTAACTCGCAGGGGTAATCTCCCACGTTAAACTCTGATAGTTTTTCGAAGAAGAGGTTAATACTACCGTTTGATTCACAATGGCGTTCGTTTTATTTGCATAGAAATCCGCACTCACCTCTAGGTTTAATGGGATTCTGCGGATTACATTGTTGCCATAATCGGCTACATACAAACATTCATCATTAGGATTATAGTCAAAGTGGAACATCTGTCCAAAAAGTGCATCTTTAAGAGCCCCGTCCTTATATCCAGAAGTAGATGTGGAACCTGCAAAAACACTAACCTTACTTCCGTCGAACACCTTAATACAGGTTGGTTCTAATATATATATTTTATCATCAATACCAATAACGTCATAAGGGAAATTTACATCTTTGGTTACGGTTGTAACATCTCCAGTGCTTAATTTAATTCTTCGAATGCATCTGTTATTTCGGTCTGCAACTAATAAGTCTCCATTGGAATCCATTCCAATACCTGAAGGGTAAGAAAAACGCGCGCTTTTTCCGTTTGCATCTGTATAGCCCGGACTTTGAGATCCATCCCCTGCAAGTGTGGAAACCTGTCCACCGGTTATTTTACGAATACAATGATTCATAAAGTCACAAATGTACAATACCCCAGAAGCATCGAATTCTGCATCCTCAGGAAAACGGAATCGTGCATCGGTTAAACTACCATCCACATACCCACCCGTCCAATCCGAATAACCCGCATAGGTGCTGAATAAAGTTGAATTAGATGAATTTACAAATTTTGACCCTTTACGAATAGATGAATTATCGCGATCACAAATGTACAAGTCATTAGCTGTTGGATGAACGGCCAATCCCGTTGGAAACGTAAATCTAGAAGCGGTTGCAGCCCCATCAAAATAACCCATGGATTGAGAACTGTTAGGATCTCCACGATATCCACCTCTATTTCTTGATGTGTTGCCATCCAAAAGCATGATATTATGTTCGTCACTTACCCAAATTCTGCCATTGTTATCAACGGCGATTCCATTGGGACGACTGTATAACTCCGTATTTTTGGGATTATCAGCTGTACCTAAAAAACGACCAGAATCGGTATACTGAACTCCTGCATACGTGGTAACATTCTGAGCATCAAGTTGACTTGTGGTTAATAAACCCACAATGGCAAGGTATTTAAATGATTTCATCTTTTTAAATTCTTAAAATTCCTTCGATAATATTGATTTTTGGCCTAAGGCAAAAAATCAAGCGAATTTATTTATCCCCAATTCGATGGCTTCCTGCATCCGATTAAAGACATCATCATAGGATCTGGGAGCAAATCCCTTCCCTGTCATGGCTTGATACAATTCCACATAGCGACCTGAAATTTGGTCGATCATTTCCCCTGTCATTTCAGGCATGATTTGGCCTTCTAATCCTTGAAAACCTTCTGCCATAAGCCATTCTCTAACGAATTCTTTACTGAGCTGTTTTTGAGGTTTTGCCGCATTTTGCAATTCTTCGTAGGTGTCTAAATAGAAAAAACGAGACGAATCGGGCGTGTGAATTTCATCAATCAACATCAATTCTTCATGAAACATCCCAAATTCATATTTGGTATCCACCAATATCAAGCCGCGATTTTTAGCATATTCCACCCCACTTTGATATAACATTAAAGCTTTATCGTACAATGCATTTAAAACCTTTTTGGGAAGAAGTTTGCGTTTTAATATTTCATCGTAGCTAATATCCTCATCATGTCCGCTTGTTGCTTTTGTAGCAGGCGTAATGATGGGCTCTGGGAACGGGTCATTTTCTTTCATACCTTCCGGCAATATGACACCACAAAGCACCCTTCCCCCTGAATTATATACCCTCCATGCGTGTCCAGTAAGATATCCGCGAACCACAAATTCAATGGGAATGGCGTCGCATTTTCGACCAATCGTAACTTGCGGATCTGGATTGGAAATTTTCCAATTGGGAATGATATTTTGGGTATGATCGAGGAAAAGATTCGCCACTTGGGTTAAAACTTGTCCTTTGAAAGGAATGCTTTTGGGTAAAACATGGTCGAATGCGGAGATTCGATCGCAAGCAACAACCACAAGTAAGTCATTTGAAATGGTGTAGACATCACGCACTTTACCTCGGTAAAAATGTGTCTGATTCTTAAAAAAGAAATTAGTAGCTGTAAGAGATTGGGGTTGCATTATTCGTCGTTTGCTTTTTCGTATGCGTTTATTATTTCTTTAACCAGTCGATGCCTCACAACATCTCCGGTATCAAGTTCAATGATACTTATTCCTTCAATATTTTTCAAGATTTTAAGAGCTCTATACAAACCACTCTGTTGTTTCTTAGGCAAATCTATTTGAGTCAAATCACCTGTAATGATTAATTTAGCATTAGGTCCCATGCGCGTTAGGAACATTTTCAACTGTAATTCAGTGCTGTTTTGAGCTTCATCTAAAATGACATAACAATTATCTAAAGTACGTCCGCGCATGAAAGCGAGCGGGGCTATTTCAACCGTACGACTCTCAACCATACTTTTTAGCTTATCCCCTGGAATCATATCCTCTAGCGCATCGTAAAGGGGTCTCAAATAAGGATCTATCTTCTCTTTAAGATCTCCAGGGAGAAAGCCTAGATTCTCACCCGCTTCAACTGCGGGTCTGGTGAGGATAACTTTTCTAACTTCTCGATTTTTCAATGCCATCACGGCAATTGCCACCGCTGTGTAGGTTTTACCCGTACCTGCTGGACCGATCGCAAAAATTATATCGCTTTTTTGCGATACATCTAACATTTTATGTTGATTTTTGGTTTTCGCCCTGATTTTTTGGCCGCGAGTACCAATAAACAATACATCCTTTGCATTGTCAACGGGCAACTCCCCCGTTTCTGAAATATCTAAGGCCTCTTGTATAATGTTTTCCGTTAACTCTTTTCGGGTTGTGTACAATTTTTCTAACACTCGCATTCCGGATTGAAATTCCAGGATGCTTCTCTCATCGCCAAATACTTTAATCTCATCGCCTCTAGCTACCAATTGAAGTTTTGGGTATTTTCTCTTTAGCAGATTTAAATGAGCATTTTGAGGCCCATAGAACATTTGAGGGTTGATAAATTCTAGCTGGTAGATAAATTCTGTCAAGGGATTTGAATTATTTTTACAAATATATGCAAAGCGCAGACGCGAACCGACAACTTTT
>Ga0181601_10005291_pt1 | contig 10712 bp, 4 predicted proteins | sample 041ome_8_FD_133020 | JGI IMG/M metagenome (GOLD analysis project Ga0181601, IMG submission 133020) | Coastal salt marsh microbial communities from the Groves Creek Marsh, Skidaway Island, Georgia - 041407BS metaG (megahit assembly) | ecosystem: Environmental > Aquatic > Marine > Intertidal zone... | reverse complement strand
GCTCGGGTTTCAAATTGGCATCCACCGCGCGGTCGCGCATAATGTCGTGGCCATCCTCGCCGCGCACCAGGAGACGCGCGACGGCGAACGCGCTGGAGGGAGTCTTCGTTTTCGGCGGCGTCTCCGATTTCGGATTTCGGATTTCCGACCACAACGGCGCCGCGGTTCGCGCCGCTTCGAGCGCCGCCGAGCGTAGGCGGCGCGCGGCGTCGGCCCCCTCGCCGCCGCTCGTCTCGTACCGCTCGCCGGACGAAGCGTCGGTGACCGACGCTTCGTCCGGTTTCGAAACCGGTTTCGGCCTTCTGCGTATGCCCATGGCCTGTTCGAGCTCGAGCTCGAGCGCGTCTTCCTTCTCCGAAGCCTCGACCGCCGCCGCCGCCTCGCCGAGCGCCGCGAAGGCGTCGCGCGCGGCGCGCGGAATCGCCGCCGAGCCTAACCCGCCGACGCCCGCCACGACTCCGGCGGCGCGAACGACGTGCGCCAGAACCGCGGCGGCGATCGCCGCGTTCGGCGCGATTCGTTTTAAATTCTCCGCGTCATCGTGGCGAAACGCGAAAAGCGTCCCCGCGCCCGCGTCGACGACGCGCGTCAAACACCCGTCGCCTCCCCGGTAGCGTCGGCGGCACATAGACTCCGCGCGATGTCGCCGCGCCGCGTGCGTCTCCATCGCGCGAACGGCGTGCGCCGCGGAATCGAACGCGGAATCGAACGAGTTCTCCTCAGCCGTGTTCTCGAGCGCGTCCCGCGACGCGGCGAACGCGGCGATCGCCGCCGCGTCCGCCGCGTCGTCGGCTCTGTCGAACGCGGCGGCGACGGCGTCCGCCGCGACGTGCGCGTTTTTTAGGTCCGCCAGGGAGGTGCGCGCCAGGCGGTCGGAGCAGTCCACTAAAAGCGCGAGGTCACCGAGAGACCCGCACGCCACGGCGACGCCGGCGCCGTTCGCGCCGTCCCCGCGCGCGCGCACGCTCGACACCTGGCGCAGAAGCGCGACCGACGCGTCGTTTTCGGGGTTTTCTTCGGAGTTTCCTCCAGCCGTCGCGACGCGGCGGACCCCACCGCCCGCGACGCGACGACGCCTCCCCGCGAACGCGCCGTTCTCGGCTCGCGCTTCGGTCGCCGCCGACAGGCAGGCGTGCGCCAAGCTGCCGCGCGCGACTTTGCTGGACCACCCGCGCGCGCCGAACCAGCGCACCAGAGGCGCCATCGCGCCGGCGGCGACGACGGCGAGCTTCTTTTTTTCAGTCACGCGCGCGACGCAAACGCGCGCGCCGGGTATCAGCCGCTCGAGCTCGGCGCACCGCGCCGCCGCGAACGAAACAGCGTCGCGCTCGGAACAAACCGAAGACACACACGAAGAGATGTGCGTTTTTGTTTTCGCGTCGTTTGTTTTCGCCATGTCGTCTCCGATACGCGAGACGTATGTCTCTTCCTCGCCGTCCGTTACCGTCGGCGAAATCTCAATCTCAGCGCGTTCCAGTAACCGTTCCGCCTCCGCGCGAGTCGCGTCTGCGTTTTTCCTGGCGCTCGCCGCCTCTTCCCGCGCGGCGTCGCGCTCGCGCTCGGCGGCGACGCGGCGTTTGGTCTCGGACGCCACCACGGCGTGCGCGGCGGCTTCCGCGGCGGCCACGGACGCGCGCGCGGTCTTCGTCTCCGTCTCGGCGGTCTGCGCCGCGACGCGGGTCTCGGCCCGCGCTTCCAGGATGGCCCGCTTCAGGCCCGAGACGGTGGCCTCGAAGTCCCCGGTCTCGCGCCGATCGGACTCGGCGAGGAGCGTCGCGGCGGCGGCGCGCGTCTCCGCGTCCGCCTTCGCCGTCTCCGCGAGGCGAAGCGCGGACTCGCACGCGCGGAGCTTCTCCTCCGCGGCGTCCGCGCGGCTCAGCGCGGACGCCAGGTCGCGCTCGCGTTCGGGTTCGGGTTCGCGTTCGGGTTCGGGTTCGGGTTCGGGTTCGGGTCCGAACGTTTCGGGTCCGGACGTTTCGGGTCCGAACGTTTCGGGTCCGAACGTTTCGGGTCCGAACGTTTCGGGTCCGAACGTTTCGGGTCCGAACGTTTCGGGTCCGCGCTCCGCCGAGGTACCTTCCGGCGTCTCGAGGTTCGGGAACGCGGGCGCGGGAAGGTACCTCGGCGCCGCCGGTCCCGGCGTGGCGCCGATCCCCGGCCCCGGGGTCTCCACCAGAGCCGGATGCACGACATCACTCGACGGGTCGACGTCGAACGCGCCGCTGGTGCGCGCGACGCCGCGCGGTCGCTCGGTCTCCGTCGGCGCCGCCGAGCCTTCCGCGTTCTCAGGCGCCGCGCCGACGCGCTCGAGCGCGTCTCTCGAGACTGAATGCCCGTACGTGTCCGGTACGCGCCCCGCCGCGGCGTCGCGGAAGGAAGCCGCCCGCGCGTCCGCCACCACGGCGCGCATGGCGTCCTTCTCGGCGCGGCGCTCGGCGTCGAGTGCTCGGCGTTCGGCGGCGTCGCACCGCGCGCGCCACCGCCGAGCCTCCGTCGTCGCCTCCGCCAACTTGCCGCGGGTCTCCGTGGCGTCCGCCTCCGCGCGGTCCCGCGCGAAAAACGCATCCTCCAAGTGCGGGCGCGCGTCCCGTCCGCCCTTCTCCGCGGAGAGGAGCGAGGCGAGGTCGGCGGCTTCCGCGCGCGACGCGCCGAGCGCGTCGCGCAGCGCCTCCGCGCGAGAGCTCATGCGCTCCGCCTCCGCCCGCTTCTCCACCGCCAGGCGGTCGTACGCCACTTCGAGTCGCTCGAGTTCCGCCCGCGCGCCGCGCTCCTCCTCGCGTTCGGCGTGGAATTCGCGCGCTCGCGTCTCCAGACGCGCGCGCGCCTCGTCGGCGTCGCGCGCGCACGCGTCTCGTTCGGCGCGGAGGGTCTCCTCCGCCGCGGCGAACCGCTCGCGGTCGCGCGCGTGGTCGCGCTCGAGTTCAGTCAGGCGCGCTTTGTGCGCGTGCTCGAGCGTCTCGAGGGCGCTCGCGCGCGCGCGTCGTTCCTGCATCAGCGCGAGCTCCAGGAACGACGCGCGGTCCGTCTCACTCGCCGCGCGTTGCGCGGCGTCTTTCGCGGCCGCCTCCGCGTCGTCGCGCAGGGTCCGCATCGCCCTCGCCTCCGCCGCCGTCGCCGCGGAGTCCTGCAGGCTCCGGATCTCCGCCGCCTGCGCGGCGAGCAGCGACGCCAGCACGGCGGCGCGGGGGCTCGCGGCGTCGCGCGGGTCGCCCGAGGCCAGGCGGCGCACTTTGAAGGAACCTTGAAGGCCCTTTGAATGCGCCTGAGCTTCTTCGGCGTCCCTCCCGGCTTCTCCGCCGGATTCGCGAATCGTGACGATATCATCCTCATCATCCTCGCCATCCGCGTCCGCGTCCGCGCCGCACACGGCGCGCAGCACCACCGCCTCCGCGCAGGCCATCGCCTGCGGCCCGTCCGCGCTGGCGACCCAGGCATCCACCGCGCCGCGCGCCACGTGCGCTGCGTCGAAGTCCACGAGCGCGCATTGCACGTACGCGACGCCGAGGCCCTGGCACCGCGCGCGCGTCTCCGCCGCCGTCGCTTCGGGGAGCGTTCCAAGCACGATCAATAAACCCCCGCGCGCGGAGTTGCCCTTGGCCAAGACGTCCAGGACGCAACGAAGGTTCGCGTCCACGACGTCCGCGCGAGACTGATGTCGATCAGACTGCTGTCGATCACCACCGGTGGCGTATGCCTCGTCCCCGAGCATCGCGAGCACGACCGGCGCGAACGCCGCCGCCACCGCGCGCGCGTTGGCGTGCGCGGGCGAAACCGCGGCGGCGGCGTCGGCGTCGTCGGCGGCGGCGGCGTCGCGGCGGAGGCGAGCGTCTCCCCGTACGGCGGCGTCGTTCGCGGCCCTCGCCTCGGCGAACGCGTCGTTCGCGCGCGCGTGGTCCCCGAGGCGCACGGCAGCTTCCCCCTTCGCGATGAGCGCGGCGGGCGAGCGCGCGCCTCGGCCGCCTTCTCGCGGCGACGCGGACAAACGCGGATTCGCGTTTTCCTTCGCCATCCATCTGGAGCCCGCGAGCGTCGCGGCCAGCGCGTCCGCGCCGAGCACCGCGGGATCGATCCTTGGGACGCCCTCCGGGGCCCGCGCGTGGACGGTGAACCACTCGCAGTCCAGGCCCGCGCACAGCTTGACCCGCGCGGCGACCGCCTCCGCGAGCGCGGAGGCGGCGGGCGAGACGAAGAGCGCCAGGCGCGACGGCGACGGTCCGGCGAAGGAGCCGCTCCGGTGCGCGACGCTCGATGCGTCGATCGGCGGGGACGACACGACATCCCCGGGGCTCCGGTGGAGGAGCCCCGAGCGCGTCATCGCGCGCGGCGGGGCGCCGGGCGCCCTTCCGCCGCCGACGGACGACCGGAACGGCTCCGTCCGCCTCGAGGCGCGCGGCGGGGTGATGCGAGGGGCCAGCTGGCTGCGAAGACCGCCGTGTCGGACGAGCCCGGATGAAAAAAATTCTTCACCTTCGACCCGAACCGCGAAGGTGATGAGGACGACGCCGGTCGCGTGCGCCACGCCGGCACTCGCGTCGCGCACGTCGCTCGACGACAAGACGGACGCGACACCGGCGTGGTTTACGGCGTCGGGACACGGACACGCGCGAGCGGGCGAGACGCGACGGTCGGACGCGAGGATGGCGCGCGGTTTCCTCCGCGTCGCGCTCCTGGCGCTCGCGCTGTGCCTGGCGGTCGATGGCGGGGATGCGTCGCCCGTGACCAAATCCGAGATCGGGTCGTCAGCCGGCGCGACGCGTAAGCTGCTCGCCGCGCACCAGTACCGGATGCGCGAGAAGGTGCCTCTGTACGCGAACAAGGCCGGGCCGTTCCACAACCCCTCGGAGGTACGTCGCGGATCGGCCACGTCCGCGAAGCCGGCACCGACGATCGGTGTTGCGTAATCGACGGTGCCGGCATTTCTCGACCGAACGCGCGAAGACGACGAACGTCGTCGTTTCGCGGGGGCGGTCTCTGTTGGGGACACCGCGCCGTCCGGCGATCGCCGACCGACCGCGCGCGTGCCCCTCGAGCCTAAAAAACGTTTTTTAGGCTCCGCTCCGTCCGAACCTACACGAAGCTCCGACCGCGCCCGACTGACCGCGTCCCTCACCCTCTCGTCGTCGACGTTCGATGACGACGATCGTTTCACTAAAAAAAAAAAAAAAAAAACCGCCCGCGCCGCGCCGCAGACGTACCAATACTACGACTTACCTTTCTGCGAGCCCGACGCCGGTTTGAAGTCCAAGATCGAGGACCTCGGGGAAGTGTTGGAGGGCGACCGCATGACCAGCACGCCGTACGACGTGCCTTTCCGCGTGGACAAGGAAAACGAGAGCCTGTGCGTGAAGACGCTCTCGGCGCGCGATCTGAAGCGCTTCCGCAAAGCCGTGGAGGAGGATTACTACTTCCAGATGTACTACGACGACCTCCCCATCTGGGGCTTCGTGGGCAAGATCGAAAAAATCTTGAAACCCGCCGCGCCCGAGATGCGATACTACTTGTTCACGCACGTGCACTTCGACGTGGCGTACAACGGGGACAAAGTGGTGGAGATCAACGTCTCCACCGATCCGCTGCGAACGGTGGACATCACCGAGGGCGACGCCGCCGACGTGGAGTTTTCGTACTCGGTGCGGTGGAAAGAGACGCACATACCGTTCGAGCGGCGCATGGAAAAGTACTCGCGGTACTCGTTCCTGCCGCAACATCTGGAGATCCACTGGTTCTCCATCATCAACTCGTGCGTCACCGTGCTGTTGCTCACCGGGTTCCTGGCGACCATCCTGATGCGGGTGCTGAAGAACGACTTCATCAAGTACTCGCGCGACGACGAGCAGACACTCGAGGAACAGGAAGAGACGGGGTGGAAATACATTCACGGCGACGTGTTTCGGTTCCCTCGGTACACTTCGCTGTTCTGCGCGGTGATAGGCACCGGCACGCAGCTGTTCGCGATGACCATGGGCGTGTTCGCGCTCGCGCTGGTGGGCGCGTTTTACCCCTACAACCGCGGCGCGCTGCTCACGGCGATCATCGTGATTTACGCGCTGACGAGCGGCATCGCCGGGTACGTCGCGGCGAACCACTACCGGCAGATGGGGGGCGAGAACTGGGTGCGCAACGTGTTGCTCACCGGTTTCTTGTTCTGCGGCCCGATGTTCATCGTGTTTTCGTTCCTGAACACCGTCGCCATCGCGTACAGAAGTACCGCCGCGCTTCCCTTCGGCACCATCTGCGTCATCTTTATCATCTGGGCGTTGGTCACCGCGCCGCTCACCGTGCTGGGGGGCATCGCCGGGAAAAACGCTAAGAGCGACTTCAACGCGCCGTGTCGCACGACCAAGTATCCGCGCGAGATCCCGGCGTCGCCGTGGTATCGCGGCGCGTTGCCGCAGATGTGCATGGCGGGCTTTCTGCCCTTCTCCGCCATCTACATCGAGCTGTACTACATCTTCGCCAGCGTCTGGGGACACAAGGTGTACACCATCTACAGCATCCTGTTCATCGTGTTCATCATCTTGATCATCGTCACCGCGTTCATCACCATCGCGCTGACGTACTTCCAGCTCGCCGTGGAGGACCACGAGTGGTGGTGGCGCGCGGTGCTGTGCGGCGGGTCGACGGGCGTCTTCATCTACGGGTACTGCTTCTACTACTACTACGCGCGGAGCGACATGAGCGGGTTCATGCAGACCTCCTTTTTCTTCGGGTACATGTGGACCATCTGCTACGGCTTCTTCCTGATGCTGGGGAACGTCGGGTTCCGCGCGTCCAAGCTCTTCGTCATGCACATCTACAAGGCGATCAAGTGCGAGTGAACTAGGTTTAGGTGCGAGGTTCTTAAAGACGCTTCTTTCTTTCACAATTTCACAACGGCGACGGAACGGGAACAGACGACGCGCGACGCGGGACGTTCGCGCGCGACGCATCACGCGGCTTTGGGTTTTTTCGCGACGGTGACGGGGTAGTTGCCGAGGCTCGTCGCGGCGAAGAACAGCGAGCCGAAGCACGTCACGAAGCTGGGCAGGCGCGCGGGCGCGGGCCAGCCCGTGCACGAGGCGGTGACGGCCTCTTCCGCGAACTTGCCCATGTAGAAGAACATGCCGTACACCCAGGCGCGGAGCGTTCTGTAGTTTGTCTCCGCCGAGCCCGGCTCCGCGGACGAGACGACGCAGGCGGTGAAGATGTTCATGAGCATCATCAGCCCCGCGTTGGTGATGAGCATCAGGATCGCGGCTTTAGGGCCCGCGGGAAACTTCACGAGCAATCCGGGCACGAACATCTCGACGAAGGGCTCGGTGAAGAACGCGCATCCGACGCCGAAACCGGCGAGGTTGGCCATCATCACCAGCAGCGGAGTCGCGAGGGGGCCTTTAGGGACGAGGCTCTTGGGGCCTCTGGGCGCGGGCATGCCCGCGGCGACCCAGGCGTTGACGTTCATGGACGCGAGGAGCAGAAACATGACGCAGTTCGCGACGATGGGACCCTTGTCGAAGTTGGGGGGGAGCGTGTCCATGATCACCCTCGAGCCGTCTGCGCCGGCGATGACGAGCCAGAACGCGGCGTTGGCCAGCGCGCACGCGGCGGCGGCTTTGTCGGACGCCGCCGGCGTTTGCGTCGACGCGCACATCAGCATCCACTGCATCACCTGCACGCCGCACAGGCCCATCGCGAAGAACATCATCGTCTCGCTCTCGCCGGAGAACTTGAGCACCTTGTACCCGTCCATCATCGCCGAGGGGAAGAAGTTGAAGCCTTGCGACGAGAAGATGAAGGTTGGTTTTTTCGCGAGGGTGGTACACAGTTGATCGATCGCCGTTCGCGGGCGGGAAACGTTCGCGAGGCACGCGCCATCGGGAGGGACGAGCGTCGGTCAGCCGGTGCGCCGGTGCGGGCGCGGATCGAACGAGGCGATCCCGAGTGACGCCGCGGCGAATTTCGCGCGCGCTCGTGACGGGCCGCGGAACGGCGTGACGCGCCCCGCGCCGCGAGGGTCACGGTGCGGGTCGACGCGTCGAACGCGAGAGGAACTAACAACGAGTGGGGGAATGACCGATCGAACACAGACGCACCGATGGCGAAGAGCATGCAAACCATCTGGTTGACGCGCACGGCGGTCTTCACGGCGAAAGCCATCGCGTATAGGAAGTAAACGGGTTCAGGGGAGTGGTGCGTCGCGCGCGCGTGACGAAGGAGTGGCGTAAGCCCCCGGCGCGTCGTCGCTTTTCGAGCAGCGCGTCGATGATCAACACGAATACATCATGTATAGCGTTATTATGCGAAGCTGAAGGGTGCTCAGATATTTACATTCTTGATAAAAAAACAGGGCGCGCGCGTCTCCGCCGCCGCGTACGCGTGATATTCGCGACGACCAGGAACGTTTCCGTGGACTGTACATCGCGCGAGGGTCGAAGCCTCGTCGCTCTCTCGTTTTAGGCGGATTTCGTCTTACGCACGGTGATGTTCACCGCTCCCAGCTGCGTGGCGCAGAAGAGCGTGATGCCAAAGGCCTGGACGGTGCTCTGCACCGCGAGGGGCATGGTCCAGCCGGTGGCGGCGCGGATGACGTTGTCGCGGCTCACGAACCCGAGGAACATGAAGTTGCGGTACACCCACGAGCGCGCGATGCGGTAGTTGGTGTCGGCGTCGCCCGGAACGGCGGAGGTGATGAGCGTCGTGGAGATGATCGCCGTGACGACGCTCCAGCCGACGCGCTCGATGATCATCCATATCATGGGCTGCGCGGCACCGGACTTGGCGATGACGCCGGGCAGATACATGTCGAACATCTTCGTGGGCGCGAGGACGCAGCCCCCGCCCCAGAAGAGCGCGTCGGCGATCAGGATCTTCAGAGGAAGCGCCATCACGCCGGTGGGGAGCGCGACGTTGGGCTTGGGCGAGCCCGCGTCTTTCCAGCCGAGCACGTTGATGCCGACGATGGCGGCGAAGATGACGAGGTTGGCCTTCAAGCCTTCCGAGGGCATGGAGTTGGGGATCACGTTGGTGAAGAAGGGAACGGGCAGCTCGAAGGCCAAGACTGTGTCGATGCAGAGGAAGATGCCCCAGCCGATGGCGTTGGCCAGGCAGGTGGCGCCGCGCGCGGTGGCGTTGGCGGAATCGAGGCGCATGGTGGCGTTCATCATCGCGCCGTGCGCCATGAGAAGGCCCATCATGCCAAAGACGTACAGGAACATCGTCTTGCCGTCACCGGTGAACGGCGCACCCTTGTAGGCCTCCATCATCTTCTCGGGGAAGAATAACATGCCTGCGAAGACAGCGGAAAGGGGTCATGTGAGAAAAGGCGCGAAAAAAGAAAAAAGAAATAAACGGCGCGAAAGAAATGGTCGGACCGACGGGGGACGTACCGGTGGCGAACAGCAAGTTGACAGCCTGCGTGATGCCGCAGGCTTTTTGGGCGGTGATCTGGACCATGTTGAGGGAAGCGTTCGTGTTGAGGTGTTCGAGAGGTGCTGCGCGGGTGTCAATGCGTGGAAAGCCACGTTTCAAAATGCTTTTGCTGAGTCACGTTATGCATTTTTCGTGGGACGACTCGACGTTTTCCTCGGTTCGCGAACCCCCGGCTAGATAGTCACAGCTAAACGTCAAATGGATTCCCGGGAATTCCCGAGAAACGCCGCGCTCTCGCTTTCTTACACGAGCGTCGAGCGTTCCGCAGTCCGCCGCACGCATGCGCGACCTGCTCCCCGAGTTCCTCGAGGACGTCGCGCGCGACGACGCGTCGGCGCGGGCGACCGAGGCCGCCGGCGGCGCCGGCGAAGCCCCCCGCGGGTTCCTCGCGCGGGCTTGGTCCCTCGGGAAGAGCGGGTCGAGACGAGGCCGCGAAACGAAACAGGCGCCACGCGACGACCGCCTCTCCGCGCGCTTCCTCGCCGAGGCGTCCGCCGTGACCGCCGCGATCGAGGCCTGGCGGCGCGATCTCGCCGACCTCAGGCGCGCGCACGCGGCGGCTGCGGACGCGGCGTCCACGCGCGCGCTGGCCGAAACCAGGCGCGCGCTCCTGGAAAAAACGACAGCCGCGAGCGAGACCGCCGCGTGTCTCGCGTCCACGGTCGATGCGCTCGAGCGGGGAGGCGAGACGTTTTCGTTTTTTTTTAGTGAAAACGTTCCGTTTCCGTCGGACGCCGCCGCGGCGTCGGCCGAACCACCTTCGGACCTTCATTCGGGAAAAAAGGTGTCCGATCCGACACGACATCATCCGACGCCGCATCACGAGCGACTCGTGCGCACGGTCGCCGCGGGCGTGCGCGCGAAGTTCGCCGCCGCCGCGCGCGCGTTCGGCGACGTAAAGGCGGATGCGCGCCGCCGCCGCGAAGAGGCGCTCTCGACGCGGCATTTTGCGCGACACGCGACGGTTCCGAATCTGGACGCCGCGCGCCGCGCCGCGGAGGCGGAAGCGAACGACATTCTCTTTCACGATCGCGATGTCGACGATCGCGATGTCATCGTTCGCGATGCGTCGCGTGAGGAACCACGCGTGTCGACTCGGGACTCGGGACGTACCGCCGGTACCGCCGGACCCTCGCGACCCTCGCGATTGCTTTTTTCGGTTTCGGAGACGTTCGATCCGAATCGCGGAGACGTTCGCTCCGAACGCGCATTCGACGCATTCGACGACGTCGAAGGCTCGAATGCTGCTCCACGAACGCTCCATGACGAAACACGACGTCAGTCACGTCAGTCCTTGGAAGCGG
>Ga0181601_10005290_pt1 | contig 10713 bp, 9 predicted proteins | sample 041ome_8_FD_133020 | JGI IMG/M metagenome (GOLD analysis project Ga0181601, IMG submission 133020) | Coastal salt marsh microbial communities from the Groves Creek Marsh, Skidaway Island, Georgia - 041407BS metaG (megahit assembly) | ecosystem: Environmental > Aquatic > Marine > Intertidal zone... | reverse complement strand
TCTTGCTTAACTTCTTTTCGATAAATCGCATCTCAGAGTGAAAGTCACAGAAGATGATAGCATTGTCCAGATTCTCTGCTAGTTGGACTATCTCATCAAGTCGAGTGTTTTTGACGAGGTCAAATCCTGGAATTCCTTCTCGAACAAAAGACTCCATAAAAATTTGAATTCCGACACTAACTTGACGCATCCGCAAAAGTCGCTCTAGTTCGCATTGAAAATCCATCGAGATGATTTCGCCACATTCATCGAAGCGTTCATCAAATTCACCAGGGTCAAAGTCGAGTACGTTTGCAACTGCCTTTTGAATCTCTAGTTCAAACTTTGATGGTTTCACCTTGCGAATGACTATTTTTTTCTCTGGAATTTCCACACCAACATCTTTCTTTGTTCGGAGAAGCATGTGGCGTTTTAAAATGTCATCGAGTTTGGTAACTCCCCTTTTTGCTCGTGTAGTAATACCAATGAAGTCAAGTAGTGTGTATAGGTCATTAACATGATTCTGCATAGGAGTTCCAGTAAGACACCACTTGTTGATAGCTTTCAGATTCATCAAAGTTCCAGCTGCTTTTGTAGTTAGGTTGCGAATGTAGTGTGCCTCGTCGAGGATGATGCGAAACCACAGAAAGCTCGAGAAAAATTGACTGTGATTCACCAAGGTCTGATAACTGGTGACAATGACGACTCCAGGACGAGAGTAAATCTCCATCATACCAAGATAGTTTCCATGACTACAAACATAGACATCGAGATTGCTAGAAAACTTCTTAATCTCAGTGACCCACTGGTTGATAAGACTAGCAGGAACAACTAGAAGTGTATTGAACATTCGGTTGGTTTCCATAACCGAGATAGTTTGTATGGTTTTTCCTAGTCCCATTTCATCTGCAAGTATTCCACCATAGACATCCGATGCCCTTGGTTGCTCCTTGTGTTGGTTCCAAATCCATTCTTTTCCTAGCATCCAATCGACTCCTTCTTCTTGATAACCTGGTCTGAGTTGAAATCCCTTCTCGCCTAGAATGGTGTTCGCAGTACGATGATTCATACTTGAGTGATTGTGTAGAGTTTGTATAGGTCTTAGTGTTCTAGTATTTATTCTAGTCTAGAGTCTAAAAAAAAATTCAATTTTAAAAAGAATCTTATGTATTTTTTCTAGACTTGGACTAGAAATAGGACTAAAAATAAAAATTTTTCTTTTTTTTAAGTAGTAAATAGTGTCAATTTCAAAATTGAAATTACCTAAAGCAATGAATTATAGAATATACCACACTCGAAACTAAACACAAACAATCATGTCCGCAAACACTTCAACAACTCCAAGCGCATTCGCAGCAGCAATTCATAATCATTCTAAGTTTGACACTGGTGATAACGGTGCCGTTGTGATGAAAACATCAGGAAATGTTTTTGTTGATTATTTTACCAATATTAGTCGAGATTCTTCTCGTGAAACTGTAGCAGAAGCAGTCCGCCAGATGGTGGATTATGCTCGTCATATTTATAATGAAACAGGCGATGTAACCTATATTAGTTATCTTTTCACCTTTTGGGCTTTTAAGCGAAGTTGTCGAGCAGAGAGTGGAGAGGGAATTCGAACTGCATCACATTATTATCTTCTCGAATTGTATAAATATTTTCCAGAAACAGTCTGTACTATGGCACGAAATGGTCTCAACGGAGAATATGGATATTGGAAGGATGTCGAATCAATTATCATTCTTCTTCACGAAGATACTAGTGTAGCATCAACAGACCTGTATCGCACTTATGACCCACTTGTTAGTGCGTTGGTCGAAGGAATGCTTGAGCAGCGTCATCGTGATCTTGACTCTCTAGATGTCTGGTCTCGCGAGAACTTCGGTCGTAATTCACGAGAACTAACAGCTGAACAGATTTCAGACAAGATGCTAGAGGATGGTGTTAAGAGTCCAAACATCTCTCTTGTTGGTCCATGGATTACACGAGAACGAAGTGCTGACAACAAGAAGGCATACTGGTATGTTGGACCTTACGATGCTCCAGTAAAGGTGACAAACTCCTGCTATTGTGTTCGCAAGTTGCTCAATACACCAACCAAGTCAGGTGAGGTTCATGTGTATCCAGTTGATAAGCAGGTCCCATTTGGTGCTATGAAGCGTTATCGTCAGGCAAATGCACGTCTCGCAGCAGCAAGTCTTAAGGTAGAACAGTTTATCTGTGCTAACCGATGGGATAAGATTGCTCACGACCGACTTCCAAGTATTGCCGCATTCCGTCTTCGCAAGGCTCTTGGAAACGAGAAGCTTAAGGTAGCACCAGGACCATCTGAGCACGATACTGGAAACCGCTATCCCGATGATCCAGTGCGTATTGCTTGTCGTAAGAATATGATCACCAACCTTCGAAGTGGTGTAGCTGACTCAATCAAGACTGATGGTCTCGACCCTCACGAGATTGCAACAAAGGCAATGAATGCTATTGGTCTTGACGTTGAGTTTCTTCAGGCTACTTGGGAGGAAAAGGTTCGTAAGTATCATGAGCGTATTGAAACCATCAAGGCACAGATGCTCGAAGAGGGTTCTCCAGAAGGTGACACTTGTGGAGGAGGAGATGCACCTTCCGCTACACCTTCAGAGACACTCGATGCTGCTCGTCGTTCTGTGAGTGGTCGCTTCATTGGTGTAGCAGATACTTCTGGTTCAATGACTTGGGAAGGCACTTTGGGTAATCGCCCCTTGGATATTGCTACAGGACTCACAGCATTTATGTCTGAAGTTGCTGCTCCAGAATATCGCCACGTTGCATTCTCATTCAACCGAACTCCACACGCATTGAGTTTCGTTAAGAATATTGGTGGCAAGAGCGTTCCTATGACTGTCTCCGAACGAATGAAAGTCATTTGTGATTCTAATAATGTTGGTTATAACACTGATATTATGAACCTTCACAAGATGGTCATTAAGTTTATGACTGATAACAAGGTTACAGAACCACCAACTCTTGTCATTTTCAGTGATGGTGAATTTGATGCGCAGTGTTCTACAAATCAGGGAGACTACAACACAACTCACGACAATGTCATTCGATTGTATGCTGATGCTGGTATCAAGAATATGGCAACCATTGTGTATTGGAATCTTAGTAAGAAGGAATTCAATAAGGGAACACAGACCTCTGCGAACTATCCTGGTGTAATGTTTCTCCAGGGTCCTTCTGCAAAGAACTTTGACTTCATTCTCTATGGTGAAGGCGCTGAAACCATTACACACACTGTCGCTCGTTCTGATGGAACAATGGCAGAAATGTCGGTTAGTAGTGTAACAGCTGAAGATACATTTCTCAAAGCAATGGATAATCCATCTTTCTACAAGCACATCCTGAATGTTCTTAATGGGTCAAATGAGCACGAGTTGGGAGCATTTATGATGCAGTTGGAAGAATAATTAATTTAAAAATGTAATAAATAATAATTTTTAGAAAATAATATATTTTTTTTATTTATTTTAGTTAATTAAAATAATGAAAGATTGTGTTTTATTACGAGATGATTATGACCTCATAATGATGGCGCACAATTTAAAAATAGATTAAAAACGATAAGATGTCATATTCCTATAATAACAAATAAAGGTGTTAAATTTGGAATTAATAATAACGGATACTATATGGAAGCAGGAAAATTATGGTATTCAAGAGTTGATAAAAATCATTGGGTAAAAAACGATTCAGATATTGATAGAATACATCTAGTCATTGATATAAAACCTACAGAAGAGATGAAAGAAATGTTAGATATTTAGGAAGAATATTCTATTAATCAGGTAAATTATAAAAAATTTAAAAACTTTACAAGTTGGAAGGAATTTAACTATAAATCAAAAGTATTATATTTAAGTTTTGCCAATTTTAATAAAGAATATAAAAGTTATTTTGCATTTTATGATGTTTTGAAAACGAAACGTTACAAAAAATTTTTTGTTAGAGATTTAAGTTGTACATGGTTATTTTAATGGACTCAATGGAATAAGTAATAGTATAGAAACTACATTAAATTTCATAAAAAAAGGAATACAAATTTCAAAAGCGACCGAAGTAAGAGTTATTGGAAAAGGTAATGGTGGTTTTGCAACATTACTTTTTGGAATATTATTAAATGCCGATAATATAATGGTTTATAATCCAGTTACTTATATTACTCCTGAAATGTTAAAATCAAATAATCCAAAAAGACAAAATAAATTAGATAGAATAAAAAGAAACAAATACTTAAATTTAAAGAATATAGAAAGTTCTATTTCAAATATAAAATTTTTTTATACAAAGAATGATAAAAATATCTCACATGTTGAAAATATAAAAAGTAATAAAAAATTAAATATTCATTCCGAAATACTAGAAGACATTTTCGAATTTAATAAAAAAATAATTTATTAAAAGATTTAAGAACAAAATTTGTGTTTATTTTATAAAATGACTAATGTTAGAGTGCTTGAATGTCCAGAAACTGGAGATGTTATATTTTTGAACAAAATTATTAAAATTAAACAATTTGATATCGATGATGATGGTTTTTATCGATATGATATCTTAACTACAGATAATTATTATACTTCTTACTACACACGAACAAAGAATTATTTTGATTTAATTAAAACAATTAAGTTATAAATTTTTTATTTTTTTTATTTTTTAATAATTCGTTTAAGGAAAATTTTTTTCTTGCTATATACTATCAAATAAAATGGGAGGAGGACTTATGCAATTAGTAGCTTATGGCGCTCAGGATATCTACCTTACAGGTAATCCACAAATCACTTTCTTCAAAGTTGTCTATCGCAGACACACTAACTTCTCAATGGAATGCATTCAGCAAACCGTTAATGGTTCAGCAACTCTTGGAACATCAAGCAGTGGAACTGTAACAGTCTCAAGAAATGGTGATTTAGTAGGAAGAGTATATGTTTCAACTGAAACAGCTGGTGTTACATCAGGTGACGAACTTGTAAGCGATGTTACTCTTGAAATTGGTGGTCAGCAGATTGACAAACAGACAAAAGAATGGATGCAGGTATGGAACGAACTTAGCACACCAGATTCTAAAGCCGATGGTTTAAAAGTTATGACTGGTAATGTTGGTATTTCAGGTTCAACTGGACCAAACGAAGTTCAACTTCCACTCCAGTTCTACTTCTGCCGCAACCCAGGTCTCGCTTTACCACTCATTGCTCTTCAATATCATGAAGTCAAATTGAAATTTAACTGGGGAACATCAGCCGCTGCTGGTGCCGCCGCAGTATGCACAGTCTGGGCTGACTATATCTACCTTGATACAGAAGAACGCAGACGTTTCGCACAGGTATCACACGAATACCTTATCGAACAGGTTCAATTTCAGACTGAAGGTGCTGCCGCATTAAAATATAAACTTAACTTTAACCACCCAGTTAAAGAACTTGTCTGGACTAATGGAGCTGCCAACATCACTACACAAAATGCAAAACTTACACTTAACGGTCATGATAGATTTGCATCAAGAAACAAAGAATACTTCCAGCTTCGTCAGCCATATGATCACCACACTGCTGTTCCAAGACAGAATTTACCACAACAGGTAAATGACACTGTCACATTAACAGCAACAACCCAGGAAACAACACCAGCTGATGTTGATGCTAACACAAAATGCACAATAACATCTAGTGGAATGACAGGAACAATTTTATTCCGTAATGGAACTGATGGTGATATTGTTGAAGTAGGTGATATCCTTTCAATTGATAATGTCTCAACTGCTGCAAATGGTGGTGTTGTTCTCATTACAAGAAAAACATCATCCACAGCTACTGTAGATGCCGCTACTGGAAGACAGTTTAACTTCTCAGTCTTAAGTGCTTCAACAGCAGGAGATGCAGCAATGACTGTTCCAGTTGATACAGAAACTGTTGCTATCAGAAGAATAAGAGTTGTTGCCAACAACACATCTGCCAGAACTTCTAAATTAGGAAACTCTGTCAATGTCTATTCATTCGCCTTAAAACCAGAAGAACATCAACCATCAGGAACATGCAACTTCTCAAGAATCGACACTGCTCACCTTGAATTTGATTCTAGTGCCACAGTTGCTGCTATCTACGCTGTCAATTACAACGTTCTTAGAGTCATGAGCGGTATGGGTGGTCTCGCATACAGTAATTAAGAACATTAATCACTAATTAAGTAAAAAAAAATTTATTATAATCTTTTTTCTCTCTAATCCAAATTAAACTTGGTTTTAATCTGCCGAAGAAATTCTTCCATAACTTCATCCTCAAAAATACTACTTGAAACATCAAGATATAGAACATTCTCTTCACTTGACAACCAAGATTCGTGTCTCTCGTGAAGTGCTTTCAAATAATCGAGTGGAATATTACTTTCTCCATCTCTACTACGTTTCTTAATCCTTTCAAGACTAATTTCAGGATTAGTTTGAAGATATACAAATCCATGTGCCTGCAATGAGAAATCACTAATCAACTTAGAATGCCACTCATTATAAATCTGATATTCTAGTTCATTCATTTTTCCAGATTCATATAGCATACTTGCAAAACAATTTTTATCAGTAAAAACACTACGTTCTACAAAAATTACATCTAGATTTGGATTTTTCTTAATAATATCGTGAATTGATTTACTCCGACTAATAAAACTATTCATCTGAAATGGAAAACTATATTTTTTCTGATCTTTATAAAATTCAGATAGCAAATTACTTCCTTCTCGTGTTTTCATACTCATCCACTGCTTTACTGGTTCTAAGACTATAGTCCATTCAAACTTTTGGAATCTCATAAATTGCTTCAACAATTCACAAAAAGTAGTCTTTCCAGTACCAATGTTTCCTTCAATGTAGATAATCTTAGGTGACATCCTTAGTTGATTTATATTTTGTCTCCTTATTTTTCATAAAATCAATTTTAATTCTGCTACTATAATAGAATAATGTATAGTAAAAAAAATTTACGATTACTAGAATCTTTTCTAGACAATCAACAATTAGAGAGAAAATCTTCTGAAATAAAGACTAGTAAGGAAATGCATAAGACTTATTTTAATAAGAATTTACGACATACAAAAAGACGCAATAAATTTAAAAAATTGTTTAAAAGTAATCGTAAATATTCTAATAGAGTAAAAAAAATATTAAAATCAAAGGACTAATTAGAATTAATTAACATTAATTAACATTAATAATAAGTAATACTAGTTTCATCGGTATTATTAAATACTTCTCCTATTTCTATAAAATTATCAGGTATATTTTTGGCAACACAAGAATCTACAAACACTACCATACCTATTCCACAATTAAATGTTGATAACATATCTTCATCACTTATTTTAAGATATTCTTGTAATGTTCTAAATTCACTAGTAAATATAGCTGATTTATTTAATTTCAATCCTATTTCATTAGGTAAAACTCTTTTTAAGTTATCAATATAACCACCACCAGTTATATGACAAAGTCCCTGAATATTTTTTAATCCTAACTCTGATAATTCAGAGAAGTAGCATTTGTGTGGAGCAGTTATCCATTTGGCAAAATCCATATTATTTTTACAAAAATAGTTGAAATCAGCATTTTCACTATAGCATTTTCTTATACTTGAATAACCATTAGTATGAGGACTAACACTTCTTAATCCATAAACCTTACTACTAGCATTAATAGTATAACCATCAATAATCTCACTTTTATCTACTGTTCCAATCATAGTTCCAACTATATCATAAGAACCTTCAGTATAAATTCCTGGCATTTCAGCTGTTTCACCTCCAATAAGGAAGCAATTATTAGTAATACATTCTTCGGACATTCCAGTTATCACAGAATCTATGACACTTTTATCTAATTTACTTGCTGCAATATAATCTAAAAACATTAATGGAATACCACCTTTTACTATCATATCATTTACACAATGATTTACAATATCTCTACCTAGATTCTTATATGTATCTTCTAAACCCAATCCAATATCTGAAAATAATTTTGGTGTAAAACTTGATTTAGTACCTACCCCATCAATAGTTGAAACCAATACTGTATCACTATTATTTCCTTTTAATTTTACCAATCCTGAGAAATCACCTAATTTACTTAAAACAATAGCATTTTCCCTTGAAATCATTTGAGTTTCACTTATTTTTTCTTGAATACTAGATACAATGCTATTTGCATTTTCAACATCTACACCTGAATCTTTATATGAAAAGTTTGTGGGAGAATCAGGAATATTGGTTTGAATAGAATGAATATCTCTTCTATAATAAAATCTTCCAATTATTTTATCAACTATTCTTGGTAATTCTAAATGGTCTTGTAAAGCTATAGCTAAAGCTCTACTTTTATGCATCATAAATTTCATTTTATTACTAGAATTATTGTTTAATTGAGTTATGTTACTATAATAAAATGAAGACAAATCATTTAAATTTACCTTACCTAAATCTAATATTTCATTGGGATATACTTCGTTAGGATAACCAATAGGAACAAGATAGACTACAGTCATGTTAATTTTTTCAAAACTTCCCTCTATCTCTTTATTATCCTTCATTAGTATATCAACTATTGTATTTCTCAAGTTACCATTATAAGACAACAGAAATGGAATAGCTTCTGGATCACCTAATCTTGCATTAAATTCAATGATTTTTATACCATCTCGTGTTTTTATATAACTTCCATAGACAAACCCCAAATATCTTTCTTGCTCTAAATTCATAGATTCTGTATATTTGTTAATAGATTTTACTACACCAGTATTTATTTTTTTTACTACTTCAATATCATCTTTATTTATTGTTGGAAGAAGTCCATTTTTATAGGATACACATCCCATACTTCCTGTATTTTCTCCTGTATTTCCTTCATTAAGTCTCTTAAAATCCATAATAGGATTTCCGTGACAACAACTATCACCATTAGTAATGCTTTGGAAGGAAAATTCATCTCCAACTAATTTTTCTTCTAGGAGAACACTCTCTTTATTATCTAAAAAGTATCGAATATATTCTAAAGCATCGGATATTTCTGTAAAATCTACACCATAAATTTTTACACCTTTTCCACCGTGAATTGAAGTTGGTTTAATAACTGGAAAATCTTCGAGTCGATTTCTTATACTTTCCATATTGTAATTATTAAAATTAATCTCATAAAATTTAGGATTATATTCACTTAAATTACTAGTTGAAATCAATTTACGGAAAAATATTTTATCGGTTTCAATAAGTGCAGCAACTTTACTTGGTCCAAAAAATTTAATATCATTCTTACAGAATTTATAGTAAAGGTCAGTGACTAACCATTTTTCACCTCCAGGAATAACAACTTTTATTTGATTTTTTAAACAATATCTAATTATTGTATCACTATTATTAGAAACTAGTGTTTTAATCCCCATAAGTGTCATTCCATAGTTTTCAAATGAACCTACACAGTAAATTTTGTCACCTCTCTCTTTGTCTTTATTGATTCTTTTGGCAATAGCATATTCTCTAGCTCCACTACCTAAAATAAGAAAATTCATTAGAATATATGATTCTAGTTATCTTTGACTTTAAATACTTAAATAAATAAAATGTCTATTAGTATTAGTAATAAATTGCAATGTTAGATTCCATAGTATATGGAACATATGCCATTATTTTACCCTACAAACGACATAAGAAATATACTGGTAATCATCCACAAAAACCATTATGTAAAGTAAGTCCATTTAATAATGGTGAAATGATAATATTAAAGTCATTATCACAGAGAAGCGAAGCTGAAAATTTCTTAATACCATTATTAGACTCTGTAGAAGTGAAACTATCAGATAATATGCCTAATAAAATGAAAAAATTTAAAAGATACTTAGATGATTTATACGACCCTGATAAACCACAAGTATATCATGGAACATTTAGTATCAATTATATGCTTTTTAAATGTGCAGAAATAGACTTATTTGAGATTTGTAATGATTTTAGTTGTGGTTTAAAAAGTTATTTTTCACGAAACACTAACAACAAATATAGAAATATGGTTACCAATTTAATAGAAGCTATAAACTTTCTACATACATTAGGCATTTGTCATTTTGATATTAAACCTGAAAATGTAGTATTGGATGTAGATGACGGAAGGTTTAAGTTAATTGATTTTGGATTTGCAGAGGCTTTTCCATTTAAAAGTTATATTTCTTGTGGTCCAAGAGGCACTATGGAATATATACCATTTAATACATCAAATAAGAAAATAATTGATAGTTTTTCAAAAATAGACCCTTACATACCTTGTAATGATTGGACTAGAGGAGAGAATACTTGGATGCATTATTATTATGGAAATGATCCCTCTAGAAATCTATGTATAAAAAATAGTCAAATATATAAATCTGATATTTATGCATTAGGTAAAACATTCTATAGAACACTTCAAATTTTAAAAACAGATAAAAATATTAAGGTAATTGATAGCGAATTCATTAAAGCATTTATTAATGGTGATGTATTTACTAGAATTCTTATAACAGATGTTCCCGTAATACCTGAAATTATACTAGAAAACTCCGAGGATTCTAGACAAGAACTAGAATATTCTTGTGCAAATTTTAATATTTACAATTTTTTTATGACATCATTTTCAAAATTGAAATCTTTTAACTTCACCTAAACATTAAATACATATACTAC
>Ga0181601_10005288_pt1 | contig 10715 bp, 10 predicted proteins | sample 041ome_8_FD_133020 | JGI IMG/M metagenome (GOLD analysis project Ga0181601, IMG submission 133020) | Coastal salt marsh microbial communities from the Groves Creek Marsh, Skidaway Island, Georgia - 041407BS metaG (megahit assembly) | ecosystem: Environmental > Aquatic > Marine > Intertidal zone... | reverse complement strand
CTTTGTCTTTAATCTTGTCCCATTTGACGATCACCTTGGTCAGATCGTTACTCATTGCCTCAGCTTTGTTTAAGAGATCGTACATCTCTTCATACTTGCTGTAATCCACACCCAATGAGCCAAATTCATCATCAGAGCAATGTTTAATCACGCCGTAATCTACGCCAAGATCAACTGCGAGTTTAGCGAATGGGAGTATTTCATCCTTGAATTCAGGCATTAGCACCATTTGAATGCCAAGCGTGACGTTCAAGTTTTTTCGTCTTTTCAGCTCCACGGCATATTTGATATTAGCCATCGCGCGATCGAAGACATGAGTGTGTTCAGCCCCTTTGAACATAATCCGTGAATATTCTTCTGGCGTGCCTGCGGCAACCGTAAAGCGAACCCAAGTCAGGTGAGGTAGAACCTGTTCAATTTTCTCAGGTTCCCATTCCCATCCATTGGTGGCATTACCCACATCAATCCCACATTCAGATGCATGCTGAATAAACGGAACATATGCTTTTGAAAGAGTGCTTTCACCATCTGAAATCAGGGATATACCGCGGACACCGATTTCAGCAAAATCATCAACAAGTTTGAGCGCTTCTGTGGTTTTGATCGACGCACGTTCTTGCGGCTCCTGAACCATGGCATAGCAAAAGGAGCACATTGCACCACACGCGCGTGTAAGAGCCATGTCAACAGAAACAGGTGCTATTTTTTCACCATTTTCCCATTGTTCAATTCGATCGTAGTGATAAGACAGTTTGTGTGAGTCGAGAACCAGTTTACCGTTGGCTGTATCAACTGCATTCTTCATTGCGGTGATGGACATGCTAATTCTCCCAAAAATTAAGTTTTAACTTCAACGCCACGCAGCTGGCGCAGCTTGCTTTTATCACCAACAGGTTCAAGCCAGATCGTGATACCAACATCAATTTCGGCTTTGACGCGTTCTTCCAGTTCAAGCAAGAAAAGACCCCGCTCATTAGCCGGAATAGCCACCTCGATGCGCAGTATAACATGCCCGTTATCAAATGCGTCTAAAACCTCAATCATTTTATATTCTTCATATGCATTGAAGAAGAACCTTATGCGGTTAAGACGATCTTCAATGCTTTCGGCAACCCAGGCATCTGTAACTTGATAGGTGAAATCTGTATGTTCAATTTTTGCCATGGTAAATTTCCTTAAAATGGTCCCGTAAATGATTTATTAGGTGTGTCCTGGATTTCAGGTGCAGCTTCAATTAACGCTTCAAGATTACGGCCCAGCTGTTTAGCAACAGCAGCAATAATCGCTTTCTGGCCTGGATACACCAAATTAGCCAATGCCCTTGTGCTTGGGATTGGCACATCGGCAATCCCTAGCCGCGTCGGGCTGGTTTTAAGCACGCTAATATCCTGGCTAACAAGGGACGAAACTACTTCACTGCCAATACCGAACTGCACCCAACCATTATCAAGCGTGATTAAGCGTCCCGTTTTCTTTACTGATGTTGCAATTGTATCCATATCCAGCGGGCGATGGGTACGAATATCCACCACTTCGGCATCAATTCCATGTTCTGTCAGCGTATTAGCCGCAACCAACGCTTCGGTGACCATATACGAATACGTCACGATCGTAACATCTTTACCTTTCCTGGCGACTTTAGCTTTGCCCAGTGGGGTTTCGTATACCTCAGACGGCACATCCCCAACCGTGTTATGCAACCAGCGATGTTCAAGCATCACTACCGGGTTATTATCACGAACTGCTGAGATCAGCATACCTTTGGCATCATACGCTGTAGCAGGCGCAATCACTTTAAGGCCTGGAATATGGGCAAACCAGGAATCCAAACTTTGCGAATGTTGTGGTCCTTGCCCCCAACCGCGGCCTATAATCAGGCGGATAACAATTGGCATCGACATCAGGCCACCTGTCATATAGTGCCATTTAGCAGCCTGGTTCGTGATCTGTTCAATCGCGAGCAATGCGAATTCAACGCGCTGATGCGTAATGATTGGACGGGTTCCAATCAACGCAGAACCAATAGCTATCCCCATCACCCCATTTTCAGCGGTGGGTGTTTCGATTACACGTCCTGGAAATTTATCCATCAGGCCTTTGGTGGTGCCAAAAATGCCCATAGGGTCTGTCACACCAAGGCCCATCAAGGATACATTCCGGTCCTCTGCCATCATCTGGTCAGAGGCTTCCAGTATTGCGTCGTTAAATTTTATCAGCCGTTGAGAATCCATAGGTTAATCTGCGTAAATATGTTGATGCAATTCGATGATTTCTGGAAAAGCACTTTCTCTTGCAAAAGCGAAAGCCTTCTCAATTTTTTCATCATGGGCGGTATCAATTTCTTGCAACTGACCTTCGCAAACGCCCTGTTTCGCCAATGAGGCTGTAATTTTTTGCAAAGGGCAGCGGTCCATCCATTCCTGTAGCTCGCCTTCCTTGCGATACCCCAGGTGATCATCCCAATTCGGACCGCAGTGTTCTAGCCAACGATATGTATCGAATTCCAGCAAGGCTGGTTTATTTTCGTGATCCATATATGCGACGGCTTCCTGAGTGATCCGCACCACTTCTTCAACGTTGTTGCCCTCACCGTAGAAAGAGCGGATACCATGACCTTCACAAATGGCTTGCAGCTTGCGCTCCTTGCCTTGACGGGCATGTAGAGGGGTGTAAACAGAATAAAAATTGTTTTCACAAACAAACAGCACTGGCAGATCCATCAACACTGCGAAATCGACGCTTTCGGCGAACACCCCTTCTTCGGTTGCTCCATCGCCAAAATATACTGCAACCTTATTGTTCCTCTGCTGCTGCTTTAGGCCAAAACCAATGCCGGTGCCAATTGAGATAGAACTGCCAACGATAGGTACTGCCGCCGTGACATTGACGTCTAGGTCAACCAGGTGCATGGAGCCGCCTTTGCCGCGGGCGCACCCAACAACCTTGCCAAACAGTTCACCTAACATTTTTTCAAGGCTGCCGCCTTTAGCCAGGTAATGGGCGTGGGACCGATGCGCAGATACAACATGATCATCCTGCAACAAACAGTGACTGATACCAACCGGCACAGCTTCCTGTCCAATAGAGAGGTGTATCGGGCAGCGCATTTCTTGTTTACTGTATTCAGCTGCAATCTTTTCTTCCACCTTTCGTATCCAGGACATGCCTCGATAAAAGTCGATCAGCGTGTTATTCATCCCCACTATCCTCGAAAAAACTATTAACCATATCAGCAATAAATCGAACCTGTTCTTCGGTAATAAACTGATTGATCGGCAATGTCAGAATACGCTTTGACTGGGTTTCGGTTGCCTCAAAATCACCCAGACCATAACCAAGATTTTTCGCCGCTGGCTGGAGATGGATAGGAACCGGATAATGGATAGCTGTCTGAATACCATGGTTAGCAAGATACGCCGCCAGTTCATCTCTTCGATCAACCTGGATTACAAATGTGTGAAAAGTATTAAAATATTCTTCACTTTCATCTGGTATATATAAATGCGATGCATCCAGCACTTCGCGGTACAGCATGGCGTTGGAACGGCGTTTGGCAATCACGTCATCAAGATGATCAATTCGGTAATTCAAGATCGCCGCCTGGATTGTATCCATTCGCGAAACATAACCAAATTCTTCAACCGTATTCCTGTCAACAAGGCCATGATTGCGCATAGACTTGATCTTGGCTGCCACAGCATCATCATTGGTCACGGCAAAACCGCCATCACCACAAGCATTAAGGTTTTTCAGTGGATGGGTCGAAAAACAGCCGATATCTGAAGCCGCACCGCTCATTACACCATTGAAACGAGAGCCAATGGATTGCGCAGCATCTTCAATCACCACCAACCCATACTCTTTAGCAATAGCATTGATCTCATCCATCCGGCACATACGTCCGGTTAGATGAACAGGCATGATGGCTTTTGTTTTATCAGTGATGGCCATCCGAATTTTTTCAGGATCGATAGTCTGATCTGGCAGCACATCAGCAAACACTGGAATGGCGCGAATATGAGCAATAGCCGCCGTTGACGCGATGAACGAGTTTGGTGGAGTGATCACTTCATCGCCAGGCCCAATATTGAAGCCAATCATGGCGCATACCAAGGCATCAGTGCCACTATTGAGAGCGACACAGTGCTTTACGCCCAAATAGTCCACAACTTTTTTTTCAAACTCCTCGATGATCGCGCCACCAACAAAGATACCGTTGGACATAACCTCATCAATTATTTCTAGGAGTTCTTGTTTTTCGTGTTTCCAATGATTGCTAAGATCAACATAACTAATATTAGTCATTAGCTCGCCTGCTCGTAGTAATCCTTCACGGTTTTAATCACGTAATCCATTTCTTCTCGGCTCAGATGCTGGTCGCATGGAAAAGTAATGATCTTTTTTGTGTGCTCATCCGAAACAGGAAAATCACCCTTTTTATGGCCAAGATGCGCCAAACCGGGTTGGCGATAAATTGGAACCGGATAATGGACCTTGGCTTCAATTCCTTGATCTAGGCAGTATTGCAGCAAACCATCACGATCTTCAGCAAAAATGATGTAAAGATGGAAGACAATCCTGTAATCGTCTGGCCGTGGTGGAATAGTAATCGGATCCAATGCGCCAAGGTGCTGATCAAAATACGCGGCATTTGCAATCCGCCTATCTGAAATGTTTTTGGCTTCAGGAATTAACCAATTCCCCACAACAGCCTGAAAGGTATCAAGACGTGAATTGCAGCCCATTACGCCAACAGTATCGCGATCCACTAGGCCATGGTTACGCTGCAGGCGCAGTTTCTCCGCAAGGCCTTCGTCGCTGGTGACAATAACTCCCCCATCAGACCATACATTGAGGTTCTTCAGCGGATGCAATGAAAAAGCACCTGTTGACGCCCAAGTCCCTGCCTTTTTGCCATCAATCGCACCAAGAATGGACTGGCAGGCATCTTCAACCACCACAAGATCGTGTTTTTCGGCGATCTTAATGATTTTCCGCATATCGGTCATGTAGCCGGTGAAATGCACTGGAACAATTGCTTTGGTTTTTTTAGTCATAGCCACTTCAACCAAGTCGGCATTCATGCAGAACGTGTCATCGCAATCAACAAAAACCGGCACCGCACCCAGTTCGCATATAGCACCAACAGTGGCGACAAATGTATTAGCAGCAGTTATAACCTCATCTCCAGGACCAATGCCCTGAACTTTCAGCGCAAGTTTGATAGCATCAGTACCAGAATTCACTCCAACAGCATATTTGCTGTCCATCAGTTCGGCGAAGCTTTCTTCGAACTTGGTCAGAGGCTTTCCAAGGGTAAAGTCACCAGTTTCAACGAATTCTCTAAGCTCTTGCCAGAGATCGTCGGCATGTTCAAACTGCTGCTTAAGATAGGAATAACGAACTTTCATAATTACCTCAGCTTTACAGACTGCATGCGCTTAATGTTGAAATACATTTCGTTGTTGAGAGGGTCTTTGAGCTTACCTTCTTGGAAAGCTTCCCTCAGCCCTTCAATAGCGTCCTTGATTGTGTATTGAGGTTCAAAGGACAGCACTTCATGGATTTTTTTGCTAGACACGTGATAGGACCGGTTGTCATCGGTTGGCGTTTTGATCACTTCGATATCATCGCCAATAACATCGACAACAAATTGACCAAGTTCTTCAACAGAATGGTTTTCGAACCCTGCATTAAAGACTTCACCAGCAACCATTTCTTTAGGTGCGTTCAGGATGCAAAGATAGGCATTAACCATATCTTTGATATGAATGTTAGGTCGAAGCTGAGAGCCGCCAAAAATCGAAATCTTACGGTTGTGAAAAGCCAAGTTGGTCAGAATATTCACCACAACATCCAGGCGCTGGCGCGGTGAATACCCACACACTGTCGCTGGTCGAACTGTGACGGTGGTAAAATCATCCGACTGATATTTGGCTAAAATCTTTTCACAATCTGCTTTAAAGCGGGAATAATCTGTTAGGGGCTCAAGGCTCATGTCTTCGCTGACATTGGGCTCTTCTTTAACCCCGTAAACCGATGAAGACGACGCGTAGACAAAGCGCTGCACGCCTGCATCTTTGGACATTTGCACCATCGGCTCAAACGGATCAAGGTTAATGGAGCGCCCTAAATCGGGATTCAGTTCGAAACTTGGATCGTTGGAAATACAAGCCAAGTGCATCACAACATCTTGACCTTCGATGAGTGTCTTCATCAAATCAAGATTGCGAATATCACCTGTAACTTTCTTCAGCTTTGGATGATCATCAAGCACATCTTCGCCATAAATCATCAAATCAATGACCGTGACCTCATACCCTTCATCAAGCAATGTTGGCACAAGCACTGCACCCACATAACCTGCACCGCCGGTTACCAGGATTTTTTTGAAATCAGACATCTACACTCCTGTCTCGGAACTTTTTGTATTCCGGATAAATCCAACTATTTAATTACACATTTTTTTAGCACTTCCATCCGCATTTTCGCACGATCGGAACCTACTGGAAAATTCCCTAACACTTCTACCGAACAGGATGCAGCAATACAACCAAATGCCACTGCATCAAGCATATTTATCCCAGAGGTTATTGCCGTTGATATCGCCGCAAGCACACTGTCACCCGCGCCGGATACATCCACAGGGTTGACGCTTAGTGCAGGAAAGTGCTCACTTTCGATAAATCCACTCTCTTTTTTCGAATAGGCTATAAGCCCGTTTGCACCCAGTTTAATAATCAAATTATTGCAGTGCGAACGCTCAAAAACTGTTTTAGAAACAAATTCAAGCCCATCATCCTTATTGTTGATAGCAATGCGGGCTTCTTTTTCAGTGGGGAAAATCATGTCAAAATTTTGAAATTTCAGCACATTACCAACTTGGCTACTACACTGCAGATCACCAAAAATCCGGATATTATGCTGGGCTGAAACTTCTACCAGTTTCGCCAGCACACGATCAGTAATGACCCCGTAGACAAAATCGCTGACAATGATGTTATCCAGTGAAGGCCCAAGTTCCTCAATTTTCTGAATAAGTTGGTCTTCCAATTCAACGTTGATATCCGTATCCATCAGTCGACTGACACGGAACAGTTTTTGGTTGCCCGCCATGTAACGGGTTTTAAACGTTGTAGGCCGGTTCTTATCCACTACAATCTCAGCTTGAACGTTGTATTCAGATAATTTTTGAATAGCAAATTGGCGTTGGTCATCATCACCGCTGACCGAAAGAAAATGGCAATTTGCCCCCATTGATGCGACATGCGATGCCACCACTCCCGCACCACCAATATATTGCCGTTTTTCAATTTCTTTCACGACCACTACCGGTGCTTCGGAACTTAGCCCAAGAGGTTCGGACGAAATAAATTCATCTACAATCAAATCACCAATCACCAATGTCTTAATCGAACCAAAGCCTGACATGGCCTTTGCAACGCTGTCCAAATCAATATTCCGGCGTGCGCAAGCACGCATAAACGCCTGATTAGCCATATCTTGCTGTGAAACAACAGCTTGGCCTTCTTCAAAACGGGCGCTAAAATTTAGGTTTCGGTCACCTGAATGGAAAATCACCTGAATTCCAAGGGCTTCAGCTCGCTCAATCATCAGGTTTATTTCTGCTGTACGATCGCGCTCGAACTCATGACCAAGAACAAAAAACTTTGGCTTTATCAAAAACAAGCATTCTTCAATAGTTTTTTCACCTCGGATAAAGATATGGCTAATAATGCTTATTTGGCTAAGGGCTTCAGCCCTATCGGGCGCAGGGAAATAATATTGCTTTTCACTTTCTTTAAATTCTTGGTCACCTTTGAGCAAAATCCCCAACTGGCTTCCTTTGCTGGCAGCAAAATTGATAAAACGGAAATGACCTGGATGCAGAACGTTGAAATGCCCAATGCAAAGCACGTCAATACCTGAAAGTATCTCTACTGAAACATCTTTAATGGCTTTGAGATCAAAGGTCATGAGAGTCTTAAATTAGTGAATTTAATAGTTGATGGATGGGGTGATTAACGAAGGCATCAAGCCAAGCATCATTTCTTTTCCAAATTACTTTTTTTATTGGATCTATTCTAGTTTTACGCAAGCTGTCAAAGCTGCCAATGTCACGATGAAACCAGCCATTATGCACAGTGAAAATCCTCCCCATGAAATAGGGCAGAACTTCGGTGCTGAAGTCAAATGTATCACGCTCTTCCATCCAAGAAATGATTTCAGGATCGATGATATATACGGCAGCGTTTGCGCGATTGCCAGGTGGGTTAGGCTGTTTTTCGTGAAAAGCCTGAACCACATTATCAGAATCTAGTTCAACGATTCCACAGGATTCTGGAGTGTCGGTCTCAAAAGTCATCATAGTGATTGCGCAATGCTCTGGCCTGTATTTCCGATGATGGTCAATAAAATGAAGGATATTCATCCCACACCAATTATCAGCATGGATGACAAGCGTAGGTTTATCACGGAGATGATCTTTAATGCTAAGCAAGGTGCCGCCTGTACCAAGCAATACCTCTTCCTTTAGAACCTCAATGCGCCCAGCAAATCTCTCGCGGCTGAGATATTCCTCTACAACAGATGACAGGTAGGAAGTGTTGACAAAGATCGATGCTGGGTTGATTTCAAACAAATCCGAAAGCCAATATTCCATTAATGGCTTACCATGAATGGGCATCAAGCATTTGGGCCAATGTTGTGTTAGGGGGCGAAGCCTAATTCCTTCGCCTGCCGCAAGAAGAAGAGCGTTGATTTCCATTAGCCTAGCTTTTTAAATATTTAAACCAATCTTTAGTAGCTTCATTAATGCTTTCAGGCGTCCAGACAACCGCGTCACGCCAGTAATCAATATTTTCCAGTACTCGCCGAACACCATCGACGATATCAACTTTAGGGGACCAAGAGAGCAAATCTTGGATTTTCGCAATATCTGCAAAAGTGCAGTCTGGCTCACCTGGGCGCTTAGGGATATAAGTTTTTTCACCCCCCAGTAGGTCAACTATCATGTTCACAGAAATTGTCTGGCCACTACCAACATTCATGATCTCACCCTGCACATCAGACAGCGCGGCGGTGTAAACAGCATTGGCCACATCAGTAACATAAGTGAAGTCGCGCGTTTGATTGCCATCACCCACAACAGTAAAAGGGCTGCCAGCAAGTTTCTGCGCAAGAAAAACACCAAACATGGCTCCATACGTTCCAGATGTCCGAGATCGAGTTCCGTATACATTAAAAAAACGCAAAGAGATGCAGGGTAAATTATATACTTTCTGCCAATGCATAACCAATTCTTCTCCCATCCTTTTTGTAAGGGCGTAGGGATATTCAGGCATGATTAGAGCTGTTTCAGATGTAGGGTTTGTTCCGGCTATCCCATAGCAGGATGACGACGCCGAATAGACAACTTTTTTAACATCGCCACGTTTGGCGGCTGACAACACATTAAATGTGCCTGTCACATTCGAATCATAATAGCTTTTTGGATTTTGGATACTTGGAACAATATCAGCTAACGCGGCTAAATGAATAACAAAATCCGCAGCTTCAATTTCCCTTTCCCAATCACCATTAAAGCTGAGATCACATTCGATCATCCTGATTTTATCGGCCACATGATCTAGGTTTGCGGCCCGGCCCGTACTGAAATTATCAAGAACCGTGACCTCAAAACCTTTCTCAAAAAAAGCATCGACAACATGGCTACCAATAAAGCCTGCTCCACCAGTAACAACAACCGACATGTTTACTCCTTTTCAGCAATGATAAAATCTATCAAGGAAAGAAGCCAAATATGATGTGTCATTTCGACAACATTATAGGAATGACTGTTAACCCAAAGGTTGATATTACCTAGGCCTCGAAGAGGGTTATCAGGTTTAAATCCGCTTAGCGTGATTAACGGAATAGTCATGCTTTCGCATTGCTTAGCTCCGTTGATCAGGTTCATGGATTGACCGCTGCTGCTGATCAGGATTACAAGATCTTGAGGGTCAGCATAGGCTTCCAACGCCTTTGCAACCCAATTTTCATGCCCATAATCGTTAGCGAAACAGGTGATAAGACCAGCTTCGTTGAAATTTATGGACCGCAATTGAGCAGCTTTGGTAAAGTCAACAGAAACATGGCTTGCCATGGCAGCACTTCCTCCGTTGCCAACAACAATCACTTTGCCCCGCTCGGCCTCACAACGCCGAATAAACTTCACACATTCAACTAACTGATCGCAATTTCCGGTTTCAACAGCGGCATGCATTTCACGGAAATATGCAGAAAAAAAGTTATGACTTTCCAAAGCTTACCATCCGCTTCAGGCAAAAGTTACGGGAAAAGTTATTTTGTAGAATATGACATGTTTGCAGTTATATGTAAAATTTATAGTTAAATGCAAAATACGCTACATGGTTTACAATGAAATATTTATAATAAAGCGAGTTTTAGTATTTTTTCTTGCCGCTAATTACCTGATTGCTGGCACAAAATCATCCATGTTGCTGATTCCTATTTTTTTGGTGGGTAACGATGGCCGGTTTTTGGTATGTCTGAAAACATTTTCATGCGTGCTATCATAAAGAGTTCGCACCTGCGCCAGATCATCGCAGTTTCTGCAAATTTCTATAACGGTGTCCCCGCTGTGGTAGCTGCAGCCAGCGTTTGCTTGTTCATTAAAACCGTTGAAGCGATAGGCAACATCTGATTATCCATTG
>Ga0181601_10005285_pt1 | contig 10719 bp, 8 predicted proteins | sample 041ome_8_FD_133020 | JGI IMG/M metagenome (GOLD analysis project Ga0181601, IMG submission 133020) | Coastal salt marsh microbial communities from the Groves Creek Marsh, Skidaway Island, Georgia - 041407BS metaG (megahit assembly) | ecosystem: Environmental > Aquatic > Marine > Intertidal zone... | reverse complement strand
GATTCGGTCTCTGATCGGCTGACAACGTCTGCCTGGCCGCCGGAATCTTCGTGGTCTCCTCGAAGATCGTAACGATTACGAGATTCTTGCGGGCTGTCCAAAAGAATCGCTGAAGAAGTGGTTCTGTCCACCTGTCAGAGTGGCCTTGCTCCCCGTCTAAGGGATACAATACCCGCATGGCAGGGAATTCTTTTGGACAAGCATTTCGGATCACGACGGCCGGCGAGAGTCATGGCCCCGGGAATACTGTGATTATCGATGGTGTTCCACCAGGGATTCCGTTGACGGTTGAAGAGCTTCAAGTCGAATTGGACCGACGCCGACCCGGTCAAAGCAAGATCACCACACAACGGCAAGAGTCCGACACTCCACAATTGCTCTCGGGAATGTTCGAAGGAGAGACAACGGGAACCTCTCTCGCGATCTTCATTCCCAATCAAGATCAACGCTCGCGAGATTACTCCGACATCAAAGACAAGTATCGTCCCGGCCACGCCGACTATTCGTTCGATGCCAAATATGGTCGTCGCGATTATCGAGGTGGCGGACGTTCGAGTGCTCGCGAAACATCCGTGCGAGTCGCGGCGGGTGTCGTGGCCAGTAAAATTTTGAAACGGGAATGCGGTGCCAGCGTCCAGGGATATGTGACTCAAGTCGGCGACATCATTGCCGACATTCCCGATCCGGCGGTCATCACTCGGGAAATGGTCGAGCAACTCCCCGATGGAACTCCCAACATCGTCCGCTGCCCCGATTATGCTGCTGCGAAAAAGATGGTCTCATTGATCGACGAACTTCGCAAAGACTGCAACTCGATTGGCGGCGTGGCAGAAATTGTGGCAATCGGAGTTCCCGCAGGCTTGGGAGAGCCGGTCTTCGACAAGATCAAAGCCGATCTCGCCAAAGCGTTATTCTCACTCCCGGCAGTTCTGGGTGTCGAGTACGGCGTCGGCTTCGGATGTGCCACCATGACCGGCAGCGAACACAATGATCTGTTTAAACCAGACGCAGCCAGTTCTCCCGTGATCCAGAAAGATGTCACCGGCGTTAAAACGACCACCAATCGACATGGCGGCATGCTGGGTGGAATCACCACCGGAATGCCCATCGTATTACGAGCCGCCGTCAAACCAACAAGCAGCCTGCCGATGGAACAACCAACAGTCACTCGCTCGGGAGAAGAGACCACCATCAGCACCAAAGGTCGTCACGATCCTTGCTTATTGCCACGATTTATTCCGATGGCAGAAGCGATGGTGGCGATTGTCCTGGCCGATCACTGGCTCCGCTGGAAGGCCCAATGCGGCCAGATCAACCCCGACTCGGATCACACGGTTTTTCTTTGATCGACGTGCCGGGAACTGCTCTAATTGTGGGAACATAATCTTCGTTTCCACCGTTCCTTGAAAAGAGGGATCTTATGAGCCGCTCCGAAACTTCCGTCTCACGTCGTCAATTTCTCGCTCAATCAGCCGCAGGAGCCGCCGTCACATTTGCGGCACCCGCTATTCTCTCCGCCAGCAAAACCGATTCGCAAATCATCATTGGAGAGGGTGATTACAAATATCAGGTGGAACATGCCTGGCCCGAACTCCCCAAGAAATACACCTGGCAGACGACTCATAACGTCGCCGTCGATAACGCCCAGAACCTCTATGTCATTCACGAAGGACGAGCCAACCAGAAAGATCACCCCTCCATTTTTGTCTTCGATAAAGAGGGCAAGTTTATCCGTGCGTTCGGGAACCAATTTCAGGGTGGTGGACACGGCATCGAAGTCCGCGAAGAGGACGGCAAAGAATTTCTCTACGTCTGTGCGTATCAACAAGTCAAATCGTTTGCCAAATTAACGCTCGAAGGAGAAACAGTCTGGCAGAAATTCGCACCGATGAAATCGGGAGTCTATGCCGAGGGTGAAGCGAGTGACCCGATGAAAGTCTGGGGACGCGACCGCTTCTTGCCGACGAACTTTGCCTTCCTCCCCGATGGAGACTTCTTTCTGGTCGACGGCTACGGCTCGTTTTATATCCATCGGTACGACAAAGACGGAAATTACAAAACCAGTTTCGGTGGGCCGGGAAGTGGTGAAGGAAGTTTTGCCACGCCTCACGGCATCTGGGTCGATGACCGACCGGGCCGCGACGCGCAAATCGTCATTGCCGACCGCGCCCATCACACACTGCAATACCTGACCCTCGACGGGAAATACGTCGAAACCATCAAAGGGTTCGGCTTGCCCGCCAATCTGGACACCTATCAGAAGCAGTTACTCGTCCCCGAACTCCATGCCCGAGTCTCGATTCTCGACGAGAACAACAAAGTCGTCGCCCAACTCGGTGAAGATGTTGCCCGCGTGACGGCAAAAGACGGCCGCAGCATTCGCGGTGACGAGAAGAAATGGCTGCCCGGCAAGTTCGTCCATCCTCACGACGCCTGCTTCGACGCAACGGGTAACATCTTCGTCGCCGAATGGGTTCAAACCGGCCGCATCAGCAAACTCACCCGGCTTGGTTGATTGGTCGACACAGAGTCGTCTTGTCGTAGGACCGGTTCCACCAACCAGAAGAATGATGACGTCTTCACCCAATATCTGTTGACACGGGTGGCGTCAAGACAATGGAGTGATTAGGGTCTCTCAACAGCTTACTAAGCCACCGGCTCTAAGATTTCGCGGTTGCGTATTGCGCGATGGCTTCGTGCAGTTTCTTGGCATAACTGAAATTCGTGAGATAGTCGCGGATGATGGGACTCTGGTCGTACATTTTCCCGACGTATTTCAACCAGTCCTCTCCTTCACCACTCAGGTCATCAGCCGAGATCGCAATGAGCTCCAGGTACAGGCAATAAATACTGGCAATTGTTTTGATGCGACTGAGATCCTCCTCACTCGCATCATCCGGCGACTCATTTTCAAAAAAATATTTCCGCAACAAGGGATACTCAAGCAGTGATTGTTTTGCTGCAAGCCCCATTGCGTAAATATCGGAATGCGCCGAGCTTCTGATCTGCTTAGCCACAAAATAGAAGCCGAATGCCGCGACCACCACTCCCGCGACAGATGTTACATTCTGAATCAAGTCTGTCAGCTGCATCGAACACCCTGGCTCAAAGTCTGAGGATTATTATCAACAGTGCGTATGATACCGATCTCTGCATTGGATTCCACAAGTTTCACGTCTTGAAGACTCAATTTCGCCGGAGATTGTGTTTTCGTCTCAATGATTCGTCCGGGAAACCTCTAAACATTCTTGGTTGAATTGATGCCATGAAAACAGGAGTCCTGATACACGCTAATCTTCACTGACCAGAATCTGATCCGATTGTTGGGTTACGCTGCGTAACCCACCATGATCTGTGACCTTGAATTCAAGTGTCGGGTTATGGCTCAGAATATTTCTCTGCGTCCTCGGCCCACTCTGTGTTTCTATGTTCTATGGGCCAGAAGAAACACAAAACGGCACAAAGAGTATTTATCTGATCTCACTTCGAGTTTGTATGGCTGAGTTTTGATCAGCGACCATCTTGCTTCTTTTTCTTTGCGCCGTCGCGCCTCTGCGTGAGTCTCTTTTCACTACGACATTGATTCGCAACTCGATGCTAACTCCCTCTGGGGCTGTGTTTGATTTCTGTTCTTCGAACGCTGCAAGCGAAATCAAACTTTACTCTGGTTTGAAAACAAACGAACGCCCCAGCCACACATTCTCTTATTTTTTATCCGTGTCATCCGCGCAATCCGTGGTTCTTTCATTTGATGGCCACAAGAAACCCTAAAAGGCACAAAAAGGAATTCTCTCTTCGTTTCTCTGTGTCTGAGTTTTCAACAGGGAGACATACAGGATCATAGCCTACGCAACTGATCTGTCGGATTACGACTCCTCGGCTAATCCGACCTACGAGTCTCAATATTTCTCTGCGTCCTCGGCGCTCTCTGCGGTTATTATTTTATCTGCAATGGCCTCTTGTGCCTTCGGCACACCGTTTGACCAGCAAACGGTGCTACCCGTTTTTCTTTCTCTTTGCGCCTTGGCGCCTTGGCGTCAAAAATGAATCCCCAAAACTCGTATTGCCAATCTCCATCTACCAGAGTTACCGTTCGGAGTTGGTTGATGTTATTGCTGGTGCATTTCATGCACCCTACAAAACACTGGTTGCTAGGTAGGGTGCACGCAGTGCACCATGATATAGAGATTGTATCGATCAATATTTGTCGTAGGGCCGGTTCCACCGGCCAGTGAGTTGAGAGAGTGAATGTCATTCAGGCCGGTAAAACCGGCCCTACTCTCACTGAGAGACACTCATCCTCACTCATCACATCCCTTCACGAGATCAGTGTTAATGAGCGAAGATAAGTCTTCTTTACTCCCGATTTCGCTTTGCGTCTTGGCGTGAGTATTTTCCACCCTCAAGAACAATCCCACCTCGCGCATGCCGACTCAGAGAGTCGGCTTACAACTACGCGTTCACTTCCTTTTCTTATCCGCATCATCGGCGTAATCCGCGGTTCAAATCAATGATGATCATCTCTGATACAAGACAGGTTTTTCTCTGCGCCGCTGCGTGAGACGACTTCTCACACTGGTGGCAAGCCACCAGTGCCACCCTTTTCCTAAACAGCGACGCACCGAGAGCCATTCGTCTCATTCGAGAGATTCGTGGTTTCAGAATCTGGGGGCTCCCTGCGGTCGTCCCCAGCCACACATTTTATAAACAGACGAGAGCCAACAGCCGATGGCCGAAACTGCTCTTTCAGGGTCGCCAATTGGTAGCTGGATTCGCAAGAATTCAGATTGATCAACCTTCACCTCGCATTCTTCTGAATTCTTGCGAATCCAGCTACAGCCCTGCCGGGTGTGATGCACTCGGCAACTGTCTGACAACAAACTCGCGTAGAGGGGAGTCCGGTTTTCGCGACTTGCAACAACAGCCGGTCACGGCAACCTGCCTCCCATCGATCTTTGACAATTTGGGTATTAAGCCGTCAGCCGTTGGCCATCAGCTGTCAGAAAGGGTCCATGGTCTGTTCAGGACGTAGGCGTGCATTTTGGAACCGAACTTCACGGAACATGGTGTGAAATTCAATCGAGTTGACCTGCAGCAGCGTTTAAGAATCCGCGGGAAAACCCTCTGATTATTCCTGAAATCGAGAGGATGCCACAAACTCAATGGTGGTCCCAGCTTGCTCAAGAGTATGGAAGAGTATCGTCAAGAGTATGTGTCTGTCCCATACTCTTGAACCCGGGAATCGGTCTAGATCGTTTCAGAATGAGGCTGATCAGGTCTCATCGATTGATCCTGACGAACGCCAGTATCATGTCACCGTTCTTCGGGTGGAGTGAACTGAAACCGTTTGGAGAGCGAGAAGAAGCTGAGCGGATTTTGGTAAACAACTTTTTTGATCTTCGCTTCGCTCATGCCGCGTTTGCGCATCTCCATGATGAAGTCGGCGACGGCGGTCGGTTTCGATGGTCCCCAGTCTCCTGCCGAGTTCGCCATGATCCGTTCGTCTCCCACCATTTCAATGATGTCGGCAGCGCGAGCCGGAGTGCATTTCGTCGTGGGATAGAGTGTCATGCCGCACCAGAAGCCGTTGTCTAAGGCGAGTTTGACGGTGTGTTCTTCGACGTGATCGATGAGGACGCGACCGGGATCAATCTTCGAGTTCTCCTTGATCATGTCGATGATCATCCGCGTCCCTTTGTATTTGTCCGACAAGTGAGGCGTGTGGATCAGGATCAATTCGTCGGTTTTCGCGGCGAGTTCCAGATGTTCGCGGAAGATGGTGCATTCGTTCGGCGTGTTTTTATTCAGACCGATTTCGCCAATGCCGAGGACGTTGGGTTTGTCGAGGAACTCGGGGATCATGGCGATCACTTCGCGCGAGAGTTCGACATTCTCGGCTTCTTTGGCATTGATGCAGAGCCAGGTGTAATGTTGGATCCCGACCGAGGCGGCTCGTTTCGGCTCAAAGTCGGTCAGTTGCCGGAAGTAATCGCGGAACCCTTCGACGCTGCCACGATCATAGCCGGCCCAAAAGGCAGGTTCGCTGATAGCCGTACATCCCATCCGGGCCATGATTTCATAGTCATCGGTGGTACGGGAAACCATATGAACGTGTGGGTCGATGAAGTACATGGGGCTTAGTTCTTAGTAGTTAGGATTTAGTAATCAGTGATTTTGATTGATAAGATGAGTGGTGAAGCTGAATCAAGTTCGATGTCATGATCTGTTGAACGAAATCGTGATTATTGGAATTTGCATCAGTTCTCCCCGATGCGGATTCCTGATTCCTGACTCCTTACTGGGCGTTCCAGTCGTCTTCGTATTGATCACTGAAGTGTAACTGCACGTTGGCGGCTCGGCCTGGCCCGTTCTCTTTCAGGAGATCGATGCCTCCTTGTAATAACTTCATTTGCTCATGATTTTCGATGGTTTCTGAACCCTCAGCGCGGTCAATGCGGTCGAGAGCCGCAGCCAGATCGAGGATCAGGCACCTCATCTGGAGAAAGTTTTGTTCCAGGATCTCCTGAGCGGATTGCGTGGTGGGCATGATCGGTTTCCTGTCGAAAAACGAGGCAGAGAAGTGATTGATTGATGTCCTAACATCCTATCTTAAATCAGTTTAGCAGACAAATCGACCTTGTTTGATGTTTTGTTCCCCCCAAAAACACCGGGATTCGAGCAGTGGCAGACTTCACTCTTTTTGGACTTTCAGGGGTGGTATTTCACGGATTGTGATGATTGTTTCAAGGATGCCGGTTTTTTGGCCGATTTTAAGAGATAAGCACTCGAAGCGTGTCGATGCGCTGACGATCTTTGAGTGCCTGCAACAGCTCCACGGCGGATCCTTTCGGGTGTCGAACCCACTGCCGGGAACAAGATGAGGGATCGATCCATGAGACTATCACGCCAATTCGTAACTCGAATCGCGACTGCGGCTCTCTTGCTGTCGTCATCAATACCGATGACATTGGCCCAAGAGGGACCGAAGCAGGTTTTCACGAATCGAACGCGTTTCCAGATTCCCATTCGCTACAACCAGGAAGAGATGTCGCGTCTTGGAATCAAGGAGATCCGACTCTACACATCGATCGATCAAGGACGACGCTGGCAACTGGCTCAGACCGTTCCGACCGAAACTCAAAAGTTTGACTTCCGCGCCACCGCAGATGGCGAATACTGGTTTGCTGTGAAGACTCTCGATGGAAACAACAATCTGATTCCGGGAGGAGCCACAACATCACCTGCACTCAAAATTGTCGTGGACACCACGAAGCCTGTCCTGAAACTCCAACTGCAACCGGCAGAAGCGGGACAGGTACGACTCGCCTGGAACGCAGTGGATACTTGGCTTGATGCCAAGAAATTGACTCTCGAATATCGACAACCGGGAGCACAGGAATGGCAGCCGATTCGAGTGATGCCGAAGTCGAACGGTGAAACAAGTTGGTCGGTCGCTTCGGGAGGAATTGTTGCCGTCCGTGGTTCAATTACAGACTTGTCCGGCAACGTCGGTTCCAACCAGTTGCAAATCAATGTATCACCGGCATCAAATGTTCGTCCTCAACCTTCGGAACCGGACTTTTCGCGTCCTGTCGCCAGCGATACAAAACCGATGCCAGCTCCATCAATTGCCGACACAAATAGCGGAGGAGCCGCACCGTTTCCCGCCAATGCCTTTGAACCTTCGCCTCATCCGTTCAAGAAAAAATTGGTGAACGAACCCAAAATTCCAACCGTCGCCAGCAATCCTTTTGCTGACACGAAACCGATTGATGCCATCGATGACCCGATTGATGAATGGCATTCGACGGATGTTCCTGTTTCGGATGATAAACGGTCAAGCCCAGATGCGTTGAAAGGTCGATATTCGAAGGATGCCGAGCAACCGCTGGCAACACGACCGGCTGTACCGACCCGCATCGTTCGTCAGACCAAATTCGATATCGGCTACGAACTCGATAACGTCGGAGCCTCCGGCATCTCGCAAGTGGAGTTATTTATCACTCAAGATGATGGTGCTCATTGGTGGCGTTATGGTGCCGACGAAGATCGAACAAGTCCATTTTCTGTCGAAGTTCCTCTTCAGGGAACTTATGGATTTGCGATTCGTGTCCAGAGTGGTGCGGGACTCGCGAATGAGCCGCCCGAAAATGGAACTGCTCCCGAAATGAATGTGATTGTCGATCAAACTGGACCATTGGCGGAACTTTTGGCCGTCAAACCACTCAATGGGACAGAGGGAACACAACTGTTGATTCGCTGGCGAATTTCGGACAAGCACCCGAGTGGTGCACCGGTTTCGTTGTCGTACGCGGTCAACGAGCAAGGCCCCTGGATTCCCATCACCGGTTGGCAAGCCGACGAACGCGAATTCGCCTGGAAAGTAGGATCGCAAGTTCCCGCCAAAGTGTTCATCAAACTTGATGCCCGCGACGCTGCCGGAAATATCACATCGATCATGAGTGAAGAAGCCATCGCCATCGATTTGGCGAAACCTTCCGCACGCATTGTTGATGTGGAACCGAAAACGGGCAACGGATTACAGAAGTGATGATGTGGGCCTGAATATCAGACTTTCAGATCTGCTTCGCCAACAGAGTCTTTGAGGTCATCAGCGAATTTGTCGCGAATCGGTTGCACGACTTCGGCGAGAAACTCATCGACTTGCTGAGGTGCTCGCCCGATGTATTTGCGGGCGTCGAGCGCGTCTTCCAGATTGACTTGTGCAAATCTGTCGTCACCTTTGAGACGTGAGATCAAGTCATTCTCCAAGCCATGCACTTTCACCTGTTCGATGGCATCCAGACTGTGGACACGGATCGACTCATGTAACTCCTGTCGGTCTCCACCTGCTCGCACTCCTGCCATCAGAAACTCTTCAGTCGCCATGAACGGCAGCACTTCATTGAGCTGCTTCTCGATCACTTTGGGATAGACTTCAATTCCTTCCATGATGTTTTGATAGATGAGAAGAATTGCATCAATGCAGAGGAATGATTGAGGCAGTGACAGTCGGCGATTGGCGGAGTCGTCGAGGGTTCTTTCCATCCATTGAGTCGCCATAGTGTGTTCGCCATTCGCACCGAGAGACATGGCAAATCTGGCAAGAGAACACATTCGTTCGGCCCGCATCGGATTCTTTTTGTAGGCCATGGCGGAAGAACCAATTTGATTTTTCCCGAACGGCTCGCCCATTTCGTTGCGGTGTTGCAGAATACGCAGATCGTTCCCTGCTTTGTGAGTCGTCTGACCGATGCCGGACAAGGTGTCCAGGATTTGCGCATCGACTTTGCGACTGTATGTTTGGCCGGTGACGACGCAAACATCAGTAAAGCCCATTTTGGTCGCCACCGTTTGTTCCAACTTGCGAACTTTCGCGTGGTCTCCTTCAAACAGTTGCAAGAAGGTGGCTTGAGTTCCCGTGGTCCCTTTGACCGACCGGAAACGGAGGGTGGCCAGACGATGTTCGAGTTCTTCGAGATCCAGAATCAGGTCGTAACACCACAAGGTGGCACGCTTACCGACTGTTGTTGGTTGAGCCGGTTGCAAGTGGGTGAAGCCGAGACAAGGGAGATCGCGGTATTGTGCCGCGAATTTGGCCAACCGGTCGATGACGATGACTAACCGTTTGCGAGCCAATTCGAGACTTTCTCGAATCATGATCAGTTCGCTGTTGTCGGTCACGAAACAACTTGTCGCTCCCAGATGGATGATCGGCATCGCATCGGGACATTGATCACCAAACGTGTGAACGTGAGCCATCACGTCGTGACGCAGATTTTTCTCATGTTTGGCGGCAGCTTCAAAATCGATGTCATCGACAGAGGCTTTCATCTGCTCAATCTGGGCTTCAGAAATATCGAGCCCGAGTTCTCGTTCAGATTCAGCGAGCGCGATCCAGAGTTTTCGCCAGGTGGAATGTTTCTTTTGAGCAGACCAGATGCCGGCCATTTCGGTAGAGGCATAGCGGGTGAGAAGCGGGTTTTCGTAAAGATCGTGGCTCACGTCGGTTGTCTTTCGTTGGAGATCGCAAAGAACGAAAGAGCATTATAACGTGAGGAAGGGCGATCGTCTTCCCGGAGGAAGTCGGCAATGATGAAGGCGCATAAAAAAAGTGCCGGTCCAGGAGGGATTCGACACTTGTAGTCTTCTCTTTTAGCGTCGCGAGACTGCCCGGCGGAGTAGGTCTCCGCCAGACAGTGACTCACGTTCGCTAACTGCAATGATGAAGCTCGGGACGAGCCAACCATTCTGGTATTAAAACCAGAATCAGTGGGCACAACCGCAAGAGTCAGAGCAGCTAGATTGACATTTGTCTTTCTTGAGGCAGCTGAACAGCTTTTTCAAGAAACACTTTTTCTTAGGCTTGCAGCAAGTATCTTGGCAGCAAGTTGATGCTTCAGGAGCACAGCAAGTTGCTTCGACTGGTGCACAGCAGCTGACTTCAGCAGGAGCACAGCATGAAGCTTCGACTGGAGCACAGCAAGAAGCAGCAGCAGGAGCACAAGCAGCTTCTGGAGCACAGCAAGCGGCAGCAGCAGGAGCACAGCAAGATGCAGCTTCTGGAGCACAAGCAGCAGGAGCACAACAGCTGGCAGCTTCTGGAGCACAGCAAGATGCGGCAGCAGGAGCACAGGCAGCAGGAGCACAACAGCTAGCAGCTTCAGGAGCACAGCAAGATGCAGCTTCTGGAGCACAAGCAGCAGGAGCACAACAGCT
>Ga0181601_10005280_pt1 | contig 10723 bp, 8 predicted proteins | sample 041ome_8_FD_133020 | JGI IMG/M metagenome (GOLD analysis project Ga0181601, IMG submission 133020) | Coastal salt marsh microbial communities from the Groves Creek Marsh, Skidaway Island, Georgia - 041407BS metaG (megahit assembly) | ecosystem: Environmental > Aquatic > Marine > Intertidal zone... | reverse complement strand
ACCCCCGCCATATTTGTATTGATCTTACTCATTTTACTAGCCAATCCAAAATTTTTGACACTGCAGATTTCCTGCAATCAGCGTGCCAAGTTTTGTTAATGGTGAAATTCGACACAAAATTTCGTACCTCAGATGCAATTGAAACATCAGCTAATTGCGGTGGTGGAACGACTAGACTGTCGCGGCCGACCGTAAATTGCATATATCTTGTTAACATGTCGATTGCCTCAAAAGTTTGACATTTCCCTAATCCCAGCAATATCCATGCCAATTTTCGCCCCATGCAAAATGCCAAAAAAAACGGGGGACATCCCCCCGCTTTAAAATGCTCTAAAATGGCACCATCTGTTTGTAAAAGGCGCCTGCCGCTTATCTGATATAATCAAACAAGCTCTGCTGGCCAATTTTTGCAAAAGCCGCTTGGGCCGCATTGAGATTGGTTAATTGCGCCTGAAGGTTGGTCACCAGCTCTGCCAAATCGGCATCACCCAGACGTGATACATCTTTGTCAACAGCCAGCTTGCGCGCCCCAATCACATCTGACTGGGTTGCACTTTTGCTGAGCTGGCCGCCAACATAAGCGCGCTGCAGGGACAAATTATCGATCGCTGACTGGATATTGCCAATGCTGGCAGAAATGAGCTGGTCTGAATCAGTCATTTTTAACGCTTTTGTGGTGGCAACACCGTCACCATCACGGCCAGTAAATGTCATATAAGACGTGACCTGATCAGTCGCTGAATCGGCGCCCTCAATTTGGACATTTCTGATGGTGATATTGCCGTTTTGATCATCTTGCAGGGCAATTGAAAACCCGTCGGGGCTGACCATGGCCGTTGTGCCGGTTTGCGCAGATACCGCATTGATGGCATCAACAAGATTTTGCAACCCGCCCTCATTAATAGAGGCGCTGATATTCGCTGATCCAAGGCTGCCATGAAGATCGAATGACCATTCTTCCATCCGGCTTGGCAATTCAAAATCCAGCTCCGCATACCAGTTGGCATTAGCCTCTGACACAATGGCCGAGGCACTTTCAACCGTATTAATTGTGCTATCCACAATATCAAAAAGGCTGCGACGGGTGCCGTCTGTATCAACCCGCATAAACGCAGAACCGCCATCAATATTGGTGGCAACGGTCATATTTTCCGAAATTTGCAGATGGTTCTGTCCGCGGTTGCCAAGATATTCAACACGGCCATCAACACCCATTTCAAATGGGCGGCTGATCCCATTATAGCCGCCAAATATGCCAACACCATTGGCATCTGTTGTATTGGCAAGGCCAAGAAGCACCTCTTTCAACTGCTTCATTTCTGTTGAAATGGCAAGGTGACCTTCTTCATTTAACGCGCCATTTCTGGCCATTGTGCTGAGTTCGCTAAAACGCACCAGAACATTGACCGTTTCTTGCAAAGTTTGGTCAGTGATGTTGAGCCGGGTTTCTGCCGCATCAATATTGCGCTGAAACTGTGACAGTAATTTACTTTGCTCTTTTGCCACCGATAAATTAACCGCGGCAACTGGGTCATCTGACGCACGCAAAATGCTTTTGCCAGTCGAAATACGTTCCTGGGCATCAGCAATATTGGCATTCAGCTTGCCGAATTGATTAATTTGTTGCTGATTAAGTAACTTTGTACTCACCTGCATAATTTATCTCCTAAACCACTTCCATGAGTGATTGAAATAATTCACGCGCTGTCGACAAAATTCTGGCTGATGCCTGATAGGCTTGCTGAAATTCAATAAGAGCCGCCGCTTCACTATCAAGATTCACCCCGGCGAATTCTGCCTCGGCTTCACGGGCGGCCATCAAATTTTCTTCCTGCACCTCAACCGCAATCTTGCTTGACTGCACAGATGATCCAACCTCTGCAATCATCGCGCCAAACATTTCCTGAAACCCTAAATTTCCAGCTTCATTTTTATTGCCCTTTTCCAGCGCAATGATCAGATCAAGGTTACGTCCGTCACTAGACCCGGCCGCATCTTGTTGCAGGGTAAATTTGTCACCATCTTCCGCCCGGCCATATAGCGTAAATTCAAATCCACCATAGGTTGTTTGCCGGTCACCACTGACAACACGTGTTGCCAATGAATGCTGGGTATCAGCATCCCAGATTTCAATCATATTGCCGGACGTGCCAACCGTACGAATTTCATAGGTTGTGGTGTCTTCAACCATAACGGGCGTACTATATTCAGCGCCAAGGCTTCTGGCCCCGGCCCCTGTCGCAAAAACCAGCAAATCTTCAAATGGCAAATCATCCATCGACACGCGGCTACCCGCAATGCTTGTGGCGGTGGCGGTCATTTCAAAGGCGACATTATCGGTAGATTTTACTTTGATCGCACCATTTTGAAGACTGACCTCGCGATCGGCTGTTTTAAAGCCAAGCGCATTAGACGGGCTGTCAATGACCAGACTATTGGCACTGGCATCATATTCGGCAATCAACCGGCCAGTTGTTGCCGTGGCGGCCTCCCAACGCAATGTCAATCCAGCGACAGATGACGGGCTTGTTGTGATCACACCGCCCATGCTCAATGACACTGTGACATCGGTTGTATCAAAATTTAGCGTTAGATCATCCATCCCCGCTGACAGGGTGATGACCTGCCCAGCCAGACGGTTTGTTGAATTTGTTAGGCCAAAACTAGCCGCACCAGTGCTGTTGCCCGAAATTTCGGTATCACTGGCCACACTCAAAACCGCACCAGACAAAGACCCGCCGCCGAAAATCTGTAACCGGCTATCACTGTCAAAATAGGCAGTGACACGGCCAGCTTCGGGGCCACTAACAACCACCTCGCCATCCTGCATTTGCAGCTGATACATCTGATCATCAAATTTAATGGCAACTGATGTGCCGTCGGCGGGCAGGCTTCGCGCCGCCACTTCAGATTCCAGACCAAATTGTGTTTGCGGCACAATTTGATTGAGGTCATTAAAACTAAAGGCCTCGACGGTAAACACCTCGCCAACAACATCCGCTGTCAAGGTCACGCCATAAACCGGCGCTGTACCAGATGTTGTCGCGGTTATGCCAAGGCCTGCATTATTAACAGCGCGCACAATAGCCGCTGTTACATCAGCTTCACTGCTTGCCGCGGTACCCAACCCGTCAATATCATTCAAATCAACAGCCACTGATTGCCCGTTTATTTGCAATGTCACTGTATCATCAGCTGGCACCACCGCTTCAGTGCGCTGGAAACTATAGGTTACAACTTGCGCGGCAGAGGCGGTTACCCCAGCAGATAATGATGCCAGCGGTGCCTGATCGCGCAATTCCTTAATCAAAGTCGCATTGACGGTGTCACTTGAAATCACCGATAGATCACTTGCATTGACACTGGCGGTAAAGGAAATGTCACTTCTGCCCGTAGGCAGCGTTATGCCATATGTGGCTGTCGGCGAGATCGCACGCAGGCCGTCCAGACCAGAACCACCACTTTCAACCGTCGTATTTACATCAAATGTTACTAATTTAGTGTCACCAGTTGCATTTGATTTGATATTGGCAAAGCCACCAACAGCGGCATTTTGCTGTGCGTTCAATGTGCCGGATGTTGTGGTGAGGCTAAAGGCATCTGATGACACCATCGAAATGCCACCTGAAAAACGCGCCGCATCAATGGTCGCGTTATTCACTGTTGCCCCGAAACTGACCATGCTGTCTGATGCCAGACTGGCCACTGTCAGGGTCATGTCATTCACGCCATCTGTACCGCCAATGGCCGATCCCAATATAGTAATGGTGTCATTCACATCATAGCCATTACCAGCATTGTTGACGGCAATGGTGGCAACACCGTCTGTCATGGTGATGTAAAAAGACACCCCACTGCCAAGCCCAGATGTTGTGGTTGGTGTAATCGTTGTTTGGGCTTGAGATATGCCGGGGGCAAATCCACTGGCGGTCGCGCCAGTGATCACACCATTGGCATTCACCGATGTGACCGTGATCGTCACATCATGCGTTGTGCTGCTGCCACCAACAAGCGTGCCGTCGATGGTGAAGCTATCGCCAACGACATAAGGGCTGGCGACGCCCGCCCCACCAGATGTGATGGTCACTGTATAGGCACCGGATGTATCGCGCGCCAGATTCAGATCAGCACCCGCACCTGATGCAGATGTTGTTGAAACAGTAGCGCCAGCCACCAATGCGTCGGTCACTACATTTGTTGTTGTCAGTGCAGTTTTGAATGCACCAGTTGCATTCACTGTCCCCACTGGAGTTGATAAGGCAACAGCATCTTTATCTACCAACCGGCCAAAAAACTGGGGGCTATTATCACTGAGATGACTGATCGCGATATCATCGCCAGCATCACTGGTTAGCATGATCCGGCTATTATCACTGGCAACAACTGCGGTGATTCCGGTATCAGCGCTGACCTTATTGATGGCTATCGCCAAATTGCTGAGATTTGTTGTGGTCACATCAGCCGAAATTTCAATAGGGATACGGTTGGCCGCTTCTAATTCAAACGTCACCACACCATTAGCTTGAAAGTCGAACAGCTCTACCCTTGTATTGGCATCAGCCCGAATGCCACTATTTTGCAAAACCGCATTCATTGACGCCGCCGCCGCCGCCGCAGAGGCACCCGCATCAATATCAATCGCGTGCGTGGCCCCATGCGATAGACCCACCGTCATCGTATAGGCGCTTGTTGCATTCGCTGGCAAAATTGTACTGCTTTGTGCCAGCGCCGGTGCCACCCCATCGCTGCCAATTTCTAATTCATACATGCCGCCGGAAAAGCTGACATTCATATCAATGCCGCGGTAGGCATTATCAGTATCGTTCAGATATTGCGCGTTATAAACAGCCGAGTCATCAAACCCATTGGCGCTTGTCATAAATTCGGTGATCTGTGCATCGGTAAATCCGACCCCTGCCAAATGCCGACCCTCGCGGGTAAAAATTTGCAAATCTGAGGCATTAACCGCGGCCGATACCGCCGCGGTTGTCACGCCAGCACCTGTTGAAAGTGTGGGAATACCCAGACTTGAGGTATCAAAATCACCAGAGGCCGACGTCACCGTGAGGCTGCCCCCGTGGCCGCTAGCCATCATGCCAAGGTCTGCCAATGACAAGTTGGCTGAACTACGCAACAAACCGCTATTCAGAACAGACGCAATATCTTTGGCATCTTGCCAATAATTGCCCGAAGTATCATTTGGATAGGCCGCCGCATAGGAAATATCAAAACTGTGCGGCCCGTCATTGCTGGACCCAACACGCGTAAATGACAGGTTTGTCACATTTTGCAAGGCCAGATCAGATACCTGAAATTTCGCCGATGCTTGTTTGGTAAAAGATGCCAAATCAATCGTTTTGGTCCCAGCCGGTATCATTGTCACCAGCCCGTCTCGGATAAATTCTTTGGCCTCAACCGGGGTCAATGAATTGGACAATGTATCGGCAATGGATTTGGTTTCCGGATAAACAGATGGTTCTATCCGTGTAACATCTAGCGTGGCCTCGCTTTTATTTGTATTGGCGGCTGTGACAAGATCCGGGCTTGCCGCGGCAAAATCCTGTGGGCGTGCCAGCAAAAACCGCATATTAGCCGCCGCATTTTTGCCCGGCACAATTTCAAAACTATTGCCATTGACCGCGGGGCCGGTTACCCGTAATTCAAAACCGGGGCCTTGCAGTAAAGATTTGCCCGAAATTGTTTCCGGCAAATCTGGCCCAGTTAAATCCCACATATCACGCTGTTGGTCATAGGTGACAGTCATCGCTGATGGCGGCAAGATGGTTGGATCAGTAACAATGATTTCGGCATCAACCTCAGCTGGGTTTGCTGGACTTTTTTGGATAGCTACCGAGGCGGCCGAAAACATATCAAGGCCGCGCAACCCATCCATGGCAACACCGCGGCGATGCTGTGCGTTTAAATCTGTGGTGATTTCTGTTGCCAGTTGGTCAACCTGTCTGATGACTGTATCGATCGTCTCATAGGCCTGACTCAAACCTGCAATCATGCCGGCCGACAATTGGCTTGTTGGCGTTTTTGACGATAGTGGATTTAGGATGATCTGCAATCCACCAATGCGGTCGGGGCGCTCCATAAAGCCGATGGCCGTTACCTGCCTTCCTTCAACAAGACTTGGGCCGACACCAGATGACCCGATTGTCAAATTAGCGATCCCACGGTCCGTATAGCTGACCGAAACATCGGCAAGCGCAGAAATATCTTCGATCAAACTATCGCGCAAATCCAAAAATGAGTTTGGTGATTTGCCACTTTGACCAGATGACATAATCCGTTCATTGACTGATGCCAACTCTTTGGTCAGCAGGTTCAGCCCGTCAACAGCTTGCTGCATTTGCGCAATGGTTGACGTCTTGAATTTATCAAGCTGTAAAAAGGTTGAATTAAATGCGGCCGCCAGACTGCGGCCCTGCTCTAGTGCCACGGCACGAGGCGCCAGATCACTTGGTGCGGCAGATACATCACTTAATGAACGGAAAAAATTGCCGATCTGTGTGCCAAGATCAGCATCGGCAGGCAACAACATATTATCAACTTGTTGTAGTTGTTTAAAATAGCTGTTCATCCGTTCAAAATTCGCATTTGCCGATAATTTGCGATCGGCAAGAAATGCGTCAAATGAACGGTTGATATCGGCAACCCGAACCCCGAGACCCGCCTGATTGGCAAGTGTCGTTATCCCGCCTTGGCTTGCTGTTACTTCCTGCAGGTCAGCTTCGCGGCGGACATATCCGTCAGTATTTATGTTGGCAATATTCTGGCCGGTTACCGCCAGCGATTGGCGGTAAGCCTGAATTGCACTTTTTCCAACATCAAATAGACTTGGCATCGGGTTATCAGTCCTTACCCGCCTGACTTGTCATTGACAAGGCCGCCAAATTGGGCAACCAAGGCTTCGGCAATGCCAAGATTCATCTGTTGCGACAACTGCTTTGCACGTTCCTGATCAAGCATTTCGGTATAGGTGTCGCCAGCTTCGCTTCCTAAAATATCATCGGCTAATTTAGCTGAACGTGCCTGTTTCAAAAGCTGGTGAATAAACAGCGCTTCAAACTGTTCGGCCGCGGCGTGCAAATCGGTTGGCCGATTGTCTGCCTGTGCCAAACTGGCCGCCATCTTTGGGCTGATTGAGGCTAATCCATCCATAAGCATCTCTCCCTAGATCACAATCAATTCAGCGCGCAAAGACCCGGCTTCGCGCAGCGCTTCTAAAATAGCGACAAGATCAGATGGGCTGCCACCGACCGAATTTAACGCATCAACAATCGATGACAGTTCAACACCAGGATCAAAAACAAAGGCACTTGCCTGTTCCTCGGTCACGGTTATTTGTGTGTCCGGGTTAGTTACCGCCGCCCCATCTGCAATCGCCGCCACCCCATCTGCAATGGCCGCTGTCTGGGTTTGCGTGACCTGAACATCCTCTTGCACTTTTACCGTGAGAGACCCATGCGTTACGGCGGCTGGCGAGACCCGCACATCACCGCCAATCACAATCGTGCCAGTGCGGGCATTGACCACAACTTTGGCACGTGGCCGATCTGGTTCAACTTCGATATTTTCAAGCAAGCTGACAAATGACACTTTTTGTGCCGGATCCATTGGCGCGCGCACTTTGACCGTTGTTGAATCAAGTGGCACGGCGACACCATCACCAAACACATCATTAATGGCCTCGCTGACTTTTGTCGTCGTGCTAAAGTCACCCTGATGCAAATTCAGCATGATATTTTCATCTGTTAAGAATGGCGTATCGATCATCCGCTCAACGCTGGCACCACCGGGGATACGTCCAACAGTCGGAATGTTCACCGTCAATGACGAACCGTCACCACCTGCAACACCCAAGCCACCGACCATCAAATTGCCTTGTGCCACCGCATAGGTTTCGCCATCAGCACCAAGCAAAGGCGTCATTAGCAATGTGCCACCGCGCAATGATTTTGCCTGACCGGCGGTTGAAACAACAATATCCAGCTTTTGGCCGGGTTTGATAAAAGGCGGTAGTTCCGCTGTTACAATCACAGACGCCGCATTTTTGCCATTGATATTAGCCGCATCGGTGACCACACCAAACTGGCTGATCATTGACTGCATGGCTTGTTGTGTCAGGCTTGCATTTCCGTCACCCGTGCCAGCAAGACCAACAACCAGACCATAACCAACAAGCTGGTTTGACCGCACGCCAGCAATCGATGTCAGATCTTTTAAACGATCGGCTTGCACGGCTGGTGACACGGCAAGGCTAACCAGCAATGTAACAAGAATAAATTTCAGACGGCTTATCATTTATGTGATCCTGACAGCACAGCGTTTAAAAGGGAGAGATGGCGCGCATAAATTGGCTCAGCCATCCGGGCTTTGACGCATCAGCTAGATGGCCAGACCCGGTGTAACGGATTTGCGCATCAGCCAGCCGGGTTGATGACACAATATTTGTGGCAGAAATATCTTCTGGGCGGACAATGCCTTTTACCCGGACATATTCATTACCATTGTTAAGGGTAATTTCTTTCTGGCCAGCCACTTCCATATTGCCATTTGGAAAAACGCGGGTGACCGTCACCGCCAGCGACCCGGTAAAGCTGTTTGACTGTGCAGCATTACCAGCACCAGAAAACGTTCTGTTTGTCCCAGCTGTTAAGCCGCCACCATTCACCCCGCTATCATCTGTCGCAAACCCGCCTGTAAGAATATTTGGCAAGCCAGTTGGCAACGTCACGGCAAAGGCATCAGCCTTGCTTGACGCCGCGGTTTGCGCCTTGGTAGCGGCAAAAATTTCGTTAAAAGTAACCGTTAAAATATCACCGACACGGCGTGCCCGCTGGTCTGTAGCAAAAAGCCCACTTTGTCCAGCGCGGAAAATCGCGCCATTTGCTGGTTGTTCGCTGGCCAAACTCACGGCCGGATCGACCGGTTCAAACGCTTGACCTTCAAGCTGGGATACATAAGTGGAACAACCACCCAAAGTCTGCGTCAATAGAGCGGCAACCACAAATTTTGATACGAATGATGACATGATAACGCCCCTCTACCCTAGTCAGAAGTTACACATTCTGCGCCAGATAACGCATCATTTCGTCAACAGATGTGATAGTTTTTGAACTCACCTCATAGGCTCGTTGCGTTTCAATCATATCGACCAGCTCTTGCACCACATTAACGTTGGAACTTTCCAGTGCGCCTTGCACGGTTCGGCCCATGCCTTCTGCAAATGGCGCCGCAACGATGGGCGCACCGCTAGCCGGTGTTTCCATCAGCATGCTTTCGCCATTTGGTTGCAGACCCTGCCTATTAGGAAAATCAGCAAGCGTGATCTGGCCAACTTCTTCGGCATCAACCGCGCCTGGCAACTGCACGGTCACAATGCCGTCAGATGCAATATTGATCGACAGGGCCTCTGGCGGAATGGTGATTTCAGGCTGCAGGGGATAGCCGCTGGCAGTCACCACCGTGCCTTCAGCATTTCTAGAAAAGGCACCGCTTCTCGTATAGCCAACCCGGCCATCTGGCAATAACACTTGGAAAAACCCATCACCCTCAATCGAAATATCAAGTGAGTTACCTGTGTTGATCAAGCTGCCTTGTGTATGCAGTTTGCTGGTATTGAGAAGGCGCGTACCGGTACCGACAGAGAGGCCAGAAGTAAGGCTGGTATTTTCTGACGTATTGTCGCCAGCACCGCGTAAAATCTGGTAAAGTAGCGATTCAAAATTGGCGCGATCCGCCTTAAAACCGGTGGTATTCACGTTTGCCAGATTGTTGGCAATCACCTGCATTTTAATTTGTTGTGAATTCAGGCCAGTTTTGGCGACATGCATGGCAAATGTAGACATTTCGCTGAGAGCTCCTTACCTCAAACATAGAGCTTCTACTCAGCAATAACTGTGCCAAATATTGGTTTAGCCGTTTGGCAGTTTTAATAAGCTTGCTCCTGCTTCATCCAATTGTTTTGCAAGTGAAATCAACTTCACATTCAGCTGATATTGCTTCTGAATATCAACATTATTGACCAATTCATCAAACACACTGACGTTGCTTGTTTCCAGATAACCCTGTTTTAACCGGACATTTTGGTCTGCGTTGAATTCCTCGCGGACAAAGCCACCCTCCGGGCGAATGGTGCCATCTGTATCTTTTTTCAGATTGAGCCCCTCACCTGATGAGGCGGCAATCTGGTTGACCAATTGCCTGACACCAGGTTCGCCCCCTAGTGGTTCGATAAACACTTGACCATTTTCGGCAATGAAAATTTCTCTAAAAGGCGGAATCGTCATCGGAACAAGACTGGTATCCAAAACGATGTCGCCAGACCGGTTGATCAGCGTTCTGTCAGGCGAAATAGTGAAATCACCGCGGCGGCTCATACCTAATTCACCGGCCTGATTTTCAATGATAAAATAACCATTACCCTCGATCGCCACATCAGTTTGTTGCTCGGTTAAGCGCATTTCACCTTGTTTGGATGAAAATAGCCCGGGTTCACTCTTCTTTGAAAATACCCGTGTTTGAAGCTGGTTGTCCGATTGCAGATAAACCGAACCAAACCGCCCGCCAATTTCATCCCCGCGATAACCAGCCACCTGCGCATTTGAGAGGTTTTGCGCACTTGTTGCTTGTTTCAGCCGCGCTGAATGCATCGAGTTTAACGCTGTGTGGATTAATTTATCCATGTCTCTCTATCTCGCTAGATGGCTTTGGT
>Ga0181601_10005277_pt1 | contig 10730 bp, 6 predicted proteins | sample 041ome_8_FD_133020 | JGI IMG/M metagenome (GOLD analysis project Ga0181601, IMG submission 133020) | Coastal salt marsh microbial communities from the Groves Creek Marsh, Skidaway Island, Georgia - 041407BS metaG (megahit assembly) | ecosystem: Environmental > Aquatic > Marine > Intertidal zone... | reverse complement strand
GTCAGTGCAAGGATGACAAAATCGATTCTCGTCAGCTCCCAGCCGTTCGGCTGGGCCCAGTCCGTGAGAAGATTAGCGTTTGCTCGAGGCTCATCATCCACGCGGCGAGTGTGGGCGACGAGTAGAGCGCGGGTACGGGTCGTCGGCGCGAACGCTTCGAGAGGCGACACCGTCCGCCCGCGAGGGTTTCACGCGCGAAGAGGCGAGAAAAGCGCACCAACCTGGTCAGTAGTAGGTTTTCGGTCGGCGGTGGATCCCTCGGCGCGAAGGACGCCGCGACGCCTTAACCCGGAGCGCCGCTCGCGGAAGAGGGGCGCGTGCGGCGGCGCGCTCACGCCATCGCCACGGAGTAGCGCTCCGGCGGGTTCCGCGCGCGTCAAGAACTGGCGGAGAGAGGCGAAGCGCGTCGTGCCCGCCGCCGACGCTGCGTGCTCGAAACTCCACCCGACGCAGCCGTGCGGCACAACCGGCGATTTTTTTTTGGGGGGACGTTTTATTTTATGAACTCAAGATCTAGACACCGGAGACGTCGTAGCGTCGCACAAGACCGGCGCGTTGGGTGCCCGTCCTTTCGGCACCTTTCCCTCCCTTCACGATGGCTCCCAAGCGCATCCTCATCACGGGCGCGGCCGGCCAGATCGGCTACGCGCTCGCCCCCCAGGTGTGCCGCGGCGCTATGTTCGGCCCCGACCAGGAGATCATCCTGCACCTGTTGGACATCCCCCCCGCGGAGACCGCGCTGGGCGGCGTCGCGATGGAGCTCATCGACGCGGCGTACCCCCTGGTCAAGGGCATCGTCGCCACGGTCGACGTGGACGAAGCGTGCAAGGACGTGGACGTCGCCGTGATGGTCGGCGGCTTCCCGCGCGGCCCCGGGATGGAGCGCAAGGAGGTGATGGGCAAGAACGTCGCCATCTACAAGGGGCAGGCGAGCTCGCTCGAGAAGCACGCCGCGCCCGACTGCAAGGTGGTGGTGGTCGCGAACCCCGCCAACACCAACGCGCTTATCCTCAGCAACTACGCCCCGAAGATCCCCAAGGAGAACGTCACGTGCCTGACCCGCCTCGACCACAACCGCGCGCTCGGACAGGTGGCGCAAAAAGCCGGCGTCCCGGTGTCCGACGTCAAGAACTGCGTCATCTGGGGCAACCACTCGTCCACGCAGTACCCCGACGTGAACCACGGCGTGGTGAACGGAAAGCCCATTCGCGAGGTGATCGGGGACGACGCGTACCTGAACGGAGCGTTCGTGACCACCGTGCAGCAGCGGGGCGCGGCCATCATCGCCGCGCGCAAGCTCTCGTCCGCGCTCAGCGCCGCGTCCAGCGTCTGCGACCACGTGCGCGACTGGATCGCGGGCACGCCGGAGGGCACGTGGACGTCCATGGGCGTCATCTCCCCGGGCGGCGACCAGGCGTACGGCATCGCGGAGGGGCGCATGTACTCCTTCCCGGTGACCTGCGAGGGCGGCAAGTGGCAGATCGTGCAGGGCCTGCCGATCGACGAGCGGTCGCGCGCGCTCATGGACGCCACCGCCGAGGAGCTCGCCGAGGAGAAGGCCATGGCCGAGGAGCTCATCGCCGCCATGTGAGCGTCGAAAATCCGGAGGCGCGCGACGTGACCCGAAACCGGCGCGCGACGCGCGTGCGACGCAGAGACACAGAGACGCCACACGACACGACTCGCGAACGCCGACTCCGAATGCGGTGTTGAAAACAGTGTTTGGCGTAAAAATTAAAACGCCAACGCCGTCGCCAGCCCCACCTGCAGCCCCTCCTTTGCGCGGTCCAGCCCGCCTCGGCGCGCGGTCTTGACGTAGTTCACCTCTATGTTCCCCACCGGCAAGGGGAACACCAGCCCCACCCCCAGGCTGACCCGCACGGAGTCCGCGAGCGCCCTCAGGTCCGCCGGCGCGCCGCCGGCGCTGCCCGCCTCGCCCAGGGGCGACGGCACCAGCGTCCCCGCGTTCACGAAGGCGTGTCCGTAGGCGCCGATTTCGCGCAGCTTCCGCCACCGCGGTTCGAGCTGCGCGGAGACGAACAGCGACCCCACGATGTCCCCGCCCACGGAGTCCCGGCTCAGCACACCCGCCGCTTTCGCCGCCTCCGCGTCCTTGGGGGGCCGGCGCTCGTCCGAGGGGCCGACGCCGTGCGTGTCGAAGCCGCGCAAGGATCCGACGCCGCCCAGGAAGAAGCGGTCCGCCACGCAGGTGCCCTTTTTGCGCGCGACGTCGCCGAGCGGCACGAGCGCGCCCAGCTTGGCGCTCGCCGCGAGCGTGACCCCGTCCGCGGGCGAGCGCGCCACCTGCGCCTCTATCTCCTGCTTGAAGAAGCGGGTCATCTGCGGGTCCGCGCCGATGCCGGCGAGCTCGCTCCGGAAGCGGTACAGCGCGCCCGCCGTCGGGCGCGTCGGCGCGTCGCGCGTGTCCGCGACGTACGAGTACGCCAGCGAGCTCTTGAGCGAGTGCCCGAGCTGGTGGCGGATGGCCTTGCTGGCGAGCCGCGACTGGTCCGCGATCTCGCGGAACACCAGCTGGTACTCCAGTCGCGCGGGGCCGCCGCCCACCGCGGTCACCGAAACGCCGCGCGCCGTCTCGTCGAAGCTGCTCAGCCGCTTCGAGCAGCTCACCTGCTGGTAGGCGCGCGCGGTGACGTCGGCGTCGGCGCCGAAAACGCGCGGCTGCGCCCACGCGAAGCCGTACGTGCTGCTCCGCTCGTGCCCCTGCAACACCTCCACGTCCAACTTCTCCGCGAACCCGAACGCGTTGTTCAAGCCCGCGCTGAACTCCGCGCTGCCCTCGCCGCTCTGAGACACGTACGCGCCGCCCTTCACGTTGAGCTTGTTCTTCTCGCGCACCTCCACCACCACGGAGGCGCTGTCCGGCGCCGCGCCCTCGGGGCCGGCGTCGCACAGGATGTCCACCTTGTCGAAGATGTCGTACGCGTTCAGAACGGCGTTCGCCTCCAGGCAACGCACGCGGAGCTCATCCAGGGAGGACGCGCGGTAGATGGGCGCCAGGACCTTGTCGAATAAGCCGGGGCGCGTGCGATCGTCGCCCTTCACCGTCACGTCGTGCACCACCAGGGGTTTGTGCCGCACGTTGAAATACAGCCGCTGGTAGTCCCGGGGCGGGGAACCGCCGCCGGGGGGTGGGGAGGTCGCCATCGCGCCGAGGGGCGGGCGTGCCGGTGACAACTGAGGGGGAAGCGACCGAGGGCGCCTTCCTTCGACGCCGCGACCGATCGAAACGCGATAAATGGTGTATTATTGGTGGGTCTGATTTTCTTGCCTTGGAGTTTATAGTCTTCGATTTCGTATAAATGTGGTCGTAAAATGCCCACTCAAAAAGCCGAGGCAGCCGTTTGAAGTTTTTCAGTTCGCCAAAGCCACGACCTCTCGCGACTCGTGCATTCGTCGACGCGCACCCGCACGACCGCGGCGCACGCAGGACGACGCCGGCGTCATGTCGAACGCCAAACCCGCCGAAAGGCGCAAGTGCGTGTTCCCCGCACCCGCGACTCGCGCGTCGTCGCTTTCCCCGTCGTCGGGTCGTTCGCTCCCGCATCGCGTCCCCCCTCGGGACCCATCGCTCACCTCGCCCTCCCCGCCCACGCAGGTCCCTGTTCCGCGCCAAGGCGCCTCCCCAGGCGCCGCTGGAGCCCGTGAATGTCAACTACCGCTCGCAGGTACGCGCGAACGCCGATACCCGTCTCCTGGATGTCCATCCCGGGATCCCTCCCTCGTCCCACCCGCCGCGAGACGCGCATTTCAAAAACCGGCTCCCGTCTGACGCTCCGCGCGTGTTCCCCCCCTCGTTTCCGCGCCCGCGCCAGGCGGCGCCGCCGGCGCCCGCCCCCCGCGGCGCGGCGACCCCGAAGGCGCACCGCGAGGTGGTGGTGGAGGACGGCTTCAAGTACAAGCGCCGCAAGTCGGGCACGCCGGGCGCGCGCGCCGGGCCCTCGTCGCACCGCGTCTCGGGCGGCGCCATCGTGTTGAAGTCGGAGAAGAGCGAGACGCGCGACGTCTCGCAGCGCCTTTCGTCGTCGCTCCCGCCGGATTACCCCGGGCTGGGCGTGCACGAGCGCGTGCCCGAGGACCTGCCCGAGGAGGAGCGCATGCAGATGCTCATCGAGGAGATCTGCGAGCTGGAGTGCAAGGTGGAGCGCGAGCGGCTCATCAAGGACTTCGGGCCGAGCGACGGCGCCGCCGCGGCGTCGGCGCTCGAGCGCGCGTGCAGCGAGTTCCAGCTCAAAGTCGAGGAGCTCGTCGTGCGCGGCGACGTGCAGTTCGACGTGAGCACCACGGCGCTGCGCGAGATGCGCGACGCCAAGGAGGAGGCGATGCGCGCGGTGGCGTCCCAGCTCGAGGACGAGGCCGCGCAGTGGCGCGCGCTGCAGGCGCAGGCGCAGGGCTCAGGGTCCAGCGAAAACGCGAGCGAAGCGGCGGCGGCGGAGGCGAAGCGCGCGGATGTCGCCGAAGCCGCCGAGGCTGTGCGGCGGACGCTGGCGAGCGAGATGGGCGGCGCGGGTTTGGCGCCGGGCGCGGTGGCGACGAGCGTGGAGGAGGCGAAGCGGCGGCTGGAAATGCAGGCGGAGGGCCTGAACGCGATGGTGGAGGGGACGGAGGCGCTGTGCGTGCGGGCCGAGCGGGCGGCGGCCGTCTTCTCGGCGGCGCTCGCCGAGCACGACTACCGGGGCTTGCCGCACGTGCACTCGCCGGCCAACCTCGTGAAAAACTTGATTTCGTTCGCGAAAAAATAGACGGGCGAACGTGTGGGTGTGTTGTGATGGAACGCGGCGAAATCACGAAACCATCTGATGCGCCGCGCGTGAACGCACTCGCCGGTATCAGACGCGCGCGCGCCGGTCGTCTCCGCGCTCGGCCCGTCCCTTCAGGCGCCGTCGGAGATGACGGGGTTCGGGCAGCTCGTGATCGGCCCGCCCGGCGCGGGGAAGACCACGTACTGCAACGGGATCCAGCATTTCTTCTCCCTCACGGGGCGACCGTGTGCGGTGGTGAATCTCGATCCCGCGAACCACAACCCCCCGTACGAGTGCGCGGTCTCCATCGAGGAGCTCATCTCGCTCGAGGAAGTGCAGAACGAGCTCGATCTCGGCCCGAACGGGGGGATGGTGTACTGCATGGAGTACGTCGCCAAGAACCTCGACTGGCTGCGCGACCGCGTCGCGCCCTTGGTGAAGGAGGGCAAGTACGTGCTCTTCGACTTGCCCGGGCAGGTGGAACTGTTCACGTCGCACGACGCCGTGAAGCAGATCATACGCGAGCTGACCGCCTCGAAGGCCACGGACATGGACCTGCGCCTGTGCACCGTGCACCTGGTGGACGGCCACCTGTGCGCGGACCCCTCAAAGTACATCGCCGCCCTCATGTTGTCGCTGCAATCGATGCTGCACCTCGAGACGCCGCACGTCAACGTGCTGTCCAAAGTGGACCTGATGGACAAGTACGGCGACCTGGACTTCAACCTCGAGTACTACGCGGACGTGCAGGACCTGCACTACCTGGCGGACAGGATTCTGGGGGAGAACGACGAGCCTGAAGGCGGTGCCTCGTCGAGGAGCCACTCCGGCGCGAACGCGAAAGCCCCGTTGGCGGGCACGAGGTTGTTGCGGAAGAAGTACGGAAAGCTCACGCGCGAGCTGTGCGAGCTGGTGGAGGACTTCGGCCTCGTGAACTTCGCGACGCTGAGCATCGAGGACAAGGAGAGCGTCACGCGGCTGGTGCGTCTGACGGACAAGTGCGTGGGGTACGTGAACGCCGGGGGATTCAGCCGCGCCGCCGCGAACGAGGCCGCCGCCGGGGAGTACGCCGAGCCGGGGACGTTCGACGAGCGCGAGTTGATATCGCACGCGCCGTCGTTAACCAACTACGAGCGGCACATGGAGGTGCAGGAGCGGTTTTTCCGCGACCCCGACGCGTCGCGAGGCGGCGACCGGTAGCGCGCCGGATATACGTAACGCGACGTAAGAGCTATAGGCTATACGATCATCACGGTCCACGAAAACGAACATCGTATGTGAATTACGCGCGAATCAATCGAGATCCGACGCGGGCGCGATCGAGGGCGTATCGAGCGCCTCGGTCTCCGCCGCGCTCGCGCGCGCGGCGTCCGAATAATCGCGCGCGTCCATCCACGCGGCGACGTCCGCCAAGTCGAACGCCGGCGTGACCCCCCCGAAAACCACGAACAGGCGCGTCGGGCCGCGCGCCAGCGCGACGTCCACGGCGACGCAGGCGGGCGCGAATCGAGCCTGCGGGATCTTCGTTTTCGAAGCGCGGAACGCATCGCGAGACGCAGACTGACCATCACCGCTCAAGACCGTCTTCGCGAGCGTCGTCGGCTCGAGAAGCGACAGGTCCGACGACGCTCTCAGCGCGGTGCCGTCGAAGCCGCCGAAAAAAGCCGCCGCCGGCGCTCGGCGGCTTTCATTTTCTTCGCCCGGGACGCGCCACGGCGCGGCGGCGTGCGCGCAGACCGGCTCCCCGAAATCCCCCCGGCGCGTCCACTTCATCAAGCGCACGTCCAGCACGTGCGCGTCGCGAAAGACCACGCCGTCGCGCCCGCGCCCGCCCGCGATGAGCAGCTCTTCCTTCTCGGCGAAGAACACGCCGGCGTGCATCTCGCGCGGCTCGGGGGCTTGCCCGGCGACGCGCGGCCGGTCCCACTTTTCGCATCCCTCCTCCAGGTTCAGCACGTGCACGTCCCCCATCGGGCCCAGCTCCGGGGACGAGCCTCCGTACACCATCAGCGCTTTGCGGGACGGCAAAGCGCACGCGATGTGCCCGTTCCGGGGAGGCGGCGACCCGCTCTCGGCTAACACGAGCCGACGCCACTCCCAGCGCGTCGTGTCCAGGACCACCACGTCGTTGAAGCACACGCCGGTGGAGGGGTCCTGGCCCCCGAACACGTACACGTCCGCGCCGACGGCCGTCGCGGACGCGCCCGAGCGCGCGGGGAGCGTCTCGCCGCCTCGCGTGGTGGTGGTCTTGCGTACCCACCGCGCCGTGAGCGGCATCGACCGCTCGAACGTCAGGATCCACACGTCGTCCAGCGCCTTCGGGGTCCGATCGGCGCCTCCGATGAAGACGCACGCGTCGCCCACCACCGCCGCCGCGCACCCGCCCCGACCGGGGGGGCGCGACCCGAGGAGCGTCGGCTCGAGCCACACCATGGTCCGGGCTCGGGGAACGAGCACACTCGCGCGGTCGTGCGCGTGCGCGGAGGACTGTGCGCGGACGATCGCGCGTTGACTCGACGGGGCCGTTTTCGTCCGCTGGACACGAAACGCGTTTCACTAAAAACACGCTTTTAACCTCTACGACACGAGCCCTTCCCACTTCTCCCTCGGCACGATTAACATCTTCGTCAGACCTTCACGAAGCGCCTCTTCGCAGTTCGTGCAGGGCAGCGACGCGACCACCGCGCCCGCGACTTGCCCCGCGTTGATCCCGAAGCCCGACTCGCGGTACGCCAGCGCCGCAATCGCATCCTCCGCGTCCGAATCTTCGCCGTCCAGACTTCGCTCGTCCGAGCGCTCGTCTTCGCCGCCGTCCATCGTCTCGGCGAACGCCCTCTCGAGCGCCGCGCGCATGCGCGGCGCGAGCCCCGGGAACCCCAGGTCCGTGCCCGCCACGACCGCCGCCTGCGACGAGACCGCGCCCGGGCCGCTCGGCGCGATCAGCACGATGGACGCCGAGGAGCTCTCCGCGGCGGCGCGCGCGGCGGCGGCGAGGCGACGCGAGGTGCCGTTTTCGGCGCGCGCCTCGAAGACGCGCCACGCCGCGTCGCCGCCCTCGGCGACGCCGGCGCGCCGCAGGAACCGCCGGGTCGCCTCGAGGACCGCGGCGCCGTCGTCGTTGCCCTCGTCCGTGACCGCGCGGTCGCTGTCCGGCACGTCAGCTTCCCGTGCGAGATCAGACGCGGACTTGGCGAAGACGAACGGGTGCGTCACGACGGCGATGGCGCGCGCGCGATGGCGCGCGAATACTTTTTTTTCGTCGTCGCGTCGCGCGACGATACCCGCCGCCGACGACGTCGCCGCGCCCAAAACCTCCGGCGATTTGGGTTTGACGACCGTAGGCCGCACACGGGGCATCTGCAGGCCACCCTGCGTGCCTATGTCACGGATGACCAGTGCGGAAACCACGCTGCCCTTCGCCACGGACCCGGGGCCGCGAGGCAGCTCCAGCAGAACCTCCGCGCCGCGCATGCTCGTCAGGCGGCTGCTGATTTGCCGCCCGGTGCTCCGCGCGAGCGGCAGGTTTGTTTTTTTTTTAGTGACGTCGGCGAAATCATCATGATTCGCGAAATCCCACGCTGGACTCGCCTCCCAGTCCAGCGTGGCGCGGTGGTACTCCGGGCGCTCCTTGTCCAGCGCGATGTCCTGCGCGAGGACCGCCTGGAGCCGCCTCGGCCGCGGGTCGGCCCAGCCGAGCATGCGCCGCACCGCCGGCGCCACGACCAGCGCGAACGTCACCGCCGCGCTCACCGGGTTCCCCGGCAAACCAAACGCGAGGACGGTTTTCTTTTCCCTCCTTCGTTTCCCTTCCGGAGCGTCGGTCGCGTCGGTTCCCGAAACGTCCTCCGCCCTTCCCGTCGAAACCGTTCGGGAAATCTCCGTTCGGGAAATCTCCGCGAACGTCAGGGGCTTCCCCGGCTTCATCATGACCCGCCCGAAGTGCACCGCGCCCGCGACTCGCCCGAACGAGCCGAGCAGCACGTCTTTCAAGTGATCCTTGTCGCCCTCCGAGACGCCGCCGGACGCGACGACGACGTCGGCGCCGGCGTCGACGGCGCGCGCTATGGCGTCGGCGAGCGCGTCGGGGTCGTCCCTCACGATGCCCAGGTCCATCACACGCGCGCCCGCCTCGCGCGCGCACGCCAGGAGCATGTGCCGGTTCGCGTCGAAGATCGAAGATGGTCGAAGATCGTCCGGGGAAGAAGCCGCCGAGGCGAGTCGGCTGTCCGCGAAGGGGTCGGCGAGCTCGTCCCCGGTGCTGAGCACGGCGACCAGCGGCGCGCGACGCGTCCTGGCTTCGGCAACGCCCGCGAGCGCGGCGATCCCGAGCTCGTGCGGGCCGACTCGGTCGCCCGCGCGAAGCAGCACCTCGCCTCGCTGGATGTCCGAGCCCACCGAGCGCACGTTCGCGCCGGGGCTGAACGCGTCCGCCACCGCGACGGCGCCGGCGTCGTCGCCGCCGGGAAACCGGACGCGCTCGATGGGGACCACGGCGTCGAACCCCGGGGGGACCGGCGCGCCCGTGGTAATGTACACGGCGCGACCGTGGTCCGCGTCGCTCTCGGAGCTTTTGTCGCTTTTGTCGCGAGCGAGCGGCGCGCCCGCGCGCGCCGCGCCGACGACCCGCAGCGTCCCGGGCACGTCCGCCGCGCGCACGGCGTACCCGTCCATGATGGACGCGGGGAACGGCGGGTGCGGTCTCGGCGCCGTCACCTCGGACGCGAGCACTCTGCCCACCGCGTCCGGAAACGGCAGGGACTCCTCCTCCAGCGGCGCGGCCCGGCTGAGCACGATGTCGATCGCCTCGGGCATCGAAATCATGGGGTACCTGTGCGGCGCCATCGTGGCGGGCACCCCGCGCGCGGTACACAGGAGTGTCCGAGCGAAGGAGATCTCCCCGGCTGTTTAGAAAAGTACGGTACGCTTTTTCGTGAGAAAGGGAACAAGTCTCTACTTCACACGAACGAGCGAGAAAAACTAACAACGGTCGAACCGTCTCGAACCGTCTCTCAGTCCCTCCCCACGCCGTCGTCGTCCCCCTCCGCGGCGGCGCCCATGTCCCGGTACGAGGTCATGTCTCTCGCGGCGCGGCGCATCCACTCCTCCGTCATCTCGGTGGTCGGCGCGAACGCGAGTCGCCCGTCCAACCCGTCGCGTCGCTCGGCGGCGGCGTTGGCGACGTCCGCCACCGACCCTCGGCAGAGCCCCCAGTGTCCTCTGGCGATTTCGCCCAGCAACTGCGCCCTGCTCCACCTCGCATCCCCCCAGAACGCGAAGACGCGCCCGTGCGCGCCCTCCAGCGGCTCGAGGTTCGCGGGCTTGACGCGCGCGCCGTCGCCGTTGCGCAGGCGCAAGAGCCACCGACCGCTCTCGCGCTCGAAACGCGCGGCGAGCGCCTTCTCGCCGTTCAGCTCGGGCCGCCCGACGAGGTTTTTCAATCGCACAGTCTGACCGCCGTGGATGCCCCCCATCAGGGTGTTCAGGGTGTCGTCTTTCGCGTCGTCGTTGTTTGCGTCTTTCGCGTCTTTCGCGTCTTTCGCGTCACGGCTCGAACTGGCTCGAACGTGCGCGAGCTCGATGGCGTCGCACAAGCCGCCGCCGAACCGGTCCGAGGTCTCCGAGGTGTCCTTCGCGCCGGCGCCTCCTAAACCGTCGCCCGACGCGCGTTTGCGTTTGCCCGACGCGCGTCTGGCGGGCAGCACGGTCCATCCCCGCCGCGCGCCGCCGGGCACGACCAGCGTGGTGACGCGATCGGCCTCACACGGGCCGCCGCGGAAGTGCTGCACCTCGACGTCCGCCGCGCCGGGGTACCGAGAGCAGACGCTCTCTTTCGCCTCGCGCACAGCCGCGCGCGCCCGCCGCCACCACCGAGCGCCCGGCCGGTCGCCGACGGAACCGACGCCGCTCGCCAAATCGCGCATGATCGTCTCGAGCGAGTCGTCGTCATCGTCGTCATCGTCGTCATCGTCG
>Ga0181601_10005275_pt1 | contig 10733 bp, 8 predicted proteins | sample 041ome_8_FD_133020 | JGI IMG/M metagenome (GOLD analysis project Ga0181601, IMG submission 133020) | Coastal salt marsh microbial communities from the Groves Creek Marsh, Skidaway Island, Georgia - 041407BS metaG (megahit assembly) | ecosystem: Environmental > Aquatic > Marine > Intertidal zone... | reverse complement strand
TTGATAATTTTCCTGCAAATAAATTTGGGTCATACGCAGGTGAAGAAACCATCGCAACAACCCCGCCTGTTTCGACATCCATTAATACAACAGCGCCTGTTTCAGGTGGGACATATCTTGATTTGGAATCTTTTAATATCATGGTCTCGCCGATATTAATATATGCCTTTAACGCGTCATTTTTTGTGATTGCTTCCTGAACGGCGCTATCAGATAACTCAACCTGTTCAGAGTTTCCTTGCTTGAGCCGATCTACTGCATAGGATTGAATGTCAATATCTATTGTAACCTGACTATCGCTTCCTTTTTTGGGAGTTCTATCTGATATAAATCTAACCGGCTTCCCGCGCGAATTCACTTCAATACGTTCCTCCCCTACAATGCCTCTGAGAGATTCATCTAGTGTTTTTTCAAGGCCAACCTTCCCTGTTTTTAATCCAACTAATCGGCGTAAACTCCTATTTTTTTCTATCTCATTTGCGGTAATTCCAGAAACATAACCAGTCACGTGAGAGAGTAACTTGCCTTGAGGGTATATTCGATTAAAATTCTTTTGAAACAAGACCCCTTCTAATATAGCACTGCGAATAGCAAGATGAGATAACTCACGCTGGGTTAAATCTGATTTAATCGAGATTTCTAAAAAATCTGGCTGATTCTTAGCAATGTCAATAATTTCATTAATTTCTTCTTGTGATAAACCAATTATCATATCAATATTTGATAAAAGCTTTTGCAAATTCTGTGCTCGTGCAGGAATTACGATTAGCTCAAAAACCTCTGAATTTCCGGCTAAAAGCCTGTTTTTAGAATCAAGTATTCTGCCTCGGGGTGCCATTACCAAGCGATGGTCAAATTGATTTTTTTCCGATAATTTAAGATAAGCATCATTATGCAGAATTTGTAATTGATATAATCTACCTACAAGAATTAGCCCAAAACTGATTTGCAAACCACCTACAAACAGCATTCGTCTAGAAATTTGATTAGCGACTTCCTGTATTTCTTTTCGTTTTTTTGCCATTGTTAGCGTTTGACCCTAATCATCTTGGTTTATAGGAGAGCCAAGAATACTAAATATAAGATTCATAGTAACAAAGAAAATCGGAAACACCAAAATGGATACACCGATTTGCAATGCGAGTATCGACAGGTTTGGTATTGCAAAATAAAGGGATAAAAAAACAAATAATCGGAATAACACCACACCGAGACAGATTAAACTGAAATTAGCCCAATGTGCTATAAAATCAGCTTGTTCATTTACAGCAACCCTGCGGCGGATAATTAAGGTAGCAATATAAAAAGCAGTTACCCTTACCCCAAGCATATCCCCGCCCATCAGCTCAAAGAGTAGCGCTATCAGCACAATCGATACAACAGGCATTAATTGTGGTCGTAATAATACAAGGTTAAATATATAGCATAGGCTTAGCATTGGGGCTGCACTGAAAAAAAAGGGCCATTTAGCAAGCGCAATTTCAGTGAATAAAATAACAACGCCAACCCCGAATACTAGAAATTGCTTTGAGAAGTCAGCATAATTATTTTGAGTATTGGGCTTTGTCTGTGTGAGCATTATTGAAGGATCTCTCTTGAATTTAATCCCTCAAACAGACGCTCATTTTTTCTCTCCATCAATGGGGAATAAAGGGAGTTATTCTGCTCTGGATCAAGCATGAAATCTGTAGCTTCCTTTCTGGATAGAATAGTTACAAATGATAGCTTTCTGAGTTCAACGGACGGTGTAACTAAAACGTGCTCTTTTGAGATGGAGGAGACCCTGCCAACCAGAATACCAGCTGGCAACAATCCACCATGTCCAGAGGTTACAACCGCTTCATTATCAGATGGCTTGGATTCAGCTGGCAGAAAATCAAGCTCCAATGTGAGGCCATTTTTTCCAACCGCTAATCCAGGCCAAGAAGAATCACTTAGAATAACTGGAATACGCGCATTTACATCGCTTATTAATAAAACACGTGAGAAGTGCTTTCCGCTTGAGATAATATAGCCAACCAATCCTTCGGATGTAACAACGGCGCTTCCGCTTGGAATCTTGTAACCGGGCCCATGTTCCAATATCATGCTATGGGTAAAGTTACCTCCGGGCACCACAATGACCCTGGCTGTGATTGCGCTCCAATCTGGCGGCACAACCGCGCCAAGAACAGATCTTAGCTGTCTGTTTTCAACCTCTAGTGATTCTGCTAACTGTTGCCATTTACGTAATCTTTCATTCTCAACGGTAAGTCTTTTTGCTTCTGTTCTTAACGACGCAACCGTCTGAACGCCTTCAAACAAGGTTTCTACGCTGTCAATTGGGACTGTTATAATGGAGTATAAGGGTGCAACAACTTCTACCATGCCGCCTTGCATATAGCGCACCGCTGTTACATCTGCTTTGCCAATTAAAATTAATAAAAATCCGACAGAGATAATCGCTATTTGAGGAAGACGGTGATTAGGTTGTTTTCGTCTAATCTGCCTTAACCAGACCATGATTACTCAATTACGCTCCTATCAATACGTGCCGAAGTGTTTTTAGCTCTTCAAGGCATCTTCCAGTGCCAACAGCAACGCACGATAATGGCTCTTCGGCTATTGAAATTGGAAGTCCGGTTGCTTCTCTCAAAACAGCATCAATCTCTCGCAGTAAAGCACCACCGCCTGTAAGCACAATGCCCTTCTCCACAATATCAGCAGCAAGTTCAGGAGGGGCTTGCTCAAGCGCCATCTTCACACCCTCAACAATCTGTTTAACAGGGTCTGAAATTGCATCTGCAATTTGAGCTTCTGAAATTTGAATTTCTTTTGGCACACCATTTACAAGATCACGCCCGCGAACTTCTACCTTAACGCCAGTGGATTTTTCAGGACGGCGTGCTATGCCGATTGATTTTTTAATCCGTTCTGCTGTTGCCTCACCTATCAGCAAGTTATGAGTTCGGCGCATGTAAGCAATTATGCTCTCATCAAGCTTATCACCACCAACTCTAACAGAATGGGCGTACACAATATTTCCAAGTGATAGAATAGCTACTTCCGTTGTACCGCCACCAATGTCAACCACCATAGAGCCAGAAGGTTCTGTAACGGGCAAATTTGCACCAATGGCTGCTGCCATTGGCTCTTCAATAAGAAACACGCGTCTTGCACCGGCTGCTTCTGCAGATTCCTGAATGGCACGTCTTTCAACAGCAGTAGAACCAGAAGGAACGCAAATAATCATTTGCGGTCTTGCTATCGAATAACTGCCATGAACTTTGCGAATAAAGTGTTTTATCATTTCCTCGGCAATTTCAAAATCCGCAATAACACCGTCTGCCATTGGCCGGATTGCTTGGATATTACCAGGTGTTTTACCAAGCATAACTTTGGCTTCTTCGCCAACAGACAGCACCTGGCTTTTACCTCTTACCATTGCCATCGCAACGACTGACGGCTCATCAAGAACAATCCCACGCCCTTTTACATAAACAAGTGTGTTAGCAGTGCCGAGGTCGATACCAATGTCTGCCGACATAAAGCCAAAAAGGGAACCAAGCATCTATCAATGTCCTTTATAAAAAGAGTTTCACCTAACGAGATTACAACGACATGTTCACTGACAATTTAACAAAAAAATGTTTTACCACATTTACGGCCATTGTCTTATTTAATTATCTTGTTATTTGTCGCAATCATTATCTGATTATTGCACAATCTTCGTATATTAACCCAACCTAAAAAGGGGTGCTAGTCTAACACCCCCGCTTGTCATTAATTTTTATCTTTATCAACCAAACGATTAGCACCAATCCAAGGCATCATTGCGCGAAGACGCCCACCCACCTGCTCAATCGCATGCTCTGAATTACGGCGGCGCGTTGCTTTAAAACTCGACTGATGCGCCTTATTCTCTAGCATCCAATCACGTGTAAATCTTCCTGATTGAATATCTTCAAGTACACGCTTCATCTCTGCCTTAGTCTCCGATGTAACGATTCTTGGACCGGTCACATATTCACCATATTCAGCTGTGTTGGATATTGAATAATTCATATTTGAAATGCCACCCTCATAAATAAGGTCAACAATTAGTTTTACTTCATGCAGACATTCAAAATAGGCCATTTCAGGCGCATATCCTGCTTCTGTTAAGGTTTCAAACCCGGCCCTGATAAGCTCCACTAATCCGCCACATAATACGGCTTGCTCACCAAATAAATCTGTTTCACATTCCTCTTGGAAAGTAGTCTCAATAATTCCAGAGCGGCCACCGCCAACCCCAGAAGCGTAAGACAGACCAATATCATGGGCATTACCAGATGCATCTTGATGAATTGCGATAAGGCATGGCACTCCGCCGCCTCGCACATATTCACTTCTAACAGTATGCCCTGGGCCTTTCGGGGCAACCATAAAGACATCAACATCGCTTCTTGGTTCAATCAGATTAAAATGCACGTTTAAGCCATGGGCAAATGCAAGAGCAGCACCGGGGCGAATATTTTCAGCTATTTCGCCTGAATAAATTTCAGCCTGCAGCTCATCTGGAGTCAGCATCATTATCACATCACCCCATGCAGCCGCCTGCGCGACTGACATTACCCTAAAGCCTGCAGCCTCTGCCTTTGCAGCGGAGGTAGACCCCTCACGAAGGGCAACAGTGACTTCTGTGACTCCGCTATCTTTTAGATTTGCTGCATGCGCATGACCTTGTGACCCGTATCCTACGATAACAACTTTCCTTGATTTTATTAGCCCTAGGTCGGCATCCTGATCATAATAAACGCGCATTTGTCTCTCCTTATTATATATTTAAAAACGATAATGGTAGGAAATGGCAAATTAAAGGCCATCCCGAATAGCAGAACCACGATTTAATTAGGGCACCATAGTTTGAAATAATCAGTCCGCAAGATCAATTTTATTTCCACGGGTGATACCACAAATTCCAGTTCTTGCAACTTCTACTTTACCAAGAGATTCCATAAGGTCAACAAAGGCGGATACTTTATCAGTTGCGCCTGTTACTTCAAATACAAAACTATTAAGAGAGCTATCTAAAATACGCGCTCTAAAACTATCCGCAATACGAAGTGCCTCAATTCGGCTATCCCCCTTATTAACGATTTTTACCAGCGCTAGCTCACGTTCCACATGCGGGGGCCCATTGCTGAGATCCTCTACCTTATGGACAGGGATTAGCCTTGATAATAGCTGTTGTATCAGGTTTATGACTTGAGGTGTTCCTGTTGTTACAACTGAAATTCTGGATGTTTTTTTCTTTTTATCCACAACTGAAACTGTCAGACTTTCAATATTGTAGCCACGACCAGAAAACAGCCCTACGACACGAGCAAGCACGCCTGGTTCGTCATCGACAAGCACGGATAAGGTGTGGCTTTCGGTTTTTTCCATATCTAACATCTGTTGTTATTCCTTTATCATGCTGTCAGTACATCTCGCAACGCTGATTAGGCACTCACGATAATTCACGCGCTGAAAGCTATTCTTTAAACGAGAATCTTGCCAGATTCTGAAATAGCACCATCTTGGTCGTCAGGCCCTAATATCATCTCATTATGAGCCGCCCCTGATGGTATCATTGGGAAGCAGTTTTCCTCTTTTTCAATCCGAATATCTGCAATAACAGGCCCATTTATGTCAAGCATTTGGGTTATCACATCATCTAAGCCTGAGGCTGTCTCAGCGACAAGCCCTGTCATGCCAAAGGTATCTGCTAATTTAACAAAATCAGGCAGAGAAGAAGAATAGCTTTGGGAGTATCTCCCGCCATGAATAAGCTCTTGCCATTGGCGAACCATTCCTAACCATTCGTTATTCAATATAAATATCTTAACAGGCAGATCATACTGTGCGATCGTTGATAACTCCTGCATGTTCATCATGAATGAGCCCTCGCCTGAAACATCAATTACAAGCGAGTCAGGATGTGCAACCTGAACCCCCATAGCGGCTGGCAGGCCATATCCCATCGTGCCAAGTCCGCCAGATGTCATCCACCTATTTGGCTTATTAAAGCCAAAATATTGAGCGGCCCACATCTGATGTTGCCCTACTTCGGTTGTAACGTAGGTATCCCTATCTTTGGTCATTTGATACAGCCTCTCTAACGCGTATTGTGGCTTTATCACTTGACTAATCTGCTTGTATCCAAGGCATTTTTTTGAACGCCATTCATTTATCTGCTGCCACCATTTTGCAAGTGGGGCCGCATTTGGCTCGAAAGATTGTGCCTTCATTTCTGCGATTAGAGCATCAAGTACAATTCCAGCATCTCCAATGATACCAACATCAACCTGAATATTTTTATTGATAGAAGAGGCATCAATATCAATATGAATTTTCTGAGACTGAGGAGAAAATTCAGATAATTTTCCAGTTACCCTATCATCAAACCTTGCGCCAATATTCAGCATCACATCACAATTATACATCGCCAAGTTTGCTTCATATGTTCCATGCATTCCAAGCATCCCCAAAAAGTGACTATCTTCAGCAGGTAGCGCCCCAAGACCCATTAACGTAAGGGTGGTAGGCCAGCCTGTCATTTTAACAAGTTTTCCAAGCTTCTCAGATGCATCAGGTCCACTATTAATGAGACCGCCACCACCATAGATTATAGGTCTTTTTGCTTTTTTAAGAATCCGAACAGCCTCTTTTATCGATTTTGGATCAGGATTTATCTGTGGGTAATATCTCTTTGTAGCTTCTTCGCGAATTTCTGGTGAATCAGAATAAGGCGCATCCAACATTAGAATATCTTTTGGCAAATCAATAAGCACCGGCCCTGGACGTCCTGTCCTAGCTACGTGAAATGCCTCTGATACGACTAGCTGTAGGTCAGCTGATTTCGTTACAAGATAGTTATGTTTTGTGCATTGGCGCGTGATGCCAGTTGTATCTGCTTCCTGAAACGCATCTGTGCCCACAAGATGAGTTGGCACCTGACCTGTTAAACACACAACAGGAACAGAGTCCATAAGAGCATCTGTTAATCCAGTCACGGAATTTGTTGCACCAGGACCAGATGTTACAAGCACCACACCAACTTTTCCTGTTGACCGTGCATACCCCTCAGCCGCATGCACTGCTGCCTGCTCATGTCGCACCAGAATATGTTTAATTCTGTTATTTTTAAATAACGCATCATAAATAGGTAAAACAGCACCACCAGGATAACCGAAAATCACCTCTACATTCTGATCTTCAAGACATTTAAGCAATAATTCTGCGCCTGGAATTTGCTGTATTTTATATTTTGGTTGTTTATCTGCCATCTGGTACCAACACTTACTCTTATCATGATTTCATTTACAAACAGACATATAAGCCAATGTAATCAGCATGAAACACCTGTTAATCTGCCATTTTTTAGGATCGGGTTGAATGTTTGTCAACCCCTATCTGGGAATTAATGAAAAGATCTCTGAAATAATTCTTTTTGAATATTTCTCATTATTGGCGAATTCCGATATAAAATTATTCTTGAACCAGGTAAACTGGCGTTTTGCATAATGCCTTGTATCTTGAGCAATACTTTCAATCATCAAATCAAATGCTAATTCAGATTTAAGATAGGCAGCAATTTGCCGAACACCAAGTGCTTTCATGACGGGCAGAGCAGGGTCTAATTTTCGTGCAACTAGTGCGCTGACCTCATCAATGGCGCCTTCCTCAATCATGTTATGTACTCTTTGATTAATTGAATTATAGACCAATTGACGAGGCGGCAGATGTGCTACATGAATAAAATTTCCAGAAATTGCGCCTGTTAGTGAATGTGATTGCCAATAGGATAGGGGCTTGTTTGTCTGCCAGTAAACTTCCATTGCCCTTATTAATCGCTGGCTATCTCCTTCCGGCAGCCGAGAGGCAGTTTCACTATCATATTGCTCAACTAGTTCCTTAAATGAGCGTGCTCCAATATCCTGATGCAAGCTTACAGCTTTATTATGTATTTCCTCAGACACTTCTGGAATTTTGGAGATACCATGTCTTGCAACATTCAAATACAGACCAGTCCCACCTACTAAAATGGGCAATTTTCCAAGTAATCTTGCTTTTTCAACTTCTCGAGTAGCAAGCTCCAGCCAGTGCCGAACATTGCATCTCCTGCTACCGTCTATTACACCATATAATGCATGAGGCGCTGTTTCCATATCTTGGTGTGTTGGACGTGCGGTAAGTATCTGCAAGTCAGAATAAACCTGCATTGAATCAGCGTTAATGATGACACTGTTACATTTCTGAGCTATATCCAATGCAATTGCGGACTTACCGCTTGCGGTTGGCCCAGCTATTACAAGGATATTTTGGCTTACATCTATTGAACTGATATCACTCATACTGTCGACATAAAACACGAGACATGGACATGCAAGATCTTATCCTAATATCCACATCATCTAAAAATCCTGAAACAAAAAATACACTGTCTCACTTTATAAAAACAGTTGATATGCAGATGCATTCATGGCTTGCAGAAGGTGAGTATGGCCAATGGGCTGTTGAATGCTTCTTAAAAATCGACCACTTCTTGAAAACTAACTGGGGTACCGTTTCATCCATTCGCAACATTGCAAATTCCATGCAATTAGACATTAATTTGATCAGCGAAAAAAACAGGCGTAAAAAACTACTTCTTGCTGATATGGACAGCACCTTAATCAAAGGGGAGTCTCTTGATGAAATTGCTGCAAAAGTCGGGATAGGGGAGGAGATTGCCAATATCACCCGCCAATCAATGCGAGGAGAACTTGATTTTCACCAATCAATTACGAAGCGTGTGGCGATGCTTAAAGGCATAAGAGAAGATATATTATTAGAGATAATAGAAGAAACCCATCTTAATAATGGAGCATCTTTGCTTGCGCCAACCATGAAAAAAAGCGGCGCATTTTGCTATATTGTCTCTGGTGGATTTGACTTCCTGACCATCCCTATTGCCCAGAAAGTTGGCTTTGACGGCTCATTCTCTAACAAGCTTGAAATAACAAACTCGCACTTAACCGGAAATGTTATTCCGCCCATATTAGGGGTGCATGCTAAAAAAGAAGCCCTCACCCAACTCAGCAAGCACCATAACTTAAAAAGCGCGGATGTTGCTGCCATTGGTGATGGTGCAAATGATCTAGAAATGCTTGAAGCAGCTGGATTAGGAGTTGCGTTTGAGGGAAAACAACTTTTGAGAGATAAAATAGCAACCCAGCTTAATTATACTGACCTTACAGGCTTACTATTTTTGCAAGGATATACAATCGGTGACATGGTTTCATAAAAAAGCAGCCTGAAACAGGCCGCTTTTTTTTATATCTCTTTTATGATGATTTATCTATCCACGAATGGCAGTTGTACGAACCTATTACGCCCTTGCGATTCAATCAACATAAGAACCCCGTTTCTATCAGCATCACGCAAACGCTCAACCTCAGATAACACTGTCTCCACTGTATCAACTTTGCGCTGTCCAATACGGCGGATAATATTACCTTCCTGAATATTCATATTCGATGCAGGGCTTCCTTCTAGGACTTCGGTGATAATAACCCCTGTTTCTTCTTCATCTAGGTTATATTTCTCAATAGTTTCATCCGAGATATTAGCAAGCGCAATCCCAAGAGAGCCGATTGCAGTAGGCTCATCAGATGGCATGTCACCTGTTAACACACCGCTTTGTTCAGCCTGTTCTAACTCGCCTAATACCACATCAACAGCTAATTTCTTACCAGAGCGAACAATGTCGACCGACACTTGTTTATCTACTGGTGTTTCTGCCACGATACGTGGCAAATCTTTCACGCTCTTAATCTTTTTGCCATCAAATGCAATAATGGTATCACCAGGTTCCAACCCAGCATCTTCGGCAGGGCCTCCCGGTGTAACAGCAGATACAAGTGCGCCCGTAGCCTCGTCTAGTCCAAGACTATCGGCAATATCCTCTGTTATTTCTTGAATAAATACGCCAAGCCATCCGCGGCGCGTTCTGCCAAACTCCACAAGCTGGTCTACCGTATCATCTGCAAGGTTAGAGGCAATCGCAAAGCCTATACCAACAGAGCCGCCAGATTGGGAAAAAATAGCCGTATTTATTCCGATAACATTTCCTTCTAGATCAAATAATGGCCCACCTGAATTTCCTCTGTTGATGGAAGCATCTGTCTGGATAAAATCATCATAGGGACCAGAGCCGATATCGCGTCCCCGTGCGGATACAATACCTGCGGTAACTGTTCCGCCAAGTCCGAACGGGTTTCCAATAGCCATCACCCAGTCCCCTACACGCAGACTGTCTGAATCACCAAAGGATACAGCAGAAAGCTCTTTGTCTCCTGGCTCAATGCGAAGTACCGCAATATCGGTTTTTGGATCTCTGCCAATTATCTCAGCTTTAAACTCTGTCTCATCGGATAGAATAACCGTAATCTCATCTGCGTTTTCAATCACATGATTATTTGTGATAACAATGCCGCTTGCATCCGTTATAAAACCTGACCCAAGGGATTGCGCGCGCTGTGCGCCTGGACGCTCGTTAAATTCCTTGAAAAATTCCTCGAAGGGAGAACCCTCCGGAAACTGAGGCAAATCAAAATCAGCCCTGCCTTCCACCAATGTCGCAGTTGAGATATTCACAACGGACGGAAGCAAGCGTTCTGCCAAATCAGCAAAACTATCCGGTCTTTCTTGTGCATGAGCAGTGGTACTACCTACCACTATCCAAACAC
>Ga0181601_10005271_pt1 | contig 10736 bp, 8 predicted proteins | sample 041ome_8_FD_133020 | JGI IMG/M metagenome (GOLD analysis project Ga0181601, IMG submission 133020) | Coastal salt marsh microbial communities from the Groves Creek Marsh, Skidaway Island, Georgia - 041407BS metaG (megahit assembly) | ecosystem: Environmental > Aquatic > Marine > Intertidal zone... | reverse complement strand
TGATGCCCTGACGTGGTTGCTGCCAATAACCAGGGAGATGGACTCTTCCCCCTCCAGGAGACGCGAAAGTTCGAGAACGCCCTTGCGGGGGATAATCACCGAAGCGTCTCCCGCGCTGACGGGTTCTGGCGCCGTGCAAAGCGCCAATCGGTGCCCATCAGTGGCGACCATACGGAGCCTGCCCGATTTCAGCTCTAGCAACATGCCGTTAAGGTAGTACCTGACATCCTGTTGTGCCATGGCAAACGCCGTTCGTTCAATGAGCCGTTTGACCGCGGCTTGCGGTAAATCCAGCGCCAGCTCACCCACCCCCTCTTCAACAGAGGGGAATTCTGTCGCTGCCAGGGTCGATAAGGTAAAGCGGCTGCGACCCGCTTTGACCATTGCCTTACCGGACTCAACACTAAGTTCTATAGTGGATCCATCCGGTAGTGATTTACAGATATCAACAAGTTTGCGGGCGGGCACCGTAATCTCGCCGTCTACCCCGGCCGAATCCAATTCAACCCGGCCCACCAGCTCCACCTCAAGATCCGTGCCTGTGAGCGAGAGCTTTTTACCCTCGAGGCTAAGCAGCACATTGGAAAGAATTGGCAGCGTTTGGCGTCGCTCAACCACGCCCGCCACAAGGTTTAGTGGCTTAAGTAATGCGTCGCGCGAAATACTGAACTTCATGGTTTGCCCTGTTCTAGAAAAACGTTAAACAACTCCGCCGACAATTCTACGTTTAAGTAGTCAGCGAGCGTAATAAATTTTTGTAGTCTTCACGAATATCGGTGCTGGTCTCTCGAAGCTCTTTGATCTTACGACAAGCGTGCAACACTGTCGTGTGATCTCTGCCGCCGAAAGCATCACCTATTTCAGGTAGGCTGTGGTTGGTCAGCTCCTTGGACAACGCCATGGCAACCTGGCGCGGACGGGCCACCGATCGGCTGCGTCTTTTCGACAACAGATCAGAAGACTTTATCTTGTAATACTCCGCAACCGTCCGCTTGATATTATCGAGACTGACCTGCCGATCCTGAAGAGCCAACAGATCCCGCAAACTCTCCTTAATAAGGTCAACATCAAACGGCCTACCCGTGAAGTTTGCGCTGGCTATTACCCTCTTTAATGCGCCCTCCAGCTCTCGCACGTTAGAGCGAATGCGTTGGGCTATGAAGAACGCAGCGTCTGGCGCCAGATCTATGTTGGCTTGTTCTGCTTTTTTCATCAGGATTGCTACGCGCGTCTCCAGTTCGGGCGGCTCCACAGCCACCGTCAACCCCCAACCAAAACGAGACTTCAGCCGCTCCTCCAAGCCTTTGATCTCCTTGGGGTATCGATCACAGGTGAGAATCATTTGTTGACCACCCTCAAGGAGGGCGTTGAAGGTGTGAAAAAACTCCTCTTGGGACCGATCTTTGTTGGCAAAAAACTGAATATCATCAATCAACAGCGCATCCACCGAGCGGTAATACCGTTTGAAGTCACTGATCGCGTTCAGCTGTAATGCTTTAACCATATCCGCGACAAACCGCTCTGAATGTAAGTAAACGATCCTCGCGTCTGGTTTAGATCTGCGTAAAGCATTTCCAACGGCGTGCATCAGGTGGGTTTTACCAAGACCCACACCGCCATATAAAAACAAGGGGTTATATGAATCACCGGGGTTCTCGGCTACTTGCTGAGCCGCCGCAAGCGCGAGTTGATTGCTTTTACCCTCGACGAAAGAGGTAAAGGTATAGCTTTCGACCAGGTTGTGCTGATGGGTAGGAGCGATCGCAGCACCAGACCGAATTGAAACGGGCGGCTGCGAACTGGGTACAAACCCGCTGCTTGGGAGCAATGCCGCCCCTCCACTACTTCCCGATGACGATTGCTGCAACGCTGGCACCATCGGACGCACATTTGATGGTGAGCTCTGTTCCGGATTACTCGCCAGTCCCGTCACGGAAGTTGGCGCTTTCTCGCCAACAACGATAGACCAGCTAGCAACGCCCGGAGATGTTGCTTCCGAAACGACCTCGGCGATGAGCCCCCCATATTTATCCTCGACAAAATCCCGGATAAACCGATTGGGGGCCGCCAGCGTGACACCACCCTCGGTATGGCTCGCTTTTAGCGGCCGGATCCAGGTATTGAATTGTTGAAGCGGTAACACATCTCGCAAACGGGTCAGGCAATGTTGCCAAACGTCTACATTGGTAGGACTTAAGGACACAAACTCTCTCCAAGTGACCAAGCCCCATGGAGCGTTACACACCACCGATAGGGTTTTGGCCGAAATACCCCCGAACACCGTTTTTGTTGAATTATGGGTGTTCAGTCACTTTTGTTCCGGAACGTCGATTCCGGCGCCATGGGTGTAAGTTATCCACAAAACAACACAGCGCGCAAATGGTTTTTTATTTATAAATAACAATGGCTTATAGGGCCCACCCCGCGCTAACTGGTTTTTGAGTTTCGTGCAAGTGCCTAGCCCGCCGGGCTGTTGATAACCTGTTTATATGTTGGCGTTAAGTGGTGTGTGTGTTGCACTTTTTTGCTGGGGGTCTGGGTCTGGCCCCTTTGGAACAAAGGCTCAAATTGATAGTAAAGACCAACAAAAAAATAAATTATTTGTTTTTTTGCGGTTTTGATGGGGGAGTCAGCGATGGTTGACCAACCAGAAGCAAATCCAAGGGAAAAACCTCAACCGGTAACGGCGCTTTTAACAACACCTCGACAACGCCAATCGCCACTTCGGCACAGGTGAGGACGCCAAACACAAGTATTACCAACCGCTTGAATCACCCTGCCCACTAGCCTAAACTCCGCGCCCCACAAACGAATGACAGGTAATCCCCATGAAGCGCACGTTTCAACCCAGCGTTCTCAAACGAAAACGCACCCACGGATTCCGCGCGAGGATGGCCACGAAAGCGGGCCGCCAGGTGCTGTCTCGAAGAAGGGCTCGCGGAAGAAAGCGTCTTTCTGCGTAATCTTCGTTCAAACCCGTAAGGCTCACGCTCGTTTGTAGCACCAACACTCCGCTGTTAAAGACCGATTTCAGGTTCGGTCACAACCGGCGCTTACTCGGGCCCACTGACTACCAGTGGGTCTTCAGCTCGCCCCAGGCGAAAGCTCACCATCAGTTTGCGATGGTTCTCGCGCGCGCCAACGACCTTCCCGAGCCGCGCCTTGGACTGATCATCGCCAAAAAACACGTACGCCTTGCCACGCAGCGCAACCGCATTAAGCGGTTAACCCGAGAGTCTTTTCGTCGCGAGGGGCCAAGAACACCTGTCGACTGTGTGTTTCTTTGTAAAGCCGGTATAGCAGAGCTGTCCAACGATGACATCACCACGATACTGCAATCGCTTTGGACGCGGGTCGATGAGCGCTTGGGCGCTGGCGATGCAACAGCGAAGCCATAACGTGTTGAACTCAAATCTGACAGACCGGTGCTTTTCTATTCCCGCTCATGTTGGAATTTTAATGATTAAAGCGTACCGCTTGGTATTCAGCCCCTGGGTAGGACGATTTTGCCGCTTTGAGCCGACGTGTTCAGCCTATGCAGAGAAAGCCATTCAAGAATATGGGCTGATATTTGGGGTCTGGCTAGGCATCAAACGCATCCTCCGCTGTCACCCGGGGTGCGATGGAGGGTATGATCCTGTCCCTGAAAAAAAACCCACACCACCCGACCAAACCTCCTGAAGACGACTCCATGGATTTACAACGTTTTTTACTGATCGCCGCGTCCGCCGCCATTACCCTCATGCTATTGGTAGAGTGGACCGCCTTTCGCGCCGAAAAGTTGGAGCCAACAGAGCGGCAGCGGCTGTCAAACACCAACCTAGAAGCGTCTTTGCCTACCGGTGACGCGATTGAATTATTAGATCAAAGCGCTGCTGACGAACTGCCAACCGCGACGCTAGAAAACACACCACAGCAACCGATCGACAAGGGTAACTCATCCCGTTTTGTCTCGGTGAAAACAGACGTCCTCGAGGTGGTCATTGATTTAGTCGGCGGAGATGTTATTGAAACCGCTCTTTTGGCCTACCCAGAAAACATAGAAACCCCCGACATCCCGTTCGTTCTTTTAGAGCAGGGCGATCAGCGAACCTATACAGCCCAGTCTGGGCTGGTTGGGCCCGACGGCATTGACTCCGAGTCCCGTGCTCTGTTCGCCGTTGCGAAAAGCCGCTATGAAATGGCTCCAAACACACCATTGGAAATCGCGCTTTTGTTCGAAACTGCTGACTCGGTCTTAGTCACCAAGCGATTTGCTTTTGAACCCGGTAGCTATGCCATCGATGTAAGCTACGATATCGAAAACAAAGGCGAGAACACTTGGCGGGCCGTTCCATTCGCACAAATAAAGCGTGACAGCACGGCGCCACCCGATGCCGACACCAGTGGTTTTGGTATGCAGCCTTTTTTGGGTGCCGCGACAACTACCGCTGAAGACCGATTTAAAAAGTTTACCTTTGGCGATATGGCTGACGACCCCTGGAAGGCACAAGTGCTCGGTGGCTGGATTGCTATGATCCAACACTATTTTGTCTCGGCCTGGGTGCCAAACACAGATGACACCCATACGTATTCGGCTCGCCAAACAAACTCAGGCCTGAATATTGCGGGATTCACCAGCCCAGCCTTGCTTGTCGGCGCTGGAGAGCGTGGCAGCTGGTCTGCAACACTTTATACCGGCCCAAAAAACCAACCCGCTTTAGCCGCCCTCGCTACCCACCTCGATCTCGTGGTTGATTACGGCTGGTTATGGTGGATTGCACAGCCCTTATTCTGGTTGCTCACCACGATTCAAAGCTTCGTGGTTAACTGGGGGCTCGCTATCATTGTGCTAACCCTGCTGGTTAAAGCCGCCTTTTTTCAACTGTCAGCTGCCAGCTATCGCTCGATGGCCAAAATGCGCAAAGTACAGCCCAAAATGGTGGCGATTAGAGAACAATACGCCGAAGACAAGCAAAAACAGTCTCAAGCCATGATGGAGCTGTACAAAAAAGAAAAAATTAATCCCATGGGGGGCTGCTTGCCTATTTTGATTCAAATGCCGGTTTTTATTGCGCTCTACTGGGTGCTCATGGAGTCGGTTGAATTACGGCAGGCGCCTTTTGCTCTGTGGATCGACGACTTATCCGCGATGGACCCTTATTTTGTGCTGCCCTTAATAATGGGCGCCTCCATGTTCTTCATGCAGAAACTCAATCCGCCGCCACCCGATCCGATGCAGGCCAAGATCATGCAGTGGCTGCCGGTGGTTTTCACCTTTTTCTTCCTTTGGTTTCCCTCAGGTCTCGTGCTCTATTGGGTAGTAAACAACCTACTCTCCATGGCTCAGCAATATGTCATTACTCGACAAATAGAGCGTGAGGGTTTGGCCCGGTAATCGATGAGGGCCTTATGAACAAGGCGGCTCTGGATAAAGACACCATCGTTGCAATTGCTTCGGGGGCTGGTCCCGGTGGGGTTGGCGTGGTTCGGCTTTCTGGGCCACGTGCAGAGAGCATCGCGCTAACTCTTTCGCAAAGACAAAGCCTTACCCCTAGAGTCGCGCATTACTCGCAGTTTGTTGATAACCAAAAAAATCCCATTGACGACGGCATTCTGCTGTTTTTCCCTGCACCGGCTTCGTTCACGGGCGAAGACGTCGTCGAGTGCCAAATTCACGGCAGTCGCATAACGCTCAGCCAATTAGTAAGTGCTTGCGTTGACTTTGGGGCACGACAAGCCCGGCCCGGCGAGTTTTCTGAACGCGCTTTCCTGAATGACAAAATTGATCTCGTGCAAGCCGAGGCCATTGCCGATCTCATCAACGCGCAAACAAGCGCCGCCGCTCGCCAGGCAAGAGCATCACTCACAGGAGAGTTCTCCGAGGTCATCAAGGCTCTGGCAGAAGAGATGGTGGCTCTGCGGGTTTTCATTGAGGCCGCCATTGATTTCCCAGAGGAGGAGATTGATTTTCTCTCCGATGGCAAAGTGCTCGAGCGCCTTGCCAACATATGCCAGCAAACCAAAGACACTCTGGCAATAGCCACCCAGGGCAAGTTGTATCAAGAGGGTGCAACCGTCGTGCTGGCGGGTGCTCCTAATGCGGGGAAAAGCAGCTTACTTAATGTGCTGGCAAAGGAATCCATCGCTATTGTTACCGAGCACGCTGGAACAACTCGAGATATTCTTACTGCTCGGGTAAACCTAAACGGCATCCCTGTTCTATTAACCGATACAGCTGGTTTGCGTGAAACCAATGACGACGTCGAGCTCGAGGGCGTCCGTCGCGCCAAATTCGCGATAGATGATGCGGATCTCATTCTGCACGTGATTGATGACACAGTGTTAAACCCAGACAGTGACCCGCTTTTCTTTGAGGGCACGTGCTGCAAGGTTTTCAATAAAGTCGATCTTTCACAGCGCCCAGCCGGCGCCACAAACAATGAAAACGGCGTCTGTGTTGCTATCTCCACCAAAACCGGAGACGGGATTGAGGCACTCAAAAATATCATCACCTCTCTTCTGGGTGTCGCACCTGATGCCCCTTCTGTTTTTAGCGCCCGTCAACGCCATCTTAATGTGCTCAACGCTGTGGAGGAGATGCTCGAAAATGCCAGGGGCTCTTTTGCCCAAACGGGTGCTGGAGAATTACTCGCGGAAGATCTTCGACTTGCCCATGAGCAGCTCGGCCAAATCACTGGTCGCCTCACCACGGATGATCTATTGGGAGAAATATTCTCGAGCTTTTGCATCGGCAAATAATCCACTCGATACACACTCATTACACACAGTTTCTACCCGGGTGTAGTCAACCGCCCCTGCCGACAACCAACTTATTTACTAAAGGCCTGACACGGAGTGCTTATCCTGTGTATGAAAAGGGGATGGGCAGGGGGCTGTTATTGATGTTTTTCAGCGTCCGATTTTGGTAGCAGCTTATCCCCAATGCATCCCAACGCTATACGGCAGCTCAGGCGGCGTTTTACTCTAGGTTATACCGTGAGGGAAACCTGTGTCTGTCAGCTATAGACGGACTTATCAACGTTTAATGGGGGCCCTAATAACAACAACATCAATATAACTTAACTCTCTCTATAAAATTATTTCTTTATTAAGTTACTACTTCGTAACGATGGATTCTCAACCCGACTTGGACTCTTTCTCTCGTAGGTTGCTGCGCAAATCCTCGTCAGGGTGATATTTCTACCGTTATTTATGGCGTTTCTTCACTGAGCCCCAGGACTTATACTGGCGTGCTGTTAATGGTTTAAGTGGCATTCCTGTGAGTGAAACCGATTTTCAATTCGATGTGATTGTCGTAGGTGGGGGCCATGCGGGCACCGAGGCCGCGCTCGCCGCATCCAGGACCGGTGCTAGAACTTTATTACTAACACATGCCATTGATACCTTGGGTCAAATGTCCTGCAATCCAGCTATTGGCGGCATCGGGAAAAGCCACCTCGTTCGAGAGGTCGATGCCTTGGGCGGCGCGATGGCAGGCGCAACCGACCGGGCCGGTATTCAATTTCGCGTGTTAAACGCGAGGAAGGGCCCTGCAGTCCGAGCCACCCGGGCCCAAGCGGACCGTGTGCTTTATCGAAACGCTATCCGACAGACGCTTCAACAACAAAAAGATCTGAATATCTTTCAGGATGCCGTGGAAGATATCACCCTCGAGGGTGAGCGGGTTACGGGCGTTGTCACCCGAAGCAAACTGGTTTTTCGTGCTCCAACAGTGGTGCTAACCGCGGGAACTTTTTTAAATGGCCGGTTACATGTTGGATTGGAAAGTACTTCGGGGGGGCGAGCGGGCGATGCTGCCTCTATAACCCTTGCCGATAGGTTGCGAGAGCTTTGCCCTCGAGTTGGCCGGCTTAAAACCGGGACCCCTCCACGCATAGACGCCACGACGGTCGATTTTTCAGTCATGGCAGAACAGTGGGGTGACACACCGAGACCGGTGATGTCCCTTTACGGTTCTGAGAATACGCATCCTGAACAACGGTGCTGTTGGATTACGGCAACCAACGAAAAAACCCACGATATTATTCGCGGCGGGTTAGATAGATCGCCACTATTCGGCGGTGTTATCGAAGGCACTGGACCGCGCTATTGCCCCAGTATTGAGGATAAGATCCATCGTTTTGCCGATAAAGACTCCCATCAAATATTCATTGAGCCAGAGGGGCTGTGCACGACCGAACTTTATCCGAACGGCATTTCAACAAGCCTACCGTTCGATGTGCAGCTTTCTCTCGTTAGGTCAATTCGCGGGCTTGAAAATAGCCACATCACCCGGGCGGGTTACGCGATTGAGTACGATTATTTTGATCCTCGAGATTTGCAACACTCGCTGGAAACCAAAGCGGTCTCGGGATTGTTTTTTGCCGGTCAGATCAATGGCACGACGGGTTATGAGGAGGCCGCGGCTCAAGGACTGCTCGCCGGGTTGAATGCGGCACGAAAAGTGAAGGCGCTACCGGCCTGGGAGCCAACCCGAGACCAGGCATACCTCGGTGTGTTGGTCGATGATTTGGTGACGCTGGGTACTCAAGAGCCTTATCGCATGTTTACTTCTAGGGCGGAATATCGACTGTTATTACGAGAGGACAATGCGGATCTCAGGCTGACCGAAGCCGGTCGAGCAATGGGGCTTATTACTGATGAGCAGTGGCAGTGTTTCACGGAACGCCGAGAGAGCATTGATGCCGAAAAGAAACGCCTAGAAACCACGTATATCCAGCCCAACTCACCGGAGGCCGCCCAGCTGTCTAATCTCTTGGATAAACCGCTATCAAGAGAGTACTCGTTGGCCGATTTACTGCGCCGTCCAACATTTACCTACAAGGATGTTGCATCACTCTCTGGCACGCCGCTGGTATCAACCCAACACGCCGCAGATCAAGTAGCCATCCAGCTCAAGTACGCGGGTTATATTGATCGCCAATCCGATGATATTGCGCGGCTCAGACGGCAGGAAGAAACCGCGTTACCTCCAGACTTGGATTACTCTTCAGTACCCGGGCTGTCGAATGAAATTTGTCAGAAACTCACTGAAGCCAGGCCAACGTCGCTCGCAAGAGCCGGTCGAATTTCAGGTGTGACCCCGGCGGCCCTTTCGCTGTTGTTGGTGTACCTCAAAAAAACAGAGTCGATCGGCCGCGCTGCCAATGGCTGATGTGGCCCGTTCCTTACTGGAAAACGGGATTGCCCAGCTTGGTTTGGAGGTCAGCAGTCACCAGCTAAAGAGTTTGGTGACTTATATCGATTTACTTGAGCGCTGGAACAACACCTATAACCTCACCGCCATTCGCGATAGATCAGATATAGCTGTCCGCCACATCCTTGATAGTTTATCGGTGGTCTCTAGCGTTACGGGTTCATCGGTGATTGACGTGGGCACGGGTGCCGGTTTACCCGGTATTCCGATCGCGGTAATCCGGCCCGAAAAAGCAGTCGCCCTGCTTGACAGTAACGGTAAAAAAACCCGCTTTCTACATCAGGTAGTCACTTCGCTCGGCCTAAGCAATGTTCGTGTATTTCACGCTCGGGCCAGAGACCACAAAGTTGCCGCTGGATATGACCATGTCGTGACAAGAGCCTTTGCGACTAGTGCTAAGATAGTGGATGAATGCGCTCATTTGTTGACGGCGTCAGGCACTATTTTGGCTATGAAATCGATGAGCGCTGATCAGGAGCTGGAGAGCCTTGACCAAAGAGTATCGGTGCTTGCGAAAAGCGCCTTGCAAGTACCCTATCTCGATGAATCGAGGGTTTTAGTCATCCTTAAACCGACACCCTGCATTAAAGAGTCGAGCGCATGAAAATCGTTGCTGTAGCTAACCAAAAGGGCGGCGTTGGTAAAACTACCACCAGCGTCAACCTAGCTGCCAGTCTCGCTGCGATGGGGCGAGAGGTTCTGCTCGTGGATCTTGACCCGCAGGGAAATGCGACGATGTCCTCAGGAGTAGACAAGCACAACCTTGAGTACACGGCCTACGATTTATTGGTCGATGCGATGCCGCTAAAAGAGGTTATCGTGCCGGCTGCCGACAACGGTTATTCGCTTGTCGGGGCAAATCGGGATCTTACAGCGGCGGAAGTAGAACTGCTGGCCTTGGAGCAGCGAGAGCACCGCCTTGCAAACGCTTTGGCGACAGGGTTCCAATACGACGTCATTCTTATCGACTGTCCGCCCTCCTTGAGCATGCTCACTGTTAATGCCTTGATCGCCGCCCATTCAGTGATTGTTACCATGCAGTGTGAGTATTTTGCGTTAGAGGGGCTGTCGGCGCTGCTGGCAACCATAGAAAGGGTGAAAGAGACCGCAAACCCACGGCTAGAGTTAGAAGGCATACTGCGCACCATGTACGATCCCCGCAATTCATTAACCAATGAAGTCTCGGCGCAGCTTCACAAGCATTTCGGTGATAAAGTCTACCGAACCGTGATTCCTCGGAATGTCAGGCTGGCAGAGGCACCCAGTCATGGTTTGCCGGCGCTGCATTATGATCGTTACAGTGCTGGAGCGAGAGCATACGCGGCATTAGCGGGGGAGTTCGTGAAACGTCAGGGCGATCGGACAGGTATCCAACGCCCGGCTTGACGGGTCGGGTGGCTCGAATAGCGAGTCTGCACAGAGATCGAGGAATACCAAGTGAGCGCACGAAAACGACGAGGAAGTTTAGGCAAAGACCTTGACGTCTTGTTGAGCGCTACTGCTATTGCGTCGACGCCAGCTGAGACATCAACCCCCG
>Ga0181601_10005270_pt1 | contig 10739 bp, 4 predicted proteins | sample 041ome_8_FD_133020 | JGI IMG/M metagenome (GOLD analysis project Ga0181601, IMG submission 133020) | Coastal salt marsh microbial communities from the Groves Creek Marsh, Skidaway Island, Georgia - 041407BS metaG (megahit assembly) | ecosystem: Environmental > Aquatic > Marine > Intertidal zone... | reverse complement strand
GTTTCCTGTCGTCGGTGTTCATGACCTTGCTGATGGTGTGCACGTGCGCGATGGTGGTTTTAGCGGAGAGCGCGCAATCGACCGTCCCCCCCGCGATCGCCTGCGACCCGCCGAAAGAGGCGGGCACGCTGGTCTGCGACGCCATCTGGCCGGCGGCGTCGTACAACGGGAGCGAGAGCCTCGCGATTCTTTCGGAGGTGAAGGCGATGATGTCCCAGGTGAACGCCTTGGACTGCTCGGAATACGTCTCAGGCGGGCAGTGGAGGGACACGACGGTGGGCGAGTACGACGGCGTCGCCCGTTTAGACGCCTCCGCGTACTACGACGCCGACGGCGTGTGGGCGGGCGGATTCGACGCGTCGACGAAAAAGGACGAGTGCTCGGCGATGGCGTGCTTCGACTGCTTCTGCAAGACGCGCGTTTCGTCCGTGGCGCAGATCGGGATCGGGCTCGCCTCGGACGACGACGGCTGGTACGAGCTGTGCGAGACGTACTTCCTCGGTCAGAGCTACGGCCTGGCGACGAGCGCGTTCACCGCCGTGCTGAACGTCCTGCTCGGTGTGTTCACGCGCGCGTTTTCCGAATTTGAGCGCCACCACACCAAGAGCGGCCTGGAGAGCTCGGTGAGCATCAAGCTCTTCCTCGCGCTCGTCGTGAACTCCGCGCTCATCCCGGTGCTCGTGTTCGCCAACATCTCCAAGTTCGACTTCCTGCCGTACCTGTTCCAGGGCCCCTATACAGACTTCGAGGTGGACTGGTACCAGACCGTCTCCGCCACCCTAAGCTTCACGCTGGTGGTGAACGCGGCGGTGTTCCCCCTCACCGCGCTCGGGAAAGCTGGGTTTAAGTCGTTTTCGCGATTCGCCTTCGGCGGCGGCGCGCTCACGCAGCGGCAGCTCAACAAGATGTACGAAGGGGACAGTTTCGATCTGAGCGAGAGGTACGCGCAGATGCTCTCGATGGTGTTCGTGTCGCTGTGTTTCCAAGCCGCGATGCCCGCGCTCGTGCCGGTCACGGCGCTGTTCTGCTACGCCGTGTACCACGAGGCGAAGTACACTCTGTTACGGCACTCGAAGAAACCGCCGGCGTACGACGAGACGATGGCTCGTTTTTTCTGGGCCTACGCGCCGAGCGCGGCGTTTTTCAAGCTCTTCTTCACGCTGTGGATGGTGAGCTACGCCACGGTTCCGAACCTGGGCGTGAACATAGACCCGGTGCCCGAGGTGCTCGAAACCATCAGCGAGGGCGACGAGGGCGACCAGTTTGATTTCTCGAGCCGGTTCGAAAACGGAAACGGCGCCGTCGCGTTTTTCACCTTCCTCGCGCTCGTCGTCGGGACGGCGCTCAACCAGAACCGCGTGGCGCTCGTTTCTCTGCTAAACCGCTTCGCGCCCGTGCGCGTGTTCGCGGATGAAGAGGAGGTGAGCGCGGTGCCGGACATCTCCATCGCGCTCTCGGACGGCATACTCAAGGGGCTCCCGAGCTACATGATCGGCGCCAACCCGGAGTACAACGAAATCGTGCCCGCGTCGGCGACGCTCGGCGCCGGCGGCGCCAACCAGCCGCGCCCGCCGGAGTGGGAGGAGGTGCTTCGCGGCATAAGCGAGGAGGAGGAGGAGCGCATGCGGCAGGAGATGAAGAAGATGACTGCGACGTTCACGGAGGAGGCGGCGGGGGAGTACTCCGAGGACATGCGGAACCTGCTCAGCAAGAAGCAGAAGAAGAAGCGCGCCAAAGGGAAAATCGCGCCGGAGGATGAGGAGTCTGCGTTTTTCGACGACAAGCCGCAGTACAACCGCAAAGACTCGGTCGCGCCGCTCGCCTGGGGGGACGAGGGGGAGGGAAACGACGACGAGGAGGAGGCTGCCGGCGACGTTGGCGAGACCGCGGAGGAGAAGGCGGAGCGCCGCCGGCGGAAGAAGGAGAAGAAGGAGAAGAAGGAGCGCCGCCGGCGGGAGAAGAAGGACGAAGGGCTGGAGTAGAGATGGTTATTTATCGTATTGTTTTTTCGGTGACATCGATCTCGTCGTCTCTCGCACATCGCGGCGAGCGGTCCCGGGGGACCCCGGCGCGGGCGTCTCGCCGGCGCGAGCCGCGATGGACCGCGACTCGAAGGTGTGTTTCGACGATGCGTTCGAGGTGGGCGAACGCATCGGCGCGGGCGGGCTCGGGACCGTCCACGCGTGTCGCGCACGCGGGAAGAATGACGCGAAGAGACCGCGAGTTGCGCCTCTCGTCGTCAAGACCGTGCGCGTGGAGTCGGACGTCGGAGGGTGCGTTCGCGCGAACGTTCGCGCAATCAACCGCGTCGACGCGGAGATCCGCGCGCTCCGCCGCCTCGACGCGTGCGCCGAGCGCGACTCCGACGCGGCTTCCGCGATGTTCCCCTCGCTCGTGGCTGCGTTTTTTTTCGAAGAAAAGCACCCGGTGGATTTTGACGCGGGATATCGCGCCGCGCGCGTCGTGACGACCAATCCCTTCGGCGCGGCCGAAAACGCGTGCGACCTCGCGCGGCTTTGCGTCGAGGCACGTTCGAGGCGCAAAAACGGCGAAACGAACGTCACGTTCCCGGAATCCGAAGCGTGTTTCTACGCCGCGCAGATCGTCATCGCGTTGAGGTACGCGCATTTAAAAGCGAAACTCGCGCACGGCGACGTGAAACCCGAAAACGTGCTGGTTTCTCGAGAAACCGGCGCCGTCGCGCTGTGCGACTTCGACCTCGCGCGAGCCTTGACGGATGAAGACGACGCTCTCGAGAGCGGCGTCGAGAAAAAAAATGAGGAAAAGCGTCGTTCGGGTTCTGATGCCGTCGGCGTTCTCGGCACCCCCGAGTACGTCGCGCCCGAGCTTTTGCGAGGCGCCGTCGACGGCGCCACGAGCAAGACGGACTGGTACCAGCTCGGCGTGTTGGCGTTCGAGCTGGTGTTCGGGAAGACACCGTTCGCGTCGCCGTTCGGAGTGGTAAGCATGACCCTGCGGGCGATCGAGGCGAACGACCTGACGTTCTTCGACGCGGCGCTCGCGTCGGCGGAGGACGCCGACGGCGGAAAAGACTGCTCGGCGTCAGTTTCGTTTCTTCGTTTCGCGCGCGCGCTCCTGGAGGGCGACCCCGCCGCTCGGCTCGGCGACGCGGACGTGCGCGCCGCCGAGTTCTTCACGCCCGTCCAGTGGGAAGCGCTGGAACGCGGGGGGGGCTTGGCGTGTTACGGCGCGTTTAAAACGCCAGACACGACGGACTGGATCCTTTTTGCGTCGCGCGAAGAACATTCTAAACGCGCGGAGTGACGTTTTTTTTGGTGAAAAAATTACACGACACGCAGCCTTTCTATCGACGAACTCCCTACTTTCTTCGAAACGTCTGTATGACGAACGCTCTTGTCACGTCGATGACGTCGCCGTCGTCCGCCTCGAACGCCGAGACGGCGTCGCTCGAGTCGTTGTCGTTCGTTTCATTCCCCTGGTGAAACGCCGACGGACCCATGTTGACGAGCGACGCTACGTCGTCCAAGCCGAGCCGCATGACGCCCACGCTCTCGACATCCGCCACGAGCTCAAACGCGTCATCGCGAAGAAACGTTTCCAAAACTTTCGCGCGTTTGCCCATAGCGGCGTCGATGACGCGCATCCCGCGAAGCGCGCGAGTGCCGGAGAGCGCTCTGAGCTCGTTTAAATGAGTGTCCCCCGGGGACGCCACGATGACCGTTCCGTTCTTTTTGACCACCCGCGCCAGCTCTTTCACGTTCCGGGGCGCGAACACGCTCAGCGCGACATCCACGACGCCGTCCGCGAAATCCAACTCACGCTGCGCGTCCCCCACGGCGATCTCGGCGCCGTAGCGAGAAGAAAGGCGCCGCGCCGCCGCCTTGGCGGCGGCGGGCGACGCGTCGATCCCCGCAAACCGCGCCGTTACTTTCTTTTCGTTTTCGTCAATCGCCGAAACGCGCTCGGCGACGACGCCGAGCCAGTACCCTTCGCCGCACCCGAAATCCACCACCAGGGGAAGCGTGGCGTTCGGCGCATCCTGTCGATCAAGAGCCTCTCGTTTGGCCGAAGCCAGACGGCGGTCGGCTTTCACTCGCGCGTCGCGGCGCTTGTTAGCGGCGAGCCGCTCGGCGCGCGCAGACTTTTTTTCTTTTTTTTTCGTATCCGTCGTTCCCGGCGTCAAACTTCGCTCGCCGCGGCGCGCGTTCGGAACGTCGTCGTCTTCGCTCGCGTGTTCGTCGCCCGTCGGGTCGTCGACCGCGCCGTCGACCGCGCCGCCGCGCGCGCGGCTGGCCAGGTACCGCGCCACGCCCTCGGCGATGATCTCGGCGGCGTCCGCGTAGTGCCCCGCGTCTAGGAACCGGCGACGCGCCTGGACCATCTCGTTCGTGTCCCCGGTGGCTCGCTTCCGCCCGCCGCCCTTCGCGGCGAGCAGGTTCACGTGGCCCTCCTTCGCGACGTCTGAAGCGTGGCCCGCGTCGCACCGAAGCGACGCGGATCCAGACGCGTACACCGCGCGCCTGGTCGCGCCGCCGCACACGGGACACGCGAACGCGCTGTGCGTCGTGCGCACGGGCGCCGCCGCCGCCGCCGGGGGGCTCGCGTCCTCGTCATCCCCCGCGGACGCGCGCGGCACGCACCGCGACGCGAGGCGGGGACGGAGCGCGACGGATCCCGCTCGGCGCGCGCGTGGAATGACCCGCACGCGCGAGAACGCGCTCAGGGTGGCCATGGCGCGCCGCGCGCGTCGAGGTGTGGGGGCGCCGTCGCGTCCGCCCGAGAAAAACGCTCACGCGTTTTCAAGTTCCCGCCGCGACTAACAACGCGAAAAGCCGTGAAATGCGGGAATCCGTCAAACCCTCTCGTTCTGCCCCACCCGCCCCAGTACGTCCCCGCGCTCTTAAGCGCGCGCGCTCGGTTCCAAAGGCCGCGCCTTTTTGATGCCCGCCTCGACCCCCCCTGTGTCTCCCTTCTGGGGCCCGATCACGGCGAACTACGACTGGTGCGAGGGCAACTACGTGGTGACCGAGTACGTCGCGGAGTTTTTCAACACGCTCTCGAGCGTCCCCACGCTCACCGTGGGTTTGTACTTCGCGCTCAAGTCTTTCAAGCACGGCTACGGGTTCCGCTTCGCGCTCGCGGGCTGGATGCTCGCCGTCGTGGGTTTAGGGTCCGTGGCGTTCCACGGCACGCTCACCCGTTTAGGGCAGGTCCTGGATGAGCTCCCCATGCTGTACTCGTCAAGCATCTTCCTGTGGATCTCATCGTCGCTGCGTTTCAACGCCGACAAACGTGGCGACGAGCGCAGTAAAAAACTGGGGTACGGCTTATTGGTGTACTGCGTTTTAGTGACGTACGCGTACGTAAACGGGGGGTTCGAGGTGTTCTTCGTCGCGTACGCCCTGACGGTGCTCGCGGTCGCGGTCACCAGCCTCGACGCGGTGGCGTCGTCTCCGTCGAAGAAAATCACAAAGCCGTACGTGCTCTGGGCGTTTGGCATTTACGTCGGCGGCTTCCTCGCGCTCTGGGTCCCCGAGCAGATGTTCTGCGGGAACAGGCTGCACGCGCACCACCACTCGCCGTTGCAGGACCTGCCTTTACCTCTGCACGCCTTCTTCCACGTCACGTCATCCATCGGGCCGCTCTCGTGGCTCACCTTCGCGTCCTTCGAGGGCGCGCGCCGCGACGAGCGGAAGCCGCGCATCGACTGGGGAAGGCACGCGCTGCTGTGGGGCGCGCGAGGGCCGGAGGTTGTGCCCACACGGAAGAAAAAAAACAAAAGCAGATGATAACGACGCGTGAGACGAACGGCGTGACACTGCGTGTATCTCTGACTAGCTAGACTATACCCCGCCGCCGGAGTCAAAAGCGCGCAACGTTAGCGCTCCGATTAATTCGACGCGGTGAACATCGTCTCCTCGTTGTCCTTGCCGTAGCCGACGTAGCGCGGGCGCGGCGCGCCTCCCGGGGTGTACCGCTTCAGCCACCCGTCGATCCCGTCGCGCATCTCGACCAGTTTAAGAGAATCGCTAAGGTGGTCGGACGACGAGATTACGTCGTGAAACGCGCGAAGAGCGTCCCTGGCGTACCCGCCGTCGCCGCCGCCGTCGCCGACGACGACGAGAATTTCAAAAGCGCTTTTTTTCGAAAACGCCGCCGAACTTCGCAACGCGGCAACCGCGCCGTCAACGTCTTTTTCCGTGACCGGCTCGGCGACGGTCCCGCGCGTCACCGCGGCGGGACAGTTGATCGCGCCTTTCACCGTCTCGCGGTCGAACGCCTTCTTCGGACGGACGTCCACGAAGAGCGTCAAACTCGGGTTCTCCTTTCGAGCGCGGTAACACTCGACGCAGTCCCACGTCTCCCACGCGCGTTCCGACTCGCAAACTCTCTCCGCCTCCGCCTCGAGAACGGCCGCCTCGTCGGCGTCCGATCGCGTCGACACGCCGATCTCGATCGCGGTTGTCAAACCGAGCCGCGCGGCTTCGGCGGAAACCTCCATTAAATAATCGGCGTTCGATTTAGCCAAGGCGTTCGTCTCCGCCAACGCGCGCGCCTCGGCGTCGGCGCGAAGCGTTTTGCGTTTTTCGGCGCGTTCGTTTTCAAACGCGTCGAGGACGTTTCTCGCCTCCGGCGCGCGCGCGCGCGCGGCGTCGGCGCGCCTGCGCTGGCGGATCTCGGCCGTCGTCAGATCTTCGGTCCACGCGTTGACGTACTCGCGCGCGAGGTTCACGTCCAGCACGTGCTGCTGCTCCGCCGCGACGCGCGCCGCCGCGCGGAGCAGCGCCGGCAACGAGACGTCTTGCCTCGGTTTAAGGACGAACGGTTTCGTACTTCTTTCTTCGCCTGATTCTCCGTCGGCGGCGCGCCGCCCGACGAGCGCGGCGCGCACGCGTTCGGGGTCGCTCCCGACCGACATAAGCCAGTCGCGCACGGCGTCGTCCGCGCACATCGCGCGCGCGGCGGCGAAAAAATCAAGGGGCTGGTCCGGGAAACGCGCAACGAGCGCGCGCGCGTCTTCTACGCCGCCGTATCCCACCGCGCCGGTTTCTTCGGCGTCTTTCAGAGTCTGGTGAAGCATGCTCGCGATCTCCTCCCTTGAGGGTTCCCAGTGCCACAAGTCCATCCTGCCCGCGCGCGTTAAAGGCGCGTAGAGCCGCGAGAAGTCGTTCCCGGTGACCACGATGGGCACTCGTAAACACCGCACCGACCCGACGAGCGCGTCGCGCCTTTGAAAAACCGGGTCCGCCTCGCGGAAGGCGTCGCGCTCGTCGCGCGAGTCCCAAGCTCGGCTGTCGGCGCGCCTGGCCCCTAAACTGACGCGCGTGGGGTTATCGCACAGGTTCATCAGGCTCGCCTGCACGATCTGGTTGTTCACCGTTATTTTGTCATCCTTGAACCGCGCCACGCCAGCGTCGAGGTCGTTGATCACCAGCACCGTCGGTTTCCCCCGGCGCGCCGCTTCGTTCGCGGCGGCGACGTAGCGCCGACGAAGAGACGCGCCGGGTTCGCCCGCCACCGGGTCCTCCAGCTCGCCCGCGGAAACGACGAACGGCGTTATGCCCATGTCGCGGCAACACAGCTCGACGTTGAACGACTTGCCGCACCCTTTGCCGCCCCAGATGCCGAGGATCAAAGGCACGCCCGCGGCGTTTAAGCCCGAGCGAGACGACGATGATGATTCATCGCCGTCGTCAGCCTCATCCACCACGAGGTAGTTCTTCGCGACGTGCGCGGCGAACCGCTCCAGGAACCGCTCGGGGACGTAATACTCGCCTCGGATGAAGCTCAGGTCCCGGGAAGACTCGCCCCGCGCGCGCAAGTCGCCGCTCGCTACGTCCGCGTCCACGCCCAGAAGGTCGCCCTTGAACAGCGACTCCGACACGCCGCTGCGCTGAGAGTATATGAAGTCCTGCCCGCCCAGCGCGTCCCGCGGCTCGTCCCCGGGAGACGCGGAGACGCGCGCGCGCGCTCCGCGGCGGGGGACACGGCGCGACGCGCGCGCCCGCGGCGCCCGCGCGACACCGCGCCACGCGGCGGCGCGCATGCCGCGAGTGAGTCACGTGTGGTTTCAGTCGGCACTTTTCTTCGTGTCGGAGGTCGGTGCTTGTTTTTCGCAGACTGCGAAACCTTATCGGCTCGCGGCCGTGGATCGCGCGACGCGCGCGAACCGTGGGTTGACTCGAGTGTTCGCGAACGGTCCGCTTCGAGGCTCCAAGAAAATATCGGTGGTGTTTTGAATAAACGCGGTGCCTAGCGGTCGTGCGGGTCAAAGGGGCGCGCGCGGGGACGAGGACGCACGCCATGTCGACGGCGACGACGCGCGCGGCGATGTCGTCGACGGCGAGCTCGTCGACGGCGCGAGCGGGGTCGTTCGGGCGACGCGTCGGCGAAGCGAGCGGATCTCGCGCGGGTGCCCGTCGAGGCCCTCGCGTTCCCGCGGGCGGGGGACGCGCGAGGCCGGCGCGCCGACCGCGCGTCTCCGTCGTGACGTACGCGCTCGCCGCCGCGGACGACGCCGACGGTCCGAAAGACGCGAGCGCGCCGCGACGACTCAAGATCTTCAGCGTGAACGACGGTGCGTCCCCACGTGAGGCGCGCGACGCCGACGCTTCATTCGAACGTTCGCCAGCCTGGAGCGTATCTTTCTCGTTTTTACCACGTCGCGCGCGCGCGACGCGCCGAGGCGCGACGGGCGGAGAGGCGACGCGCGCGCCCGCGACCGCGCCTCTGATCTCGCGCTCGAGGCGGGTCGGCGCGACGCGTGACGCGCGCGCGTCACGCATCGCCCGGAAACCCGCATCTCGACCCGCCACACATCCGCGTCTCGGCCTCGGCTTCCCGGGAAAACTTCAGAATTTGGCGCACAAACGCCACGCGTCCGAGATCTTTCCTTTTCTCGCGTTCCGCGCTTTCTTCTCACGTGACTGACCTTTTCGCCGAAAAAAAAAAACCTTCATCCTTCAACAGTGTACGAGCTCCAGAACCTGTCTGCGTTGAAGTGTTTCATCCAGGACAACGTCGAGCCCGGCGAGGCGTACCTGTGCACTCTGAACGGGGACTTCCTTTCGCCCTCACTGTTGTCCTCGCTGGACCTGGGCGCCGCCGCGGTGAGCGCGATGAACGCCATCCCGGTGACGCACGCATGCCTCGGGAACCACGAGTTTGACCACAGCATCGAGATCCTCGGCCAGCGCCTGGGCGAGCTCAACGCGCGTGTGGTGAACACCAACGTGTTCGCGTGCCCCGAGGGCGAGGAGCACACGGGCAAGGACGCCACACGGAAGGCGCTGGAGAATGCGCCTTTGCGTTCGGTTTCGTCCGAGACGGATGAATTTTTGTCGGACGACGACGCCGCGACGATTCTCGCCGCGCCCCATCCCGAGGCGTCCGAGGAGGAGGGCGCTCTTCGAAGCGCGGGGGCGTTTCTCGACGCGCTGCCTCGCGCGTCCGTGGTGGAGCTCGGCGGCGTGAAGATCGGGCTATTAGGGCTGTGCACCACCTCGACGCCTCTGTCGTCCGCGCGCAAGCCCAAGGGCGTGGTGTTCGCGGAGTGCGTGCCGCTCGCCAAGGCGGCGGCGAAAGCGTTGCGTCCGCACGTGGACGCCGTCGTCGCGCTGACGCACCAGACGCTCCCCGAGGACGCGCGGCTGGCGGAGGAGGTGCCCGAGCTCGCGGCGATCCTCGGCGGGCACGAGCACACGCCGTTCGCCGGGCGCATGGGGCACGGCGCCAACGCCGCGGCGAGGATCGCGCACGCCGCGGGTGAGGGATCGTCTCTGGCGCACGCCACGGAGTGCGTCAACGAGGAAGCCGGGACGCTCTGCGTGAAAGCCGGCATGGACGCCGAGAACGTCGTCGTGGTCACTGTGGACGTGCCCGCGTCGAGCGCGCGCGGCTCGGACCGCGGCGGCGAGTGCGACGCGGACGCCGCAGCCGCCGCGCTCGACGCGATGGCGGCTGCCGAGGCGCGCGCGGCGGCGGTTGCCGCCGCCGCGCGCGCGCACCACGACGAGTTCGGCCGCGGGGGTCTGTGGCAGACGCGCGCCGAGTCCGAGACGCTCCCGGAGGAGTTTTCCAAGATGGGCAAGGGCGCGGAGGAGTCCGAGTCGTGCGCGTTCGACGCGGAGAGCGACGAATGCGGCGCGGCGGCGAACAACGTCGTGCCCGCGTACGTCGACCTGAGCCCGGGAAAAAAGAAGGGCGACGCCGAGAAGGGCGACGCCGAGCGCGGACGCGACGCCGCCGACGTCGAGGAGGAAGCCGTGGACGCGGCGCTGCACGCGGGCGCGGCGACGCCGCGCGACCCGACGGCACCCTCCGTGGCGCCCGGCGCAGAGCTGGGCGCCGAGGTGGCGGTGACAAGACCCGGCTCTCGCGTGCGGGTCTCGGCGCGCATGTACTCGCTCCGCGGGTACCGCACCGACCCCGAGATGGACGCCGACGTCTGGCGCAGGAGCGAGGTGCTTCGCGGTTTAAACCAGCACACGCTGTCGCTCCACGAGCACGCTTCACGGTTGGGCATCGGCGCGTTGTCTTCGCGCGACGCGCGCGTCGGGCAGTGCACGCTCGGCACGCTGTTCGCCACGATCTTGAGGGACGAGTGCCGCGCGGACGTGTGTCTGTACAACTCGGGCGGCATCCGCGGGAACGCGTTTTACGGCGCGGAGCCTTTAACGTACGGCGACCTCGTGGCGGAGGTTCCCTTCGAGAACAACATCATCACGCTCGAGATGACGGGCGCCGAGCTGGCGCGC
>Ga0181601_10005263_pt1 | contig 10748 bp, 8 predicted proteins | sample 041ome_8_FD_133020 | JGI IMG/M metagenome (GOLD analysis project Ga0181601, IMG submission 133020) | Coastal salt marsh microbial communities from the Groves Creek Marsh, Skidaway Island, Georgia - 041407BS metaG (megahit assembly) | ecosystem: Environmental > Aquatic > Marine > Intertidal zone... | reverse complement strand
CTATGCGGGTGCCAGACGTGCGTGATCATGGTCTTCCCCGCGCCGTTGCGGCGCGTGATGTTCATGGGCATCGCGCCCGACGCGTACAGGCGGTCGTAGAAGTTGGTGTCGTCCCAGCCGTACTGCTGCAGGCGCTCGTCGTAGTAGTTGACGTTCTTCATGGTGCTCTTGGTCGCCATCACGCACCCGTTGATGTGGATCTCGTTGTCGTCCTGCGCGGCGCGGTAGTCGCCGTACCGGAACACGCGCTTCGAGCCGTCGTTCGCCTCGATGGGGTTCAGCTCGAGCAAACCGGGCGCGACGAAGGTGTCGCAGTCGACTTTCATGACGACGTCGGTCGTGACCTTGTCGAAGCCGAAGTTGTACGCCTTGGACAGCACCCAGTCCAGGTCCGCGCCGTTCGCGTCCTGCACGCGGAAGAAGTCCAACGGCGTGTCGACGTTCCAGAAGTTCAAAACCTGCTGCCACAGGTTCGCGTCGGAGGACCAGTCCACGATCACCACGCGGTCGAACGCGCGCTTGCCCATGGGGCCATCCTTCGCCGCGGCCGCCCACGACTGGATGGCGGTCTGAAACGCGGGGACGCGCTCCTCCACCAGCGCGCACGCCGCGACGAGCGTGACGCGCTCGGGGACGAGCGCCTTGTTCAGTCCGTACGGGTTCTGGCCGAGCAGCGCGTGGAAGCCCGCGCCCCCGGGGGAGAAGGACACCACGCGCACCGCCTGCATCACGCCGAGCACGCACGCGCACGCGCAGACCGCGCCCAGCAGGATCGATCGGGCGGAGAACCCGGAGAACCCGGAGGGCGCGGCATCGCGCGCGCGAAGCAGAGGCACCCCCTCGTCGGCGGGGGACTTGGGGGCCATGCCGTTCGACCCGCGCGTCAGCGATCGCCGCGCGGCAAGGAATGCGTGCGGAGCGCGCGCAGCACGCGAGCGTGATACAACTCTCTTGTTTTCTTACAGGCTAAAAACGACATTTTTAATCGGACGCCTCCGGTGAACCGGTCGATTTCCCGGTCGGATTTCGTGGTAACACCCGAAATCAACGGTGAATCACCCGAAAAACCCGGTGAACGGGACCTCCGATCGAACGAAAGAATAATCTCGTTTGGCTTGATGAGAAGCTTCGACACGACATGTTCGACGACGACGTACGGTAAAAATTTGCTTGGTGTAAGTAGACTACAGTACAGTTTCTCCTCACCCCCTTTCGTCTACTCCGCGCCTCCGTCCGCTCGCGCGTGGTACTCCTTGACGAAGTCCAGCAGCGCGTACAGCTCGTACAGCGCCGTCTCCGGCATCTGGTGGATCCCGTCCTGCCTCAGCGCCGTCTCAGGGTGCAAGCCCTGCGTCTTGAACGTCTCCGCAAAGTCAAACACCGGCACGCCCTTCGCCTCCGCCGCGCGCTTCGCCGCGGCGTTGTTTCCCGAGCAGTGCCACTGCTCGTCGTCGCCGCACGTGTACAGCGTCTTGAGCATGAGCGTGGTCCGCTCGTTCGGGAGCTGCGACGCCCAGATCGCCGCTCGTGTCTGGTCGATGATCCGCGCGTAGTACCGGTCCGCCTCCTCCTCGTACCCCATCCACACGTTGACGTCGATCATCACCACCGTCCGCTTCTCCGCGCTCGCGCTCGACGCGCGCACGTGCTTGGCAAACTGATTCACCGCCGCCGCCGCGCGCGGCGCGAACGCGGCGGGCATGAACGCGCCGTGCGTGTACTCGCACGGCACTTCAGGCACGTCCTTGAACGAGCTCGCCATGTGCACGAACCCCAAGCCGCCGATCTCGCCCGTCGCCTCGGCCTTCACGCCGCACCAGCCCCCCACCATGGATTCCAACATGGTCATGCAACACGCCCCCCCCGTCTCGGCGCTCGCGCCGTCCTCGCAGCACCGGTCGTCGACGGACAAGGCGAGCGGCTCGGGGCGCAGCGGCCGCAAGTTCGCGGGGACGGCGTACACGGTGGGCATGCCGTCCTCACGGAAGCACGACGCCCCGTGCGGGTCGTGCAGCGGGTCCAGGAGCGTCCTGCACCCGTGCTGCACCGCCATCTTTGACGTGGAGTCCCCGACGAAGAAGATGTTGGTGTGCTGCAGCGCATCCGCGATGGCCCGCCCGGTCGCCGCGGCGACGCCCTCCTGGATGTCCATGCAGCCGCAGAACTCGCCGTACGGGCCGCACTGGTTGTGCCGCAGGTCCGCCTCGCACCCGGGCTCGAAAGAGGAGAACTCGTTCTTCACGAACCCCTTCCCGAGCCGCGCGGCGCCGAGCGACGCGGAGACCCCGACCGACGTCTCCCGGGATCCGAGGGTGTTGCCGCCCCATCCGAGCGCGGCGACGCCCGCCATCGCGACGACGCCCGCCACGCATACGAGGCCGACCGCCTTACCCCATGCGCTTCGGGACGCGCCCTCCGCGCGCGTCCCGGGGGACACGAGCAGCGGCGCCTCGTCCCCGCGCATCGTCGTTCTGCGCGAACGCCTTTCGCGTGTATTTTACGTACACACGCGAAGCGACGCGCTTTGCCGACCGAAGCGTTCGACATTATTGAACTTTCCCATGCCGTCGGCTGTAACATCTTGCGGAAAAGGATCGAGCTCGTTCTCGAAAGCGAGAACGAGCGTTTTCACCGAAAAACGCGAAAGGCGATGTTGAACGCTCCCGATGAACGCTCCCGATATTTGGCTATCGCTCGACGAAACAGCGTCCGAGCGTCCCTGCGGCCCACTCCGTCCGTCGCAGGCGCGCCGACGCACGAGTAGACCCGTTCGTTCGTCTCGACCACGCGCTTGGGGTGCCGCTCGTGTCGCACGGCCGCGCGTTCGTGCGCGCCATGACGGGCGACAGCGAGCGTCAGCCTCTGCTGACCCCGGCGTCGGAAGGGACCACGGGAAGGAAAAGTGGCGCATGGGCTTCGCGTCTCGCGGGTGCGTGCGGGCGCGCGACGCGCGAACCCTCGACCGAGAGAAACGCGCGATCGACCCCGAGGGGTTCTTCGCGGCTCTCGACACCCGCCTTTCCCGCGGAAACGCCGCGTCTCGGCGTCCCCGCGCCTGTCTCCTCGCGCGATCCCCACCGGCGTTCGCTTTACCGTAGTGCGACTTTCGGGGCAGACGACACCTCGACAGCTCGTGTTTCTGGGACGCGGGTCTGTCACGAGGCCCATTTTCTTTTTAGGAGTGGGTTCGCTCGCGAAATCGATCCGTCGCGCGACAAAGACAAGACGCTCGTCGAAAAGCGCCGAAAAACAAAACACTGACCGTCGTCGCATCTCCTCGTTCCGTCGTCGGGGCGTCCTCGACGCTTCGAACGCGCACGCAGGCATAGGTGTTATCGTCGCCGCCTCGGCGCTTCTCACCGTCGGCGCCGCGGCGATCGTCTCGCGCCCCGACGCGTTTTCTCGCCTCGGCAACGACTGGGGCGGCGGGCAGTCCGCGGCCGGCGACGTGGCAGTGCTTGGGACGCAACCTCCCGTGCGGCTCGAGAGCTGGGACCCCGCGCACATCGGCACGCTGCGCTTCAACCCGTGCAGGACGGACGATGCTCAGTACCAGGCGATGGAGTGGTCGCGCGCGAACGTCGGGAAACAGTGCACCGTGGACGCGCCGCAGTGCGCGTTTTGCGCGTGGGTCCTGCAGTTCGACAGCGAGTACCGCGTGAACGACATCGTGACGTGCCTCGGGCCGACGTACAAGGTGGCGGCTGAGGCAGTGGTGAACGAGGCTAAGTTCAGCGGGACGATCCTGCAGCGCATGCTCGCCTCGAAGGGCAAGAAGCCCGACGGCACCATAAACTGGCCCGCGGACAAGTTCCAGGAGGCGAAGGACAACTTCAAGTGGATGGTCGAAGCGCTCGGGCAGGCCACGTGCGACATCCCGGATCATCGCACGCTCATCGTGCACATCCGCGCCGGCGACAACCTGAACGACGACTTCAAGAACATCCCGCACATCCCCGCGGCGATTCAGCAGATGAAGGACTACCTCAAGTACAGGCCGTACATCACCCGCATCGAGCTCTCGTCCGTGCTGCACTTCGGCGTGCCGGCGCCGGATTCGCAGTTCCAGTACAACGACGGCGTCGGCGACGCCTACCGGATGTCCGACGAGGCGCTGCGCAAGAACGGGATGATTTTGGGGCACTTCTACGAAGCCGCGTTGTCCACGGGACGGGACGTGTGGTTCACCTCCACGAACGACCCGGACGACGACCTCTGCAGGTACGCCAAGGCGTGCCACTTCATCACCGCGTCGCTCTCGAAGGAAGAGATGATGTTCGAGGGGCCCATGGAGCATAGGCTGTCCTTCTCCGAGCTCACGCGCGACCTGCACAAGCACCTCTGCACGTGTGACGCGCACGAAAAGGCGGAGTGGGCGCCCGGGACGGAGGCTGACGCGACTGCGGCGATTGGCGAGGCGGAGGCGCCGCGCGAGCCCGAGCGGACGGAGGCGCACGCCGAGTCGGCGAATGCCATCCTCTCGAGGCTCTGGGGAAAAAATGCCGAGGTCAACTGGCGTTCGTAGTGAGTCGGTGTACGGAGTGTGAAACGCGGGATCGACGCGGCTTCCGCAGGTTGATGTTTTCGGGGCATCCGCGGCGGGTACCTCGGAGGCGCCCGCGCGCCGCGCGCGCGCGGGAGGATGAGATTTTTCTTACGCGAAAACGCATTGTAGTAGAGAATCTGTGTCTTCAAATTCTGGGCATTTGTCGACTACCAGGTGAGTGGTACGCGACCACTTTTCGTTCTCGGCCGCGCCTGCCTCTTCGTCACTTCCTTCCACGCGCGACCGACATGGCTTCCGTCGTCGCGGCCGCCTCCGCCGCCTCCGCGGCGGTGAGGCGCACGATCACCATCGACGTGGTCTCGGACATCGTCTGACCCTGGTGCTACGTGGGGAAGAAGAATCTCGAGAAGGCGCTCGAGATGGCGAAGCCCCGCGAAGGCGCGAAGGACGTGGTGTTCACCACCACTTGGCGCCCCTTCTTCCTGATGCCCCCGCAGGTCTGGACTCGGGGCATCGCCTCGGGCCAGTTCCCCGAGGACGCGGAGACCGAGGGCATCGAGAAACTCGCCTACTACATCAGCAAGTTCGGGGCGAACGCGTTGCCCCCGATGCTCGAACGCCTCGGGGGCGCCATGAGGGATTCCGGCATCGAGGGCTTCTCGATGGGCGGGAACACGGGTCCGACCCTGGACGGCCACCGCCTGGCGACGTACGCGGAGAGAGAGGGGCTGGACAAGCAGAACGCGTTCATGGAAGAGATTTTCCGCGCGTACTTCTGCGAGGAGAAGGCGCCGTGCGACCGCGGCGTTCTGCTCGCGGCGGCCAAGAGTGCGGGGCTCGACGAAGCAAAGGCGCGCGAAGTGCTGGACGCGCCCACCGCCGAGCTCGGCGAGCTCGACGAGCAGATGCAAAGGTTCGCGCGCGGGGTCTCGGGCGTGCCCTTCTTCATCGTGAGCGATGGGAAGAAGAGATTCAAGCTGTCTGGCGCGCAACCCGCGGAGGCGTTCCTGGAGGTTTTTGAAGATCTCGGTATCGACGAATGACGCGAACGACGCGAACGACGCGAGCGCGCGCGCGCCGGCGACGCGCGGTAGTCTAAAAAACCGTCTCCGCCGCGAGACGGTTCGTTTCTTTCCTCGCGCCGCGGCGTGCTCGCGCGAATGAAGACCCGACGCGCACCCGAACGGGGCGTCGAGGTATGACGATCGTTCGCGATCGCGCGAGTCCGCCGCCGCGCGCGCGAGAAACGGCGAACGGCAACTTCTTTTTGTGACGACGACGTATATACAGTATCGTCTTCGCGAACTCGCTCGCCGCTATCGTCTTCGGTACCCGCCGTCATCTCCGCCGGCGTCGCCCAGCGGCGGCGGCGGCGGCTCGCTCGGCGACGGCTCGCTCGGCGCGGTGCCGTCGGCGCCTCCTTCCGCGGACGGTGACGAATCGGCGACGAAGTCCGCGGGCGCGACGATCCCGCTCAGGGCGTCGGTCCCGCTCGCGGCGGAGGCGTCCGCCTCCGCGACGGACGCCTCCGCCGGCCGCACGTACACCGGCGGCGGCTGGTTCTGCTCGGCGAAGGGCGCGTACTCGGGCTCGAGCGCGAACGCCGTCTCCGGCGTGTACGCCATGCACGGCTCCCCACCCGTGCTCGACGCGCACGAGTACACCTCCGGGTGCGCGACGACCCCCTCCGCCGCGACGGTGTTGCCGATGGCGTCGTGCTCGTTGTTCCAGAAGCGCCACCTCCCGACGACGAACGCCGCGCCCCCCGCGACGCGCGCGTTGTTCCCGCGGAAGAACGAGTTCTGCACGCGCCCTTCGTTCGTGTCCGTGTCGTGAAGGACGCCGAAAAGCGCGCCCCCGCTCCCCGACTGCGCGACGTTGTTACTGAACACGGACGCGCCGATCAAGCCGCCGGCGCGCGCGTACACGGCGCCGGCGCTTTCGGCGACGTTCCCGTCGAAGCGCGACTCGAAGACGACGACGCGGCCGCCGCTCGCGTACACCGCGCCGCCTCGACCCGCGTCCGCGCGGTTGAGTCGGAAGAAGCAGTCGTCGAAGATGATGAACCCACTCCCCGCGGTCCGCGCGTACACCGCGCCGCCGTCGCCCCCCCCCACCGCGGCGTTGTTCGCGAACGAGCACCGCGAAAACGTCACGTTGTGCGCGACGCCGAGCGTCACGGAATCCGCCGCCGTCGTGCCCGCGACCGCCGCGCGCGCCGCCGCGAGCTCCTCCGCCGTGCGCAGCCGGTCGTCGTTCACCACGAAGACCGCGCCGCCGTACGCCCGCACGATGCCGTCCGCGTCGGCCACGCCGGGAACCGAAGGCCGAGGCGTCGCCGGACGATTCGGCGCGCGCGCGGAGAGCGGCGCGAACGCGCCGCCGCGAAACGCGCAGTCGCGGAACGACGCCTTGCCGCCCGGGCGGACGTGCACGATGCCGCCGAGGCGTCCACCGCCGTTTTCCAGGGTCATGTCGGACATAATCACACCCCCAACCTCGGAGACGACCAGAAACGTCTTCTTCCTGGCGTCCACCACGCACGCGCCGTCGGACGCCCCGTCGGACGCCGTCGACGGCGCGTCCACCGCGGCGCCGTCGTCGGCGACTTCGCCGCGCGCGGCGGCGTCGGCGTCCTCCTCCTCCCGCTCCTCGTCGCGCGCGCTCGCGGCCGCGCACGCGGGATCCGCGAAGAGCGCGAGGTCCCTGCGCACGGGGTAGCCCTCGTCGGGCCAGCGCCAGTCGCGCAGGTCCGGCAGCGAGAACGAGTTGAGCACGCGGATCCGCGAGACGTCCCGGTTTTCCAGCGCGTCGTACAGCGCGCGCGCGGTGCCCACCGCGACCTCCACGCCGGGCTCCCCGACGGGCGCGCCGTCCGCGTCCACCGCTGCCGGGTACTCGGACGCCTCGAAGCGCGTCTCCTCGTACCACTCCGCGGGCGTGAGCCCGCCGGGCGCGAACCGCACCGCGCAGTCGCTCCACGCCTGCTCCACGCACGGCCACCCGGCGCGCCCCGCGATGGTCGGCGCCAGGTCCATCTGGGCCTCCGCGAGGAACGAGGGGGAGCGCGCGCACGCGAGCGCGACGCACGCGGCCGCCACCGCCCGACGAGCGCCGAGACCCGCGCGACGGGGGAGGCGCGGCATCGCGCCGCGGGCCGGGAGTCGCGGGCCCGAGCCTGACCGCGCGCGCGCCGGTATGGCGTCCACGGCAGCGCCTGCTAAACTCGAACGTGTTTGTTAGGTACGACCTTCGAAATGAGCTGCGTGGTGCGTGCGCGCGTGGCCTGCGACGAACTGCCTTGTGACGGTCTGAATTCTCGCGAGGCGCGGCCGTTCGAAGGAATATACTTTCACGCGTTTTCTTTCGGGAGGCCCGAGGCGAGGCTCGTGGCGCGCCCGCACACGCGAGGGCGCGTCTGTCGCGGCGATGGCGTCCGCGGCGTCGCGCGAGATGGCACCTACCGCCTCGAGCGGGTCCGTGGACGTGAACGGCACGATGCGGGGCGAGTACAGGGGGCGGCGGTGTCCGCGCTGGCGGATGCGAGACGCATCCTCGGGACATCCGAGATCCCGCTCGACGCGGCGCGCGAAGACGCTGCTGGTGGACGCGGACGGGGGCGAGCCCTTCGAGAAGACGCACGAGACCGACGACGGGATCGTCGTGTGGATGCGCGCCTCCGGCGATGCGAGCTGCGCGGCGAAGGAGGTGATGGCCGTCGCGACGTTCCGCGACTGCACCGCCGGGCGGTTTCGGCGCGCGGTTCTAGACGCGGAGCGCTACGCCGAGTTCGTGCCTTTCGTCCAGACGAGCTTCGCGGTCGAACGAACGCGGAACGTGAAAATCGAGACGAGTGACACCGCGAGCGGCGCGCACGACGCGCACGACGCTCGCGGCGACGCGCACGACGTCGTCTGGGTGTACAACCGCGTGAAGCTTCCGTTCGCGTCCGCGCGCGATTACTCAATCAAGATCGTCTCGAGCCCGATCGCGCACGCGGGCTCCGACGACACAAGCGTCTTCGTCTCGAGCTGGACCGAGGACGATAGTGTCGGGCCCGCGCCGAGCAAAGGCGTGGTGCGCCTGCGGCGCAACCGCGGGTCATGGCGCGTCGCCGACGCCGCCGACGGCGGCGTCGCCGTGACGTACCGCGCGCTCGCCGACCCCGGCCCCGGTGTCCCCGGCTGGCTCGTCGACGTCGCGAACAAACGATCCGTCCCGGACGTGCTGAGGGCGTTCGAGAGGCGCGCGCGAAGCGGCGTGTACGAGGCGGAGGACGAGGCGAACGTGAATTCACGTAACGCGTGGTTTTTTGCCGGGAACGCGCGTTTTTTTTCCCTGCCACGGAACGACTTTTTTGGACGCGGCGCGTTTACGTTTCCGTGGCTCATCAGCGCGTCGGGAAAACGACATTGACTCTTCAAACCGACACGTGGCCCCTGACGACTAAATACCATAGCTACGGAATTGCGTATCTAAGATACTTTCTATAATCGAATATGCTGTGTCTGATGCTTTACAAATGCAAATGTTTCGTCTTCACTCGACGCGTTCCGACGCGCGCCTCTGGACGACGCGCGTCCCCGCCCGCCGGGACCGGCGGCGCGCTTCGTCGGCGCGACTTAAAAAAAAGTCGCGCCGCGGCGGAATCGAAAAAAACCTGTCACAACCTGAACGACGACTCCCTTCACCGCGTCTCGGCGGCTTTCGCCTTGGTCGCCTTGGCCATCGTCGCGGACGCGCGCGAGATGGCATCCGTCATGTAGAAGTTCGCGACGGACGACGCGAGCGGCGTGGCGTCGTCCAGCCCCTTGGCGTCCTGCTTGGAGACGTGCGCGTACGTCGCGCCGTTGAGCCAGAGCGCCGGCTCGACGTCGTCGACGCGCGCAAAGTGCGGCGCAACCTCCGCCAGCCGCGCGCGCACGCCGGCGAGGTCGTCGTAGGGCAGCGCCGCGCCGCACACCTCGCTGAGCGCGCGCAGGATCTTCCAGTCCTCCTGCGCCTGGCCGTGCGGCGCCACCGCCGGCATGGCGCGCTGCGCGCGGCCCTCGGTGTTGACGTAGGTGCCCGGCTTCTCCGTGTACGCCGCCCCCGGGAGCACCACGTCGGCGCGCGCCGCGCCGGCGTCGCCGTGGTGCCCCTGGTACACCACGAACGCCGACGGCGGCGCGTCGAACGCCTCCGCGCCGAGCGAGTACACCAGCGACGGCGCTGACGATTTCGAAGCGGCGGCGCTCGTGGAGGGCACGAACCCGAGGTCGAGCGCCGCCACCGTCCCGCCCGCGTCGTGCAGCACGTTGAACCCGTTCCAGTCCCCCTTGACGACGCCGCTCGCGTCGCACAGCGCGTGCAGGTGTTTCATGAGCGCGTCGCGGTCGGGGCGGCGCAGCAGCGACGCGCCGACGATGATCAGCGGGCGCTCAGCGGCGTCCAGGCGCGCGCGGAAGGGGTGCTTCCCGGAGGCGAGCGCCTCGATCGCGGCGGCGCTCGACCCGATGGACTCAACCGGGTACGTCAGGTCGCCGTGCGGGCCCACGGACGCGACGTGCGTCCCGCCCGCGACGTTCGCGCGGCGCAGGCGCGCGTTGAGCACGGGCGCCTCCAAACGCGGGTCCGAGCCCACGAGAAGCACGAGGTCGGCATCCTCCACGCCCACCAGGTTGCTGTTGAAGAGGTAGGCGGCGCGCGAGTCCGCGCCGACGCCCTCGACGCCCTCCGCCCGCGTGTCCCCCGCGCCGACGCGGTTGAACAGGTCCTTCAGCGCCACGATGGACTCCGCGTCCGCGAGCTTGCCCGCCACCGCGCGCATCGCCGCGGGGTCCGTCGAGCCCATCTTCGCCGCCACGGCGTCGAGGGCTTGTTCCTGCGGCGCGAAGAGAAGAACGAACGAAAGAGAGTGAATTTCGAGAAAAACAACAGTGAATTTCGGTCAGCGCGGCGCTCGGGATGTCGTCGCGCGCGACAGCGCGAGAGCACGCGCCGAAGGATCGGAGAACTTTGAAGACTGATGATTGGGATCGTTCGGTGTCGTCACGGAGGTTCGGGGACGTTCCGGTCGTCACTTCCTTCGGGCCCGCGCGCGGAAAAAGGGAAAAAAGCAAAAAAAAACCATCGGACCGAGCGAGACGCACCCACGTCGCCGGCTTCAGTCGCCCGTCCGGCCCTTTGACCAACGGCGTGTCAAGCCTCTGGCGCTTCAGCCCGTCGTACGAGAACCGCGCCTTGTCGCTGATCCACTCCT
>Ga0181601_10005262_pt1 | contig 10750 bp, 10 predicted proteins | sample 041ome_8_FD_133020 | JGI IMG/M metagenome (GOLD analysis project Ga0181601, IMG submission 133020) | Coastal salt marsh microbial communities from the Groves Creek Marsh, Skidaway Island, Georgia - 041407BS metaG (megahit assembly) | ecosystem: Environmental > Aquatic > Marine > Intertidal zone... | reverse complement strand
CGATTCCAGCTAAAATCAGCTTTCTTCCTTCAACAAGCTGGTGAAGATCAAAGCCATGGCCAATTCGTATATTTGTAGGGTTCATGTTTGGGAAAGAAATTGAGCATATGAAAAATCATCCGGAGTGGTAATTTTTGGATTAGGATAATGGATTTCAAGCAGGGCCACTGGATGACCGATTAATTCGATGGCTCCTAAATCATCTGTGACCGAGATTTGAGAATCCTTCGCTTTCTGGAGCCCTTCAATCAGCCACTTTTTAGGGGCTCCTTGAGGAGTTTCCATCAGCCAATGATTGCTCCGGTCCACCGTCCTCGTCTTGGACGGTTCTATGGGATGTGGGGATGGATCGATTCGTTGGCGCAAGGTATCTTTCAGGGGGCGGGCAACTGCAACCGCTTTTTCTTGGGTAATGACCTCAGCCGCTTCGCATATAGTTTGAGAGCTTATAAAGGGACGGGCACAATCATGAATGAGCACATGGGTGATTTCCTCAGGTAATTCATTGAGCCCAGCCCATACCGAATCCTGCCTTTCTTCCCCCCCCTTTACCCAGCGGATTTTGGAAGTTGGTGAGTTTGGAAGTTGGTGAGAATGGTGTTCCAAAGATTGCTGTAAGCGCTGAAGCTGACCCTCATCTTTGTAGAGAATGGTGAGGGAACGGATGGGGGGAGATTGCAAAAATGCCTCGCAGGAAAGAAGAAAGGCATTGGTGTTTCCGATGGGTTGGAGAAGTTTGTCATCCACTTTTCCTTTCATTCGGGTGCCGCTCCCCGCAGCCAGTAGTAATGCTCCAACCATACTTTACCGGGAGAGCTCTTCCAGAATTTGATCCAAAGCTCTTTGCGGGTCGGTTGCTGCCAGAATGGGGCGACCGATCACCAGATAGTTGGCTCCAGCAGCTTTTGCCTGAGCGGGAGTCATAATTCTTTTTTGGTCTCCCACGTCTGCATTGGCCGGGCGGATACCGGGTGTAACCAATGCGGTTGAGGAGGGAAGAGTTTGTCTAAGCTTGGGAAGTTCGAGTGGAGAGCAAACAATGCCTCCCAGTCCATTCTCCACTGCGAGTGAGGCAAGGCGATGCACCTGATCATCCACCGAATGATTTACCCCAATGGACTCCAGTCCCTCTTGGTTGGTTGAGGTAAGTACAGTCACACCAAGCAGGGTGACATCTGGCATAGACTCGCGGGCAAACTTTGCACATCGGGCGAGGGCTTCTGGTCCGGCACAGGCATGCAGGGTAATCATCCCAACAGGTAACTCGGCGAGGCTTTCCAAGGCTTTCTCCATAGTGTTGGGAATGTCATGCAGTTTAAGGTCCAGAAAAACTTTTTTTCCTGAATCAGAGAGTTCCTCCACCAACTGTTTCCCATCTCGCAGAAAACTTTGCAGACCCACCTTCACCCATTTTAATCGACTGCCAGTGGCACGAAGAACTTGGTTGATTTGCTCTCGGCTTTCTAAATCCAATGCAAGGATGATTTCGGGGGTTGTGTTGCTCATTTTCATATCATCATGCCAAGCTGGATTGGTGAGCCAATTCAATTCTTGTATCGCACCGTTTTCTTTTACGAAGTAGTCTGCAACAAAGAGCAATGAGACATCGAATCAAAAGCCATACATCCAATGAGGTTGAGGTTTTTGCTCCGGCAAAAATTAATCTTTTTTTGGCAATTACATCCAAAAGAGCAGATGGATACCATGGGCTTAGTTCTGTTTTGGCAAAGCTTGCATATGGAGATGTGCTACGGGTGTGTAAAAGGAATCAATCTGATGGAATTAATCTGAGTTGCCCAGGGTTTGAGCATCTCGAAAATTCTGAAAATTTAGTATTTCGTGCAGCAACCCTGTGGTTTGAATCGACGGGAGAATCATGGGGGGCAGATATTAAACTGGAAAAAAGAATACCTTCGATGGCTGGGTTAGGCGGAGGGAGTTCGGATGCGGTGTCCACCTTGATCGCACTCAATCAACTGGGTGCCACCCAACTATCCCCCAAAGAGTTAATCCATTTGAGTGCCCAAATTGGTTCTGACTGCCCAAGTTTTGGGGTGGATGGTTTGTGTTTTGCAGAGGGTAGGGGAGAGGTGGTTCGATCCGTTGACCCTTCTTTGGCTGAAAATTTACTGGGTCAAAAAGTGCTCCTCTTTCGGCCCAGTATTGGTTTTTCCACTGCAGAGGTATATAAAAAATTGGCCGAAAAAAAGAACTACTCGACCCAGGGGTGGGCAGCAGAGCGTGTCCATGCATGGGAAAAGGGTGAACTGACAACAGAGAACTTGTTGCACAATGACCTGGAAACCGCTGTGTTTTCCAAGCACCTTTACTACCGTCCCTTGTTTCAGCAAATCGAGAAGGAGTTTTCCCTGGTGCCAAAAATGTCTGGGAGTGGAAGTGCATGCTTTGTTTTGATTCCGGAAGAATTTGAACACATGCCTCAGTTGAAAGAGCTCATTCTGGAAGCTTGGGGGGATGATTGTTGGGTAAAACTGACTCAAATCATTGATTAATTGATACAAAACAACCCCCAAAGATTTTGTTTTCCCTGATGGCGGATTTAAGGCATGATAGATCTTTTGTTTATATTTTTCACCTCTAATGCACGAAAACACAGAGATTTCTGAACTGATGCTGTTTGGTATTCCTGCCTCTCCTGGGATTGCCCACGGTTCAGTCTTTCGCTTTCTTCACGATGAGGTGAGTGTAGCTACCTACGAAGTAAGTGAATCGGATCAGGAAGAAGAGATTCACAGGTTTCTTGAGGCTTTGGAGATGACCAAATCTGAGATCCGTACAATTCGGGAAGATGTGGCCAAAAACCTTGGCGAAAAAGAGGCTGGTATTTTTGATGCTCACATGTTGGTGCTTGAGGATCGTGCATTAATCGAGGATGTAAAAAAGGAGGTTAGGGAGTCTGGTGAAAATGTGGAAAAGTGTGTCCACCGGGTAACGCAAAAATACCTCGCTTTTTTTGACCAACTGGAGGACAAGTATTTACGTGAAAGAGCGGTTGATCTACGGGATATCTCGAGGAGATTACAGCGTTGCTTGTCTGGAACCACTGCATCGGGAACTGCTTTTTTGGATGAACCAAAAATCATGGTATCGGAAGACCTTACCCCGTCTGATACCGCTGCTCTTGATCGCTCCAAAATTTTGGGAATTGCCACAGATTTAGGAGGACAAACTAGTCACGCGGTGATTATGGCACGTGCTAGCGGCGTCCCTGCTGTGGTCGGTTTGCGTGGGTTGACCGATAAATTAAAAGATGGCGATGAATTGTTGATTGATGGTTTCGAAGGTGTCGCGATCATTAATCCGAGCGAAACCACCCTCTTTAGGTATGGAAAAGTAGATGTACAAAGAAGAAAACTTCTTAACCTGGTTGATGGGGAAGCGGAACTACCCGCTGAAACTTCCGATGGTAAGCAGATAAAAATTTGGGCGAATGCAGATACTCCAGCAGAAGTGAGTAAGGCAATTGGCTTAGGGTGTTTAGGAGTAGGGCTTTTCCGCACAGAATCTCTTTTTCTTAAAACAAACTCGATGCCTTCTGAGGATGAACAATATGAGGAATACCTCAGAATGGTTGAGGCATCGGAAGGGAAGCAACTTACTATCCGCACATTGGATCTCGGCGGAGATAAGCTTTTAGAAGGTTGGAGCCAGCAAAAAGATGCGAATCCATTTATGGGATTTCGGGCAATTCGGTATTGCTTAAGCAACCCTAAGATTTTCTTGGAACAACTCCAGGCTATCCTTCGGGCAAGTGCCCATGGGGATGTACGTATTATGCTTCCCATGATTACCGGGGTGGGGGAAGTGGTCCGCACCAAAGAGCTCCTTGCGGAGGCACAGTCGGTATTGGATTCAAGGGGGCAAAAATATGATCCAGATATCCAACTGGGGTGTATGATAGAGACTGCTGCCGCGGTGTCTATCTGTGATCTACTCGCCGAAGAGTCTGACTTTTTTTGCATTGGTACGAATGATTTAGTTCAATACCTGCTTGCCGTGGATCGGGTGAACAACGAAATTGCCTTTCTTTACGAGCCACACCACCCCGCTGTGCTGCGCTCTCTCAAACAGGTGGCTACTGTGGCGAACCAAAAGGGTGTGCCTGTTACAGTTTGCGGAGAGATTGCGGGAGATCCGCACTTTCTGCCCCTCTTGATCGGGTTGGGTTTTGATTCCTTTAGCGCATCCGCCTCCATGGTCTCGGAATTGAAGTTTTTTGCCAGGCGTTTTTCCTTGGAGGATGTTGAAAAAATCACTCTCGATGCCGAAACTAAGTATCGTCCTTCTGAGGTGAAGGAATTGATCAAAGATTTTTACGAAGCGAGAATCTCAGAAACAGTATAGCATACTGTACCAAGTATAGGGGCTGTACTTATTCGTCTTGGAACTTGGAAGAAAAAAGTTCCGTCATCTGTTTCTCTAATTCAGGAGCATCCGCGGGATCGCATTCAAAAGTTAATTGAGACCCACGGGCGGCAGCGAGCATCATGATACCCATAATACTTTTTGCATTCACCCGGTCTCCGTCTTTTTTGGTTACCCAGATTTCGCCGGAGAAATTGGAGGATATACGAACGATCATGGCTGCAGGCCTGGCATGCACACCCATTTTGTTAATCACCTCTAAGGTAAAAGAATGGGCATTTGCTGATAATTCTTCACTCACATCTACGATTTAGATAGCTGCGGGGAAAAAAGACAAAGAAAAAGTTTTGGCCCCCCAAAGCACCAAAGCAGCTGCACCTGCGGCAAGCAGGTCGTCGATCATCACTCCCCAGCCCCGAGGAAGCTTCTGGACGGAACGAATGATCCATGGTTTGGATATATCAAAAAAACGAAAAAGAATAAAACCTGCAGCTATCCAAATAAAAGTTTCCTGGGAAACGGGTTGTTCCAGAATAGAGGACAGGGGGAGATAAACAAATGGAATCACGCAGAATTCATCCCAAATCACTTCACCCGGGTCATCTTGATCGAGCAGAATTTCGGCTCTCGTGCAAAGTGGAATGCCAAGAAGGTATAGGGGAAGAAAGCAAAGTGCAATTAATTGAACCGACCATCCCATTCCCACAGTAAGTACTCCAAATAGAATGGTTCCGGCGAGGGAGCCCATTGTGCCAGGTGCGGGCAAGTTTTTCCCAATAGGTCCAAGGGTGGCAAGGAAAAGAACCGCTTTATTCATTTAGTTTAGGAATGATTGCCTGTGAAAACACTCCAATACTTTACCAGGTAATTACACCCCGAATAAACGGTAAGAAAACAGGCGAAAACCAGGCTGATCTGTGCAGCTTGGTTGATGGGTTCTGCCCAACTGGATAACCCCGCCCACATTTCGAGTTTGCTTAGGTCGTGCAGGATTGCTCCATGGGCAAGGAATAAACAGATTGAAGTAATTTGCATGACGGTTTTTACCTTTCCCGCTTTTTCTGCTGCCAAAGTTTTTCCCTGAGCGGCTGCGACCAGCCTGAGACCGGTGATCAAAAATTCACGGGCAAGGATAAGAAGAATGGGGAAGAGTGCCCACAACCCAACTATCCCTAAAGCAAGCAAACTAACAAAGGTACCCATGGTGAAAATTTTATCCACGAGGGCATCCATAAACTTACCAAAGTCTGAAACCTGTCCAAGTTTTCTGGCCAGCCAACCATCCAGCCAATCGGTCAAAGCACCGAATAAAAACATCAACAAGGCGGTTGTCCACGCCCATGGAAGAGGCTCTCCATCCCATGGGTGGAGGAGGGCGACCACGATCACCATTAAGGGTATTCGAGATAAAGTAAGTAGGTTTGGCAGGTTCATTAGCTGTGCAACGCTTTAGAACTTTAGCTTACGGTTGGCAACCACAACCCAAGGCTTCCTTGGTTATGGACTTAAGCTGGGTTAGTTGATAAAGAGAGAGTAATGGCTATTGCTTTGTATCCTGGCACCTTTGATCCCGTAACCCTCGGACACCTCGATGTTTTATCCCGGGCATCCCGACTTTTTGAAAAAGTTATTGTTGCGGTGGCATCTGGTAATTCGGCGAAAAGCACGATGTTTTCCCCAGAGGAACGAGTTAAGATGGTCCGAGAAAACATCGCGGACTTTCCCAATGTAACCGTTGAATTGTTTGATGGTTTGCTGGTTGAACATGCCCGCGAAAGAGGGGCAACGGTGCTGGTTCGAGGTTTGCGGGTGATTTCCGATTTTGAATACGAATTTCAGATGGCTCAGATGAACCGGCATTTAGATTCGAGCTTGGAAACTATTTTCTTAATGCCCAGCCAAAAGTATTTCTTTACCAGTTCCCAACTGATCAAACAGGTTCATCGCTATGGTGGGCAGGAGACCGGGTTGGTTCCAGAAAATGTCAGGCTTGCCCTCAAGGAAAGGTCGGGCGAAAGCAGATGAGGGGATCAAAGAAATCCGTTTTTGGGATCGTTTTTTTGACCATCTTTTTAGATATGGTCGGGTTTTCGATCATTTTCCCTTTGTTTCCTGCGATGCTGGATCATTATCTGTTTTTGGAGCAAAGTATGGGAGGTGGTATCGTGTCCAGCTTTGTGTCCTGGGTAAGTGGATTTGCAAACCAGGCATCGATCAACAGCCCCAGTTTCCGTTTGGAGACGGTTATATTTGGTGGAGTGCTGGGATCGCTCTATGCAGCCCTGCAATTTGTTTTTGCTCCGATTTGGGGCGGTCTGTCCGATCGTTATGGTCGTAAACCTATCCTGATGTTTACTCTTTTGGGTACAGCTTTGGGATATTTTCTTTGGATTATGTCGGGTAATTTTTGGCTCTTGGTTCTTTCCCGGGTGGTTGGAGGAATGGCGGGAGGAAATATATCGGTGGCCACAGCAGCGATCGCCGATGTTACTTCCCGCGAAAAGCGTTCCAAAGGAATGGCATTTGTTGGGATTGCATTTGGCCTTGGTTTTGTACTGGGTCCAGCAATTGGTGGGTTGGCTTCTCAGTGGGATTGGTCGGGTTCTGAATTGGTTTTCTTTGGCATGCACCCCTTTTCTGCTGCAGCTACCATAAGTTTTTGCCTGGCTGTCATTAATTTACTTTGGCTAGCGATTGGTTTTACAGAAACCCTTTCCGAAGAAAAAAGAAGCAAATCGACCACTTTTTTACCGGCAGTATTTCGAATGGCCAAGGTAACCAGTCCAGATGCGAGAAGAACCTGCCTGACCTATTTGTTTTACATGGTTTCGTTCTCAGGAATGGAATTTACTCTTACCTTTTTGGCAGTGGAGCGATTTTCTTTTAGTCCAAAAGACTTGGGAGAAATGTTTCTGCTCATTGGTGGTACCCTAATCCTGGTGCAGGGAGTTGTCGTTCGGCGGTTTGTGAACCGAACGGGAGAAAGAAACATGGCCCATCTGGGAATATTGATAGGCTTCTTCGCTTTTGTTATGATTGCCTTGGCTGATTCCTACTCACTTTTCTACCCTGGTCTTTTCCTTATGTCTTCCGGGGTAGCCCTGATTAGCCCAACACTGACCGCTCTTACATCCCTGAGCTCAAAGGATTCCGAGCAGGGTGTGAACCTCGGTATTTTCCGATCCTGTGGATCTATCGCCAGATCGATTGGACCCATTTCTGCTGGGCTGATTTACTTTACTTACGGGTCCTCAGTTGCCTACATGATTGGTGCTATTTGGCTGGTTTTTCCTGCCCTTGTTTTGCTTGCTGTCAAACAATCTGCGGGGAGTAAAGAATTGGTATCTGCTTAGAGGGGTTCTTTTCACTCGCCATTTTTTGCTGTTTTGCTAACTATTGGAAGTACTGAAATTTAGAAACTGAACATACAAATTAGCCTGAATGAATACTGAAGTTATCGATCGTTTGGTCGAAAAAGATCCATCCCTTGAAACCTCACGCACGGTTCTAGAATCCATGAATCCAGGAACCTATTGCATCCACCGCAGTTGGGGCTTTGGGTTGATTGCCGGTTTTGATGAAGATCGAGGCATGATCCTGATTGATTTTGAGGATGATGAACGCACCAGTCACGCGATGGATCCAGTCTTTTGTATCGATAAATTGGAACTTCTCCCAGAGGAAAGCATCCTTACCCAGCATCGTAAAAATACGGAGGAGATCGAGAAGCTTGCAAAAAAAGAGCCTGCTGAATTGATCATTAAAATGTTGGAGCAAGGAGTGGATGGTTGTTTGAGTGGCCGTGAGATAGAACGCATTCTTGGTTATATGTTTGGATCCGCCAAAGCCAAGCGCTGGTGGACTGCCACGAAGAAGGTACTGATCAAAGATCCACGGATTGCAGTGCCCAACAAAAAGAGTGAGCCTTATGTCTTGAGGGATGAACCGGTCAAGCCTGAGCAAGAAATTTTACAGGACTTTTTTGAGGAAAAAAGATCGTACGAAAAAATTGTTCTGGCAGAGAGGCTTTTTGATTTAGCTTCTGAAAAAGAAGACTTGCAGGCTGATTTGCCCCAAGTTTTAGCGGATTTAACTGTGGCGATTATGGAGGCGAAAAACCTCAGCCAGGCAGATCGCCTCTATGGTATTTGGGTGAGAAACAACCTTGCCCGTGATGTGGAAGAGGATGTGGAGAAACTCGAGCCTACCTCGGCATCCATACTGAAGGAGTGTGAGGACGATTTGCCCGCATTGGCGGATTTAATGCCCGCAAAATTTCACTCCCGATTGCTTGATTTAGTTGCCCGTACTTATCCGGACAACTGGAAAGAGATCGTGCTCAACCTTTTACAAAACACCCTGGTTAAATTTTCTGGGGAATGTGCCCATTTTCTGATTGATCGTGAGGAGTCCAAACTGCTGATCAAATCCCTCAATACCTGCTTGGATGAGCAAAGCCTGAAAGCCCCGGTGCTTTTATGGATGCTCAAGTTCCGCGGGCTCGCCAAGTTCAAGGATTTGCTCGGTGATATGATCAACCCCCGTTTGTTAACTGCGGTTTTTTCAGCCATTGACTATGAATCCCTAAAAAATGCCACCAGTCGCAGAATTCCATTGGCAGAAATTTTATCAGATGACCGAGAATTGCTTTCAGATATCCTCGGTAAAGGTTCGGAGGAAAATGCCAAGGATCTGGCCCAGGCACTCATGCTTAACCCGGGATTTGAAGATCTTACCAAGCGTTCCCTCCTTGCACGCTTCATTAAAAAATTCCCGAAAATCCAGTCATTGCTTGATCGTGAGGGCCCTAGGGATTCTTCCGGTTCTGCCAGCTCGTCTGTTGATGATACATTGATTGTATCTAAAGAAAGTTATGACCGTAAGCTCGCTGACTTAGATGTTCTGACCAAGGAAAAGATACCAGCCAACTCCCTGGCAATTGAAACTGCCCGTGAGCATGGTGACTTGAAGGAAAATGCTGAATATCATATGGCAAAGGATGACCAAAAGGTATTGCTTGCGAGGCAGGCTGAACTCCAGGCAGACCTTATGCGTGCCAAGGCTACCGATTTTACAGAGGCTCCCTCAGACTCAGTTGGTATTGGAACCATTGTTGATCTCAAGGATTCTGTTTCAGGAAACAAAATGAAATACACCTTGCTTGGTGCATGGGACGGTGATCCTGAAAACAATATCCTTTCCTACCTAACACCGCTTGCTCAGAAAATACTTGGTAAGAAAGTGGGGGAGAAGGTACAGATTGATATTGAAGGGAATGAGCAGTCTTTGGTTATCGAAGGCGTGTCCCGCTGGGTGGATCAAAACTAGCCCATCCGTTCCGTCTTTGTGGACGGGTCATAATTTGTGATTCGGTCTGATGGGAGACCTGTTTGCCTTACTTGGTTGATATTTGGTTTGCCATTCTTAAGTGCCTTAGAAAACCTACCTCTTTTTCCTTATGAAAATTACTGAGGTTTTGCAGTTGTTATCTGATTCAACCAGGCTAAGGATGTTACGGCTTCTGAGTCAGGAGGAGTTATCAGTTGCTGAATTGCAGGAGATTCTAGAAATGGGACAGTCCAGAATTTCCTCACACCTTGGTCTGCTGAGAAGAAACAACCTTGTGGTGGATCGCAAGGATGGTAAACGAACTTACTATACCCTAAGTACGGAGTCCTCCTCGAAGCACGAATTCATACGGCTCGCACTTTCTGAGGAATCTGAAGAGGACTTTTGGGAAAGCGACCAGTCTGCCCTGTCCCGCATTGTTGACCGAAGAAGGCAGGAGTCGGAAAGATATTTTGATGAAGTTGCCGAAAGACTTGGTAAAAATTATGTACCCGGCCGTACTTGGGAAGCGATTGGTCATTTTTTATTCCGTCTGGTACCATCTATCACCATAGTTGACCTCGGTGCTGGGGATGGAATGATCTCCCAGCTTCTTGCGGACCGGGCGAAGAAAGTGATTTGTGTGGATAGTTCTAAAAGTATGGTTCGTTTGGGCACCGATCTCGCAAAAAGAAAGGGACTGTCGAATCTGGAGTATAAACTCGGAGATTTAGAAAAAATCCCGCTTTCCGCAAACAGCGTTGATCTTGCTCTCATGAGCCAGTCCTTGCACCACGCATTGCACCCGGAGCATGCTCTGGAGGAAGCGTATCGTGTGATTAAGCCCGGGGGGCAGTTAATTGTGATCGACCTCAAAAAACATCCGTTTGAAAAGGCTCGCGAATTGTATGGAGATCATTGGCTCGGTTTTGGTGAGAATGAAATCTACCGAATGATGGTAGCTTGTGGTTTTCGTGGAGCCAAAGTAGAGGTGGTTGCCAAAGAAAAGAAAAAGCCTTTTTTTGAAACCCTTTTG
>Ga0181601_10005253_pt1 | contig 10755 bp, 8 predicted proteins | sample 041ome_8_FD_133020 | JGI IMG/M metagenome (GOLD analysis project Ga0181601, IMG submission 133020) | Coastal salt marsh microbial communities from the Groves Creek Marsh, Skidaway Island, Georgia - 041407BS metaG (megahit assembly) | ecosystem: Environmental > Aquatic > Marine > Intertidal zone... | reverse complement strand
GGCCGAGCATTTCGAGTACTGCATCCCGGTTTTCGAGGAAGATATCGCGCCACATCACCGGGTCCGATGCGGCAATGCGGGTGAAATCCCTGAAACCCGATGCCGAGTATTTCACCACCTCGGACTTGATATGGTCTTCCAGGTCGGTTGCGGTACCGACAATCGTGTAGGCGATCAGGTGAGGCAGGTGCGATGTGATTGCCAGGACCTGATCGTGATGTTCGGGTTCCAAGTAGTCGATATTGCTGCCGGCGCGGGTCCATAGCTCTGCAACCTTGTCGATGGCCCCCTGATCAGTGCCGGGTGGCGGCGTGATCAGGAACCAGCGTCCTTCGAACAGGGTATCAAAACCGGATTCAGGTCCGGAATTCTCGGTACCGGCAATCGGGTGACCCGGTACGAAATGCACACCTTCCGGCAGGTGCGGCAATACGGCTTTGATCGCGGATGCCTTGACCGAGCCGACATCGGTGACGATCGCGCCGGGCTTCAGGGACGGGGAAATCGCTGCTGCTATTGCCCCATATGTCGAAACCGGGGTGCAGATCATTACGAGGTCGGCACCCGTGGCGGCCACCGCGGGGTCTTTCGTGACTTCGTCGGCGATGCCGAGTTCAAGAGCGGTGTTCAGCGTCTCATCGGAGCGTGCGCAGGCGATGATCGATCCAGCCAGCCCGTCACGGCGCATGACACGTGCGATTGATGAGCCGATCAATCCGATGCCGATGAACGCGACCCTGTCGAAAAGCGGCGCGGTCATTTCTGATCCATGAACGCAGAGACAGCGTCGATGACGGCCCGCATTTCGTCCTCGATGCCCACCGTGATCCGGATGCCGTCGGGTATACCGGCGCTGGCCGTGCTGCGGGGAATGATGCCACGTGACGCGAAAAATGCCATGGCGGAAGCCGCGTCGTGAACGCCGTCTTCGGGGAACCGGGCGAGCACGAAATTGCCAAAGCTCGGGATGACGTCCAGACCGCATTCCTCCAGCCGTTCGGCCAGCCAGGGAAGCCAGGCGGTGTTGTGGTCGCGGGACCGTGTCAGGAATTCGACGTCACCGATGGCCGCGATCCCGGCGGCCTGTGCCGCGCTGGTCACGTTGAAGGGTGGTCGGATGCGGTTCAGGATGTCGGCAATCACTGCCGGGCAATAGGCCCAGCCGAGCCGGACGGCACCCAGCGCATATATCTTCGAAAAGGTTCGGGTCATGACGACATTCTCGCCTGCATCGACGAGTTCGATCCCTGCCGTGTAATCGTTCCGCGTGACGTATTCGGCATAGGCGGCGTCGATCACGAGCAGGATATCGTCACGAAGGCCGTCGCGCAGCGCCGTAACCTCTTCCTTGGTGAGCATCGTGCCCGTCGGATTGTTGGGGTTGGCGAGGTATACGATACGTGTCCGCTCGGTGACGCCGGCGAGCAGGGCGTCCACGGTTACGGTGTAATTCGTCTCGGGCACCTTCACCGGTGTCGCGCCGACGCCGAGGGCGAAGAGTGGGTACATGGTGAAGGCGTGTTCGCCGAACAGAATTTCGTCGCCGGGCCCCGCATAGGCGCGGGCAAGGAGGGCGAGTACCTCATCCGACCCGGCACCGCAGACGATTCGGTCGGGGTCGAGGCCGTGCTGCGCGCCGATGGTTGCGCGCAGTTCGACTGACCCGCCATCCGGATAGCGATGCAATCTGTCCGCCATGTCGCTATAGGCCGCAACCGCCTTCGGGCTTGGCCCCAGCGCGCCTTCATTGGATGACAGTTTGATGATCCGCTCAACACCCTGGATTTTAGATGCGCCCGGAACGTAGGGCGCGATGTCGAGGATGCCGGGGCGTGGTGTCAGGGATGACATTAATTGTCTCCCCGGTCGGCGATGTCCCCGGCAGTGAATGGCAGGGCGTAAACACCGACAAAGTTCGCGGCTTCGAAAATGCCCGTGTCGGGGTCCGTAAGACGGGCGATCCGGGCGTCGTCGGGACCCGCATATCCTTCCAGCTCGGCAAGGAACACGGACGTGTCGTCGGGCGGGGTGCCGCGCCCGATCAGGCGAAGCGGCTTTATGCCTGCGGCGGCAATTGCATCGTTGAGCCGTGCACGGCTGATCTCCGGGCTGGTCCGCAGGACGAAGAGGCTCCGGTCCAGACCACTCTCGTCCGGCGGTATGGCTGCAATGCAAAGGGCGGAATCGCCATTTCCGGGCGCGCTTGGGGCGAAGGGAAGGCGCGCGCAGACGGCCGTGCCGCTGCCGGACATTCCGGCAAGGATCGGCCACCAGGGTGTCTCTTCGCTTTCTTCGGGGATCGGCAGGACCCCAACAGTTGCCGAACCATCCTGAACCGCGGTCAGAACGGCACGGGCGGATGAATACAACGCCAGCGGTGTTTCGGCGCCGAAGTGATCACGGGCCATATCGCGGCACAGCCGGTTATTCTCGGTGGCATAGACGGCGACCGAGAATTCGCCCTGCAGGCGGACCATGGCGGAGACGATCTCGCGCCATATCTGAACAATCGTTGTGCGCGGGAACGGGCCTTCATGGCGGGCAATCAGGCGCCGCAGGATTTGTGCTTCACGCGCCGGCCGCCAGACCGGTCCACCTTGTTTGGAATCGCGCACGTAGGCCGCGATCGCCGCGCGGCGCATCAACAGCGCGTGGATATCGTCGTCGATACCGTTGATTTCTTCCCGCAACGCGGAGAGGGGTGTATTGCCGTCTGACATGTACTGGCCAAGCTGGAAAAGAGTTTCGGCGAGCGTCCCGCAGACCTTGCAGTATGGCGGAGCGCAGCCTTCTAAAAGGCGCCAATATGTAGTCGGCAGGATGGACAAATGCAAAGAAAACATTGACATAGAAGGGGGGCGACCCTAGCTATCGGAACCCTTTTTAGAGGTTGGATACGGTCCGACAAGACGATGGCTACCCGCGATATTCCCAACGTTGACGGCGACGGTGCGGCGAATCTGCCAGGGTTTCAGGTGGAACTTGCGCGCGATGAGCCGATGCGTCTGGATTCCGGGGAGACTATCGGTCCGTTTACGATGGCCTATACCACCAGTGGCACCCTTAACGCCGACAAGTCGAACGCGATCCTGATCTGTCATGCCCTGACCGGCGATCAATACGTGGTCGAGAGCCATCCCCTGACCGGTAAGCCCGGCTGGTGGGAATCGATGGTCGGTCCCGGCAGGCCGATTGATACCGACCGGTTCTTTATCATCTGCGTGAACGTGCTTGGCGGTTGCATGGGATCAACCGGGCCGCGGGATATCAATTCCGAAACCGGAGAACCCTGGGGGCTGGATTTTCCGGTTATCACCATCGGTGACATGGTTCGGGCCCAGGCGTTGCTTCTGGATCATCTCGGTATCGGCCAGCTGTTCAGTGCTGTGGGCGGTTCCATGGGCGCGATGCAGGTCCTCGAATGGGCGGCAAAATACCCCGAACGCGTTTTTTCCGTCGTCCCGATTGCCGGTGCCGCACGTCATTCGGCGCAGAACATCGCCTTTCATGAAGTCGGTCGCCAGGCCATCATGGCCGACCCGGACTGGCGCAAGGGCAATTATCTGAAAGAAGGCGCGAATCCGAAGGGTGGCCTGTCGGTCGCACGGATGGCGGCGCACATAACCTATCTGTCGGAAACGGCGCTTCACCGGAAATTCGGCCGTAAACTGCAGGCGCGCGACGCCGTGAGCTTCGGTTTCGACGCCGATTTCCAGGTTGAGAGTTACCTTCGGCACCAGGGTAGCACGTTTGTTGAGCGCTTTGATGCGAACTCGTATCTCTACATCACCCGTGCGATGGATTACTTCGACCTTGCCGCCGAGCATGACGGTATCCTGGCGGGTGCGTTCGAGGCGACGAATGTGCGTTTCTGCATCATATCTTTCACCAGCGACTGGCTTTTCCCGACCGAGGAAAGCCGTGACGTTGTGCGGGCATTGAATGCCGTGGCGGCCAATGTCAGTTTTGTCGAGATAGAAACCGATAAGGGCCATGACGCATTTCTGCTGGATGAGCCCGAGTTTTATCAAACAGTCTCCGGGTTCATCGAGGGTGTTGCCGAGCATCGCGGTGTCGGCGTGAAACCTGAACAGAGCGCAAAATGAACGTGGGTGACGGCGGCATATCAGCGAATGATGGCGGACATGACCTGAAGCGACGGGACCTGGAAATTATCGCCGGTATGATCGCGGACGGCAGCCGGGCACTGGATATCGGCTGCGGTGATGGTGCTTTGCTTGATTACCTGGTCCACAGGAAGAATGTCGATGCGCGCGGCATCGAGCTGAGCCAGGCAGGCGTTAATTCCTGCGTCGCCCATGGCCTGTCGGTTATCCAGGGCGATGCCGATACGGATCTTGCTTATTATCCCGATCACGCTTTCGACTACGTTGTATTGACCCGTACACTTCAGGCGACGCGGAATCCCCGCGATGTCGTGTCTCAACTGGTTCGCATCGGTCATCATGCAATCGTTTCGTTCACGAATTTCGGCCATTGGCGCGTCAGGCTGCGCCTGCTGACGGAAGGGCGCATGCCGGTTGTCGGCGATGACGGATATGCCTGGCATGACACGCCCAATATCCATCTCTGCACGATCCGTGATTTTTCTCTGATGTGTGAAGATTTGGGATTAACGGTGCGCCGCGCGATATCGCTATCACGGTCCGGCGAGGGGCGTGAGCTGAAATCTGCCGGGGCGGCCGCAAACCTGCGTGGCGAAGAAGCTATTTTCCTGCTGACCCGGGAATAGTCACGGGCTTCCAGTCGGCGGATTATTCAGGCGATATAGAAGACTGGTCTGTGTTGACGACAGGCCCGCGCTTGGTGCTGCCGGTGCCGCCGACAACCCTGACGTAACCCCGCCGCGGGGTTTGTTCCGCGACCCCGGTGGCCGACCCCGCATAAATCTGTTTTTGCGCTTCCAGAATCAACAAGCCGCCAAAAGACGGAAACCAGCGGGTCCCGATCTTTTCAATAGCCGGCGCCGATGCCAAAGACATACGCGACCGGCTGGGCGGGACAAAAAGACCGGATACGGCCTGTTCCGGCTGGAAAAGATTATCCCGCAGCAAACGCGACACCTGACCCGGTGTGTAGGGATGTCCGTGACCGAACGGGGTGTGATCGAGACGGGCCCATATGCCGCGCCGGTTCGGCACCACGATGAGGACGCGCCCGCCCTCTGCCATAACGCGCCAGACCTCGCGCAGCAGCTTGCGGAGCTGTTCGGAACATTCCACCGCATGAACCAGCAATACGCGGTCGATCGACACATCCGGCAGCGGCAGGTCGTCTTCCGGTGCCAGGCAAACGATGTTTCGGTCTGTCGCGGGCCAGCGGATTACCCCCTGCTGTGCGGGCATGACGGCGATGGCGCGCTCGGCTTCATCCCGAAAACGCCGCATATAGGGTGTCGCATAGCCGATACCGGCGACGCTCATACCGGTGACATCCGGCCATGCCGTCCGGATATAGCGCCGCACGATGCGTTGCGCTGTATGGCCCAGCGGGGTGTTGTAGAAATCGCGAAGGTCGACGACATCGTTATACATGGTGGCAATATGCGCCGGGGCGGGCCGCAGGGAAAGAAAATCCGCGCTGATTATCTTGCTGGGCGGTTGGCGCCGGCTGACTGTTTTTGATAGGTTTCGGAACCGAAATTCCCCAGCCGCCCGGAGGCAGCCCCGATGTCGACACTTGAAATCCACCAGATCCCCACCCGGTCCGATAACTATGTTTACCTGTTGCGAGAAAGCTCTTCGGGCAATGCGGCGGTCGTCGATCCGTCGGATGCGGAACCGGTGCTGGAAACGCTCGATATGTTCGGCTGGAACCTGACCCATATTCTGACGACCCATCATCATAATGACCATGTCGGTGGTGTGCCGGAGATCAAGGAAAAGACAGGCTGCACCGTCGTCGGTCCCAAGGCCGACCGCGACCGCATTCCGATGATCGATGTCGAGGTCGCCGACGGCGAGACCTTCAACCTGTATGAGGCAGAGGCAAAGGTCTGGGATGTGCCGGGACACACGGCGGGCCATATCGCCTACTGGTTCTCGGAGAGCCAGGCGCTGTTCTGCGGCGATACGCTTTTCGCGTTGGGCTGCGGGCGCGTGTTTGAAGGCACGCATCAGCAAATGTATGAATCGATTTCCAAATTCAGCGAAGTGCCGGATGAGACCTGGGTTTACTGCGCCCATGAATACACCGCGGCGAATGCGAAATTCGCACTGCATGTAGACCCCGACAATGCCGCCCTTCAGGCATATGCCAAACAAATAGGGCAACGGCGTGACGCGGGCGTGGCGACAGTGCCGTCGCTGATGGGTGTGGAGCGCCGGACCAACCCGTTCCTGCGGGCGGGCGACCCGGAACTGGCCAAGGTGCTCGGCATGGAGAACAGTGCGCCGGTAGACGTGTTTGCCGAGATCCGGACACAGAAAGATAATTTTTAAGGTCGGTATCATGAAACTCCGCTGGTCTCCCACATCGCCTTTCGTGCGCAAGGTCGTCGTCCTGATGAAGGAAAAAGGCATCGAGGACGCCGTCGAGAAGGAAAAATCGAACCCGCTCAGCCGCGAAGACCGCGCGGCGACGCCGAGTCCGCTGGGTAAAATCCCGTGCCTGGTGACCGATGACGGCCAGTCTGTCTTCGATTCCCCGGTGATCATGGAATATCTCGATACGGTCTGCGACGGCCCTGAAATGCTGCCGAAATCGGGCGATGCGCGGTGGACGGTGCTGCGGCGCCAGGCAACCGCGGACGGGATGATCGGCAGTATGGTGACATGCTTTGTCGAGAGCCTCAAAAAACCGGAGCGCCAGTCGGGTGGGGTTCTTGCCCATAACAAGGGGATCGTTTGTAACGGTATCGCCGCCCTCGAACAGGAAGCCGCATCTTTCGGCGAGACTGTCGATGTCGGGATGATCTCGATCGCCGTGGCGTTGTCATTTGCCGATCAGACCTTCCCCGAGGATGACTGGCGTACCGTTAATCCGGCGCTTGCCGCCTGGTTCGACGCATTCGACCAGCGGCCATCCATGACCGAAACGGTGCTGGTCGACGCGCAATCGTTCGAATAGCGCCCTGATCTGATCTGATCTGATCTGATCAGGGTAGGTCGGCTGGCCTCACCGGTTCGATCATGCCCTGCTGACAGGCCTTGATCTGCAGCGCCAGGTATTTCGAGAAAATCCGGCATTGCGCGAAGCTGCCGGCAATGAACCACAGGCCCGGCTGCTTGGTCCGCATCCACAGGTTTCGCAGCTCCTGGCTGTCATCACCGAACCCCCAGATCGGCCCGATACGCTCGGCCACGTCATTGCCGAGCAGGCGTTTGACGTTTTCTTCCTGACCCTTGAAGCCTGTCGCCAGGATAACGGTATCGGCCGCAACGACATCCCCGTTCTTCAGTTTGGCGCCTTCGGCGACAAAGGTGTCGATATCGTCGAACTGGATCAGCCCGACCTTGCCGTCGATGATCAGGTCGGAGCAGCCCACGTTGAAATAATAGCCGCCGCCGCGGTTCATGAACTTGAACTGCCAGCCCGTTTTGTCTTCGTGGTCGATCCTGAAGCCCACTTTTTCCAGCGCCTCCAGCATGTCCTTGTCGAGGCGTGTGGATTCTTTGGCCATTGCGGTATGAACGGCTTTGAGCGGCTCGTACGGGGTCGCGGTGGCGATGAGGTCCGCGGTCTCCAGGGACAGGCCTTCGTCATACAGGGTGTAGGGCAGCTGCGCGCTCGGCTCGACATTGATGATGCTGGTGGCGCCCCGCTGGATAAGCGATACCGTCGCCCCGTTGGACTGCAGGTCCTGCGCCATATCGTGGGCGCTGGTGCCGGTGCCGATGATCAGGACGCGTTTGTCCTTGCGGCTTTGCGCGCCGGTATAGGCGCTGGAATGGATGACCTCGCCCTTGAACTGGTCGAGCGTCGGGATTGTCGGCAGGTTGGGGATGCCGGTGACGCTGGTGGCCATAACCACATGTCGCGGCCGCAGGGTGCGGGTGCCGCCGGGTTGTTTCAGCTCCACCGTCCAGCGGCCGTCGGTCTCGTCGTAAGCGCCGCCGCTGAATTCGGTTTCGGTCCAGAAATTCAGCTCCATCGCTTCGGCATAATATTCAAACCAGCCGGCCAGCTTGTCCTTCGGAATATAGGTCGGCCAGTTCGGCGGGAATGGCATATAGGGCAGGTGGTTCACGTGCACTTGGTTGTGGAGCACCAGCGCGTGGTAGCGCTTGCGCCAGTTGTCGCCGACGCGTTCTTCACTGTCGACGATCAGCGTGTCGACGCCGAGCTGTGTCAGCCGTGCGGCAATCGACAACCCGGCCTGACCGCCGCCGACGACGAGTACCTCGGGGTCGCGGTCTTCGTAAGCGATGGCGATATTCCGGCGGTCGAGCCAGTTCGGTCCCTTGAAGTCGCGCGAATAGGCCTCGCCCGTGGGCCGCGCCGTGCCGATGGATTCCTCGAAGCCGGATATTTCATCAAGCGCGGTCAGGATGGTCCACGCTTTCAGACGCCCGGCATCTGCCTCATCGGCAATCATGCGCAGCACGCCGCTGCATTGCCCGGTCTTCGTCGTGAAACGGAAGATCGTTTCCAGGACGTCCTGCCTGCCGCCACGCATGACCATGCGGGGCGGGGTCGCGTCGTAATCTATGCTGAACGATTGCGGTTTCAGATCATCTGCGCTGTCGGCAAGAGCCGTTGAGATATCGTCCGGCCCGCTGACCGTCGAGATATGCCAGGTAAAGGCCAGAAGGTCGCGCCAGTGACTGTCCGGATGCATCAAGGACGCCAGCGCGCCGGCATCGGCGGTGGAAAGTGCGGTGCCGAACGCCGACAGCCAGCTTTCAGCCGCCCCGGAGAGTGTTTTGTCGAACGTATCCATCCTGCATCCTGTCTTGGGCACCGGCCCGGCAATAGCCGCCACGATGCGCCTTATTCTGTTTCGCCCAATATGCCGGACGATGAGCGGCGAATAAACGTGAATTCGCCAATGTGTAATTCAACCCCATGCACCCGAAGGGAGCGCCGGGATCCCGACACGTCGCAATTCAACCCCATGCACCCGAAGGGGATGCACCGGAATGGCCGGTTGGGGCGCGTGGGGCGCGCGCCTGTCGAAAACCGGGGGGTGCCTGAACGTCATGTGCTCTCCGATATCGGGACACACCCCTTCCGTTCACGCGCGACGGTGTCACGCGCGTTCGGCCGGCCTGTCCGGGGTTTCGTTGTCCGGTCAGGCTATCATGCAAAAGGCCGAAAACCGAATGTCGGCGGTGAGATTTTTGCGCGAGCGCGGTGGGAGCGGGGAGTCATCCCGGCCTCAGGATGTGACGCTATAGGGTATTCGGGAACATCGACTGCCGCGAAAGGTCCGATTCCGGGGCAGGAACGGACGTAAATCAGGATGATCAATCAGGTCCGCTTCTAGCCAGAAGCGGACATTCGGGGGCAGCCCCAAACGAGACATGCAGACGAGTAGCCCAAAAGGGCAAGGTGCTTGCCCTCCATCGCAACCAAAATAGAGAAAGGCGCTGCTTCCCAAAAGGTGGCGGCGATATTTCGTCGAGAGAACACTCCGAGAAAATGTGGTGAAGCCAAGGGCTCGCACTTAGTATGAGAGCTTCGATATTTTGGATCCTGAAGAATGATTACGGAAAAAGTATTTGGCCTCGTTCAACGCGCTGTCCGCAGCAACGTTGGCAAAAAAGCTATAGTCCCGCTCCTGACGGCGCTCGACATTATTGGAGGAATCGCGATTACAACAAAGCTGGGCGCAAGGTTCGTCGGCCTAATTGTGCCAGCATCCCGACCGGTCATCTGCACTGCCTGCTTCACCGACCACGGTTTACGAGTAGACGCGGAACGGTTCGGAATTGCTCATGCGCTGCCGTGCCCAAACTGCGGCATGAACGGGACGAAAAAGCTCACTCCCTATCTGGTCAGAACTTTGGCATCCCAATTTTTCGTCAGGGGCTCGGTTCATCGATCAAACTATGGCTCGGCACCGCTTGTGCAATTTAACGAGCACCGGTTTCAGGACGGGGACTATGATGGCCCTCAGTGGCTAAAAGAGGACGTAGCACTTATCAGCGAAAAGGGGCGGATCGGGCTTTTTCACTATGGACCTCGGATGTGGATGCGCGGTTCCATCGAACCGCTGGAAGCCTTGCAGGATCCGGCCAGACGGGGTTCCGTTATCGACCGAATTCTGAAGGAATATCCCGAGCGCATCCTGCCGAAGGGAGAATTCATTTATCGGCTGCGTGTAAACCCGGAAGACCCTATCGCGAACGGAGAATATGACAGCCCACCCGACGCCTTCTTGGGGTGCGGCAGACTGGACTCGCTGGTTCAACCGGTCCTCTATTGCTCCCAAGATATCGAGAGCTGTGTGCACGAGTGCAGAGTAACAGTCGAAGACGATCTGTACCTGGCGGCCCTGACGCCATTACGTGATCTTAAGCTCCTCGACCTTACGGTCTTGCTTAACGAGGAGCATGAATCAGAGTTCAAAAGCCTCGACATAGCAGTGCACATGCTGTTCTTTGCTGCCGACCACTCCTATGTGATTACACGGGATATCGCGGTAGCAGCCCGCAGCGCGGGGTTCGACGGTCTTCTCTACCCCTCGTATTTCAGCCAAGTGCGCTCGGGGGCCATGCCGTTCGAGACCGCTTACGGGATATCCGTCCGCAGGTTCCCGAACGCAGCCAAGTACGCTACGTCGGGCATCTT
>Ga0181601_10005247_pt1 | contig 10760 bp, 13 predicted proteins | sample 041ome_8_FD_133020 | JGI IMG/M metagenome (GOLD analysis project Ga0181601, IMG submission 133020) | Coastal salt marsh microbial communities from the Groves Creek Marsh, Skidaway Island, Georgia - 041407BS metaG (megahit assembly) | ecosystem: Environmental > Aquatic > Marine > Intertidal zone... | reverse complement strand
CCGATTTACTTCCACCAAAAAAGGGATGGGTGTTTTGGGATAAGAAGATAACAAACGCAAAAAACACGAATTTTTCCGATGGCGAATTAGCGTGGACTTCTTTTGACTGCGTGTTGAGGCGGTTTACTTATGATTGGATTGGATTCGGATATTTGAATAACCCGCAAAAAGAAAAAAAAATCCACCCCACGCAAAAACCAGTGAAGCTCTACGAATGGTTGCTTGACAATTACGCAGAAGAAGGCCAAACCATTTTGGACACTCACCTTGGTTCAGGATCCATTGCACTTGCGTGCCACAATCGTGGCTTTGCCCTTACCGCCTTTGAGATTGATAAAGAATACTTTGAGGCTGCAAAGAAGCGCCTCGAGATACACCAAGCGCAACTAACAATGTTTTAAAATATGCCAGGAAGAAAACCAAAGCCAACAGCAATGCTGAAGGCAGCAGATACATATAGAAAAGATAGACACGAAGAGCGCCTTGAGGTGCAAGGCCGTCCATCGCTCCCTACCTACCAAAGCAGTGAGGAAACCTTTGACTGGTTGGTCAAGCACCTCGATGATCTTGGTGTGGTAGCAGAGTTGGATGCCATAGCGTTGCAGATGCTCTCTGATGCGTGGGAGGACTACTGCGCCAGCAGAGCAGTGATAAAAAGATTAGGCCCTACCTATGCGACCACCACCGCACAAGGTGATGAGATGCACCGACCACGGCCCGAGCTTGCAATGATGAATGGTGCTTGGGATAGAATAAAAAAGATGCTGCCCGAGTTTGGACTCACCGCAGCAGCAAGAGCGAAGCTCAACGCCCCCGAGCGTTTGGATAGTTTAGAAGATTTATTAGGAGGAGATTAATGTACGATAACAACAAAGCAGATAAGGTCATCCGATTCATTGAACGGGTGTGTACACACGTCAAAGGTGATTTGGCCAATAAGCCATTCATATTGGAGCAGTGGCAGATAGATTACATCAAGGAACTCTTTGGTAGGGTGAATGCTGACGGCACACGTCAGTACCGCACCTCCTTTGTGTTCATCCCTCGTAAGAATGGGAAGAGTAACCTACTTGCTGCCATTGGTCTTGCACTGCTGTTCGTGGAGAAAGAGCCAGGAGCGGAGATATATGTTTGTGCTTCCTCTCGTGACCAAGCGAACGCCATCTTTGATGTGTGTAAGCAAATGGTTCGGAACCAGCCCGTGCTGGAGCGCAGCTGTAAGGTGTACCGCAACTCTATCGTCCTTGGTGGAAGCAACTCCTTCCTTAAGGCCGTAGCAGCAGATGCGGGAGTGCTTCACGGTGCTAACGCCTCGGCAGTGCTCTACGATGAGGTGCACAGCGCCAAGAACCGAGAGCTGTGGGATGTAATGAGTACCTCAATGGGTGCACGCTCCCAACCACTTATGTTTGGCATCTCCACCGCTGGAGTGTTTGATCCTAACAGCGTTTGCTATGAGCTCTATGATTATGGCAAGAAGGTTCGTGATGGTGTGGTAGAGGACACCACCTTTTTGCCGCTCATCTATGAGGCGGGGCAAGGCGATGACATCCATAGTGAGGAGACGTGGCGCAAGGCGAATCCCAACTATGGGGTGAGCATCAAGCCCGAGTATTTTAAGAAGATGAGCCAAGAGGCAAAGACCTTACCATCGAGTGAGATTGCCTTCCGTCAGTTGCACCTGAACCAATGGGTGAACTCCTTATCTTCTTGGATCACTGATGATGAATGGATGAAGAGCAGTGGCACCGTTAGCCTTGAGGAGCTCAAGGGGAAACCTTGCTATGGTGGGCTCGACCTTGCTGCGGTAGAGGATGTGTGTGCACTGGTGCTCATCTTCCCGTGGGAGGACGGCAGCATCAAGGTATTGCCCTACCTCTTTGTCAGTGAGGCGGCAGTGGAGCGCAGACGGGTGCAGACGGGTGGTTCTTATGATGCCTTTGTTTCCAAGGGTGAGCTCATCGTTACCGATGGCAATAGCACTGACTATGGCGTTATCAAGCAAAAGATATTAGAGGCAGCCAGTGTGTTTGATGTTCAGAGCATCGCCTTCGATAGATGGAACTCCAATGCTTTGGTTCAGCAGTTGGTTGATGAGGGCATTGATATGGATCCATTCGGTCAAGGCTTTGTCTCTATGAGTGGGCCAATTAAGAACGCAGAGGTATTGGTTAAGAAGGGCTTGCTGCACCACGGTGGTCACTCTATGCTGCGTTGGATGATAGGCAATGTTGTGGTGAAGAAAGATGATGCCGAGAACGTGAAATTTAGCAAGGCAAAAGCTGGAGATAAGATTGATGGTGTGGTGGCAATGATAATGGCTTTGGGTGAAAAGATGACCGTTGAGAACTCTGATGTGAGTAAAGTCAGCACCTATGAAACGCAAGAAATTCGCTTTTTATGACACTCGATGAAGCCAAGAAATTAGGCCTTTGCTTATTTGATATACACGGAATCACTCCCTGGATCAAGCACTTGGGAGGTGAAAATTACGGTATTGAGATGCTTTTTGAGGGGGAGATTTACCTCATTGAAAAGAGCCGATATTAACAATTTTTTGTTAATTTTCTTTTTTTTCCTCCTATATATAGGGGAAAAAAAATAAAAATAAACCGATTGCACTCCCTATTTCTTTTTGTGGCTGCGCCTATGGACGCAGCTCCAAAAACAAATAGTGAGAGGGGGTGCAAAAGATTTTTGTGTATATACATCGAGATAAATGAAAAAATGTATACCTTGATAGGGCAACAACAAAAAACTTTTTATTATGAGAGACATTGATTTCTTTGTAGGTGATTACCTATACTCAAAACGCTTCGGCTGGCAGTACAAAATTGTAAGCATCAGAAATGGTGTGGCAATCATTCAAGACATCGTTCGTGAAAATGTAAGATTGAAATTTACATTGAACGCCTTGCGCAATAGAGTGCGAATCGATAGCTTTGTTCACTCACCGCATCCCTTTTAGATTTGGTTTGGTTTCTTTTTTTTAAACGTGTTTAGCGGTGCGCCCCATCTTTAAGATGGGGCTTCTTTTTTTCTCATTAAGTGATAGTTATATTGCACTCGTAATTACAATGTTTCTACTCACTTATGGCGGAAAATCAGAACTTGTTTGGGCGCATTTTAGGTGCATTCCGTGCCTCGCCTAACAACCCATCAACGTCATTGGCGAATCCCGCCTCTTGGATGTTTGATGGTTCCGCATCAAAGACTGGCATTGCCATCACCGAAGATAGCGCTATGCGCCTCTCTGCGGTATTTGGCGCTGTTCGTGTCATCTCCGAGACCATCGCTTCCTTACCTTGGGCTGTAAAGCAAGATGTAGACGGAACAACACGCAACGCCTCGGCACACCCAATCAACAAACTTATTCACTCGCCTAACGGTATGATGACGGACTTTAACTTTAGAGAAGTTTGTCAAGCACACCTTTGCCTCCACGGAAATGCTTTTATTGCGATCCGTAGGAACGAGGCTGGGCAGCCCGTAAAACTCATTCCCGTACACCCTGATAGAGTACAAGTCAAAGTCTACAAGGATGAAAAGTTCTACACCATTGATGATGGTAAGGAGACCTTTGACGATACCGAGATGATTCATATCCTCGGCCTTTCTTTTGATGGTGTTGTAGGTAAGAGTGTTATTGAGGCAGCAAGAGAGAGCATTGGCCTTGGTTTGGCTGCTGACCAGTTTGGTGGTTCCTTCTTTGGCAATGGTGCCAATGTAAGTGCTATCCTTACGCACCCTGGCCGTTTATCGGATGAAGCGTACAAGCGCCTGATGGCATCTTGGCAACGCAGATACTCGGGCCTTGATAACGCACACAAGACTGCAATCTTGGAAGAGGGAATGTCCTTGCAAAAGGTCAGCATCTCCCCACAAGAATCGCAGTTTTTAGAAACTCGCAAATTTGGTGTGGAAGACATCGCACGATTCTTCCGCATTCCACTCGCTTACCTCGGCTCTTTAGAGAACAGCTCCACTCGAGCAAACATCGAGGAACAGGGTATTCAATTTCAGAGAAATACGATCCTTCCTTGGGTGAAGCGCTGGGAGGCCGAGTTCAATCGCAAACTCTTCCCTAATGATGAGGCGTACTACATCCGTATGAATATGGATGGGCTTCTCCGTGGGGACATCTCAAGCAGATACTCCTCGTATGCCACCGCAAGACAATGGGGCTGGCTGTCGGTAAATGATATCCGCAGACACGAGTCAATGGATCCTATCCAAGGTGGAGATGTGTACCTACAACCATTGAATATGGTTGAGGCTGGAACTGATAACGCTGCTGAATAATGCCCTGGACGGATTACCCACAAGCAGCAGTAGATAACGCCAAAAGAGCGTTAGCATTGCGTGAGGAAGAAGGGAGCGATTGCGGCACGGTGGTCGGGTGGAATACTGCCCGAATTTTAGCCGATAGAGGCGTTGTGAGCCACGATAGACTGCCACGCATCTATTCATTCCTTTCTCGTGCAAAAGTGTACGACACGGGCTCATTTAAAGATGAGGATGGCAATCAAGTGTGTGGGAGTATTATGTATGCAGCTTGGGGTGGCGATGAGATGCTACGCTGGGCCAAGTCAACATTAGAGGAAATGGAAACGAACGAAAGACATATTAAGAGTGTAGTTGAGACTGATGAGGAGATCGTCATCACCTTTGGTAAGGGCGAGATGTCAGATGAGAGCGGCTACAAAGAAGAAGAGCGTGCAGAGGCCGATGAGTTAAGCGTTGGTGATTTTGTACGTTGGAGCACCTCGGGCGGTAGCGCTTATGGTGTTATCATACAAATAGAAAGAGATGGAGAGCTTGAGGCAGATAGTGGCTTCACGGTCAACGGCACTGCTGACGATCCAGCGGCTCTCATTAGAATATACCGCTACTCCTCGGAAGAGGAAGCCTACATTGAGCGCAAGCCCGCTCTTAATGTGGTACACCGCTTCTCAACATTAGAGAAGTTTGATGCAGAGGTGCGTGGCCATAAGGCTATTGTAGAAAAGCGTGAGTTCCGTATGGAGAGCGCAGAGTACGAAGGCCAAACCATTAGAGGCTACGCTGCTGTGTACAATAGCGATAGCGAATGGATGGGAGGCTTCTACGAGCAAATTGCTCCTGGTGCCTTTGATAGTGTAATGGAAAACGACGTAAGAGCCTATTTTAATCACGATGAGAACTTGTTATTGGGTAGAGTGTCCAGCGGAACCCTACGCATTGGTTCTGATTCCCGTGGCCTCTACTACGAAGTTGACCTACCAAATACATCTTATGCAAATGATTTGGTTGAATTAATGAAGAGAGGCGATGTGAATCAATCATCTTTTGCCTTCTTGATTGAGCGTGACCGCTGGGAAGAGCGTGATGGCAAAACGTATAGAATAATAGAAAAAGTATCAAGGCTTCTTGACGTATCTCCCGTATCGCAACCTGCGTACCCTGATGCGACAAGCGAGTTGATGATGAGAAATAATACACCCGAGTCAGAGGGTGCTGAAGCGGAGGTTAAGGCCGAAGTGGAGGAAATTACTGACGTTGAAATCTTTGAATATAAACTCAAACTTTTAAAACTCGATTAAGATGAAAAACATCGAATTAAGAGGACGCCGTGCACAGCTCATCAAAGATGCTGACGCAATTGTAGCTGCTGCACAAGCTGAAGGTCGCTCTATGACGAGCGAAGAAAAATCAAAGTTTGAAGCTATCGAAGCAGATGCTCGTGGCTTGAAACAAGAAATTGAAATCATTGAGCGCAATGCTGAATTGAAGAAAGAGATTGCTTCTATGGAAGGTGAGGCTCGTGCCGCAGCTCCTAAAGCAAACGCTGCTTCTGCATTTGGTAAGTACTTGCGTCACGGATTCTCTGCATTGACTGCTGAGGAGCGTGCAATGGTACAAAAGCGTGGTACTGCAACACAAGTTGCTGGAACTGATAACTTGGGTGGATACTTGGTACCTCAAGAGTTCAGCAATGAGTTGAATGTAGCAACTGCCTTCACTGGTGAGGTTGAGCGTTTGGCTAAGAAATTGAACACTGCATCAGGCGGCTTGTTGGACTACCCAACATTGAACGATACTGCTACTGACGCAAACTTGGTGACTGAAGCTGGTGCTGTAACCGTACAAGATATGACTTTTGGCAACGCTCAATTGTCTGCTTACAACTACAGCTCTTTGGTTCGTGTATCTCAGCAATTGTTGCAAGACTCTGCTTTTGACTTGAACTCGTTCTTGGTTGAAGCTATGGGTGAGCGTATCGCTCGTGCAACTAACGCAGCATTCACTACTGGTACTGGCTCAAGCCAACCACAAGGTATCGTGACTGGCTCTGCATTGGGTAACACTGCTGCTGGTGCAACTGCAATCACTGCTGATGATATCCTTGACTTGATTTACTCAATCGATCCTTCTTACCGTAACAAGCCTGGATTCGGTTTGATGGCTCACGATAACATCATCGCTGCTGTTCGTGCTTTAGGACTTGGTTCTGCTAACGACTTCCCAATCTTCATTCCTTCAATGGAAGTAGGTCAGCCTGACCGCATCTTCGGTGTTCCAGTTTATGTGAACAACGATATGCAGTCAAGCATCGCTACGGGAACAAAAACTATGGTTGCTGCTGACTTCAGCCAATTCGTAGTTCGTAACGCTGGTGGTATTCAAATGCTACGCCTAAACGAGCGCTTCGCTGATGAGCTCGAGGTAGGCTTCGTAAGCTGGAAGCGTTCTGACTCTAAAGTCTTGAATAGCGCAGCTGTTAAGCACTTGATCCAAGCATAAGGATGAAAGTAGTCTTTAAAAAGACTGTTGTTGGTAATGGGTTCCGCTTCCGCCAAGGTGCGGAGGTGGAACTCCCCAACGATAGAGCGATGGAGTTCTTGAACGCTGGGTACTGCGAAGCAGTTGCAGAGCCACCTAAAAAGCGTGCCAAGAAGAGCGTGTCGAAACCAAAAAGTAAAGAAACAAGGTAATGGCCTATTCAGTAGTAACAGCGGCAGCAAGTGAGCCGATTACATTAGAAGAAGCAAAGAACTTCTTGCGTGTAGATGGTAGTGATGAAGATGCACTTATTGGTGCGTTGATATCTGCTGCACGGGAGATGTGCGAGCAATACACTCGTAGGATCCTCGTTACTACTACCATTGATGAGTATTTTGATGGATTCCCAAACTATCGGAATGCACAAGATAAAGACATCATCTACTTATCCCGTGGCCCAGTATCAAGCATCACCTCGGTGAAGTATGTTGATGAGATAGGTAGCGAGAGCACCGTATCCTCATCTGCGTATGTAGTTGATACTATTAGCGAACCAGCAAGGATTGCTTCAACAGCGGGATGGTTTGCGACAAACGGAATCATCAACCAAGTCATCGTTCGCTACACCGTAGGTACGGATGTGAGCAGTATCCCATCTCCATTAAAGCAAGGGATGCTTCTTATCATTAGCGATTTGTATGACAAGCGAGATGACCGAGTGAGAAAGATGCCAACAGCATCAGAGTATTTGTTTAATCCATTCCGAATCTTCACCTTCTAATGATTGACCAAGCTGGACAATTGGATCGTAGAATCACTTTGCAAACATTCAGTGAGACTACGGATACTTTTGGGCAAGAGGTGAAAACCTACTCTACCCTTGCTTCAGTGTGGGCAAATGTGAAGGAGAACATTGGAGTTGGTAATGGAGAGGGTGAAAAAGGCGATATGATTGCTGCTACCAAGAAGGTAGAGTTTATCATCCGCTACCGCACTGATGTGAATGAGCAAATGCGTATAACATACAACAACAATACCTATAAGATTCAAGCCATCCAATCCGCAGATGCTCGCAAGGCATTCCTTAAGATAGTTTGCTTGTGGTCTGATGCGCAGTGATGGAGAAAGTAAAAGTAAGTGTTGAGGGCGTAGATGAGGTGATGAAGAAGCTCCGCAAACTTGATGATAGGCTCAAGAAGAGAATCCTCAAGAAAGTAGGGAGAAAAGCATTACCTCCAATGGTTGACTCTTACCAGCGCAACATCACTGATGGTGATGAGGTGTTTAAGGTTTTCCGTAACGGTAAGATATACACCGAGATACAACCAGGACAATTACGCAAAAGTGTTGGTATTAAAACACCGAAAGCACTACAAAAAAAGGATGTAGTTGGTATGAGTGTCGGGCCAAGAAGGTCAGGCAAGGTTTACCGACAACCAAACAAAGGTGGATGGTATGCGGGGATGATCAACTTCGGATGGCTACGACCTTGGTGGGGTAAAGAAAGATACAATGGGCAGAATTTAAACTTCGCACAAAAGGCAATGGCGGCAGCCAAGAGCAAGGTAAATGTGAGTTTTGTCCGTAACTTTAGAATGATAACCAAAGCGGAAATCAAGAAGCTCAAGTTTGGGCAAAGAATAGGTTTTAGATGATTGGTAAAGTAATAAAATACAAGTTTGATAACACCGCCAACCTAAACAGCGTATTTGCTGGGCGTGTTTATCCCCTGGTTGGAGCTCAAACGAGTGCCCGACCTTTTTGCATTTACGATACCACAAGCATAAGAGCCGAAGGATCCAAAGATGCCGACAGCCATATTGATATTGTCAATGTGGAGCTCACCTTGATAGGAGATAACTACGGCACGTTGCAAACGGCAGTAGAAAATATACGCACAGCATTTGTGCGAATGAAAGAAACAATTGAGGGCGTGAATGTTCAATCGTGTGGCTTTGATAACCAAAACGAGGTTTTCAATGTCGATGAGGAGACTTTTGCGGTTGCAGTTGATTTAGTGTTTAGAATAGTGAAATCATAAAATTAAGAAAAGATGGCAGCAAGTACATCAGTAATGAATAGCACCGATGTGGTAGTACGCATTGGTACTGACGGAGCAACATATGAAACCGTTGGTAAGATGACCAACGCTTCTTTGAGCGTTACAATGGGAACTCGTGACACGAGCACAAAAGACAGCTCGGGTTGGATGGAAGTATTGGAAGGACAAAAGTCTTGGACTCTTTCGGGCGAAGGCTTGGTAGTGTACAACAACACTGGTAAGGCAACGCCTGACGATATCTACGGACATTTGTCAAGCCGCACACTTATCTACATTGAGTTTGGTTCTGAAGCTACGGATGAGAAATACTACAGCGGAACGGGATACTTCACGGAGTTCTCAACGGATGCTGGGGTAGAGGATAACGCAACATTCTCTTTCTCTTTCCAAGGAACGGGTACTTTGACTCAAGGTACACAATCGTAAATTTTTGAGGGAGGGCCTTTGCGCTCTCCCTTAATTAAACAACACAACAATGACAACACAACTGATTAAAGTAGGAGAAAAGGCATACCCAGTAAAGTATGGCTTTAACGCATTAAGGCTCTTTTGCAATGAGAGCGGTATTGAATTGCAAGAGCTTGAGAAGATAGGGCAAAGCATAAGCATCGACCACGCCATCAACTTGGTATGGGCGGGGATGAAGGATGGCGCTCGTGTTGAGAAGCAAGAGTTTGATCTTACCCCCGAAGATGTTGCCGATTTGCTTGATGAGGATAGTACCCTTATCAATCAATGTATGGAGCTTTTTGTTGCCTCTTTTATCAAGCCGAGTAGCGAGGAAAAAAAGTAAATACCCAAGCCCCTGAATCCCTTGATTGGGACGCATTGGAAGCGATAGGCTTGGGTGAGATGGGAATGAGCGTAGAGGAGTTTTACAATATGACTCCGAGGCAGTTCCACAACAAAAGAGAAGGCTTCCAGCGGCACATTCAGTACCACACTGAACTGCTGTGGGAAACCACAAGGTGGCAAGCAGCAGTGAATGTTGCACCACATACCAAGAGAAGGATAAGCCCTAAAGATTTGGCGGTCTTCCCTTGGGATGGAAGGAAAAAAGTACACAAGGCAGCGAGCTTTGAGGAAGTGCAAAAAGGAATAAACAAGGTGTTTGGTAAATGAGCCGTACTGATATAGATTTTAAGATTGGAGCAGACCTGAAGCAATTCCGCTCGGGTATGCAAAACATTGACCACAGCTTGAAGAAATTAAGCGGTGGTTTTGGTGCTTTAGGCGCAACCATTGGAGCATCCTTTGCCGTTGATATGATCCGTGACTTTGCAATGGAATCTATCAACCTTGCTGCTCAAATGGAAGGTGTAGAGGCTGCATTCAATCGACTCAATCAACCTGGACTTCTTGACCAATTAAGGAGGGCAACGGGAGGCACCGTTGATGACCTTAAGTTGATGCAGACAGCCGTTAGAGCTGAAAACTTCCGTATCCCAATGGATACACTTGCCAAAGGTTTGGAGTTCGCACAGCGTAGAGCACAAGCCACGGGTGAGAGTGTTGACTATATGGTCGACTCCTTCGTTACTGGTTTAGGTCGTGAATCCGTTAAAATCCTTGATAACCTTGGTATCTCTACCATTGAGCTGAATGCCAAGACAAAAGACATGGGATCAATGGCTGCTGCTGTTGGTGCTATTATGGATGAGGAGTTCGCCAAGGCTGGAGAGCGTGTGGTGACCACATCAATGAAGATTGACCAGCAAAGGGCCGCACTTACAAACCTTAAGACCGAGATAGGCGAGAAGTTAGCGCCTATCTATGCGAGCTTCCTTGACGCTACAATCAAAGACCTCAGCACCATCAACATATTGATGAATAGTGAGGTTGGCAATAGAGATAAGGCGGTCATTGCTTTAAAAGAATACTTGCGCCTATCGGGAAAGGAGAGCACCGCCCTTGGTATGATATTCAACCTTGCGGT
>Ga0181601_10005246_pt1 | contig 10760 bp, 13 predicted proteins | sample 041ome_8_FD_133020 | JGI IMG/M metagenome (GOLD analysis project Ga0181601, IMG submission 133020) | Coastal salt marsh microbial communities from the Groves Creek Marsh, Skidaway Island, Georgia - 041407BS metaG (megahit assembly) | ecosystem: Environmental > Aquatic > Marine > Intertidal zone... | reverse complement strand
TGCCAGCCATATAAACTTAGAATCGTTAGAGTGAGTAGGGCAGTTGCCCAATGGGTAATCCATTTCATATCTTTGTTCCTGGTGTCTGTAATACTTTTTCTATCTTGTCTTCGCGTATGCAGAGTACCCTTTCAATGGGCTTGCCCATAAATTCAATCATCATCTGCTTTTTAATTTCTGGTGCGGATTGATATACATATTCCCTGCACTGCTCTACATCTTCAAACTCTGGTTCAAAGAACAAAAATGTATCCCTGCTACCGTCTGAAAATGTTCCCATCATTACTACTAGTATAAACCACTTCATTACTTAATCTTCTTGTTGATCCAACGAACTGCTGCATAGACAGCAAGTGCAAGTATTATATAGATAATACCATCTTCCCAAGAAATATTGTTAAGCAAATCTGCTGTAATAAAACTTAAATCCATACTACTATTTATGATAAACTTTTAAGCCATTCTACTCTGTCTATCCATACAAAATAGTTAAGTATCAAAAATAATGCTACTACCGTAATCCATGTATACTTACTTGTTAACATCACGATTATCCCACGGTGCTGTTTCAAAACACCCTGCTGGCAGTTTGTCTTTGTAGGTTATGCCTGCTCTAAACCAGTGACCAGACTTTTCAATGTATGCACTTTCAAATGGCATTTCACGAGGCTTACCCCAACAACGATTGTTGCTTTGTCCCGGAAATCTATAACGTGGATTGTGCTTTAGGAAGTCACGTAGTTCTGTTAATTCTATTTTATCTTGTCCTGTACGCCAGGCGTGATAACAACTTGAGGCTTTGTTCCAATTAAATGTATCAAAGTCGTCTGGATGATATCCATTTATTTGTAAACAGCTCTTTAATGCCATATTATTTGTAATAGGACTTGCGTGTGCTGTTGCTACCCATACCCACGACACCACTGCCGCGGCGAGTAGTCCAAATGCTATTAGATAATCTTTCATTTTTTCTCTCTCTCTTTTTAGTTGCTTTGATTAACGGTTAACGAACATCCTGCCGCAACATAGCAAGTTCCGCTTGTCGATGAGCCGTCACTCATTAAGTGTGGTAAACTGAATTCCTTTGCAGTTGTACCTCCTTGATTTAAGTTGAAATCCCAGGCGCCCCCGCCATTGGTCAATTCAACTGTGGCTGCGTGGGAGCCACTCCCTTCTTGTACGATAGTTGCACTATGACTATCACCTATTAGATCTAACTGTAGGTAATGAGAGCCACTATCTTTTTGCACAACACTTGCAGTATTATAATCCCCGTCAATACTTACAAATGCTGATTTATTACTAGCACCGTCTTGTAATACATCTAATGTATTATAATCCCCGTCAATGCTAGATTCTAAATAGTGTTGCACTCCTACAACACTAGTAGTTTGTTCTATATTTACACTATTATGGCCGCCAATTATTCCTAGCGTTATATAGTGTGAATCTCCTGTTTGTTCAATGTAGACATCGTTACTATCACCTTCTATGTTAACTGTTGCACTATGTCCAGTTAAGCCACTTAATGCAGAACTACGTCTACTAGATTGTGGTACTGTCATACTTGATGAGTATACTGGTGTTGGAGATGCTTGTACTGCTGTAGGATCTGCGTCAGTGATGTATAGTGTGTTGTTTCCAATAACGGCACCGTAGTTACCTGCCCAGTAGCCACCGTCCCTGCCTGATATTATTATTCCTATGTTATAGGTGTTGGCCAATGATCCTATGTCATAGGCAAAAGTTTCCATTGACGTGTTGGTTATGTTTTCTGAGAATGTATAACTTTGTATGGTGCTACCCACGGAACTATATTTTATTATCGTTATACCAACGTATTCTGTCTTAGTGCCCTGCTCGTCATTTCTTGGACCAGTCATCATATCAATGGCAACATAGTTACTGCCCGTGCTGGATCTCATAGTTGAAGTGATGCCAAGTGTATCAGATATGTTGTTAGTTGTATATGAGAATACAACATCGCCTGACCCAATGCCGCCACCGCTGAAGTATGAGCCGTCTGATATACAGGGGCTGCCACCACTATCTGCCGAACAGGATTGCCATCCACCACTTGTATTCCAGTTGCTAGTGGTGAATGGGTCAAGGTAGAGGTTATCGTAGGCTTGTGCTGATGTAGCAAATAGCAACAACAATAAACTACTGATACTGCTTAATTGTGATAAGAACGTTTTCACCACTATTCACCTGTATTTCTTTTGCATTAACATCATCTTGTATGATTTGCACAGTTGCATTAACATCTCTTTCAGTTGTTATGTCTGCAATGTGCGGAGGACGGTCTGAATAAAGCAAAACATTTTCTTCATTATAGGATCCCTTGACCCAAGGATACTTGTGTATTGTCGGTAATACACCGTCATACTCTTGCATAGCATCTCCCAAACCATCATCAAATATATCTAATAGGCTTGATAGATATGTCTGTTCTAAGTTATCTCTATCTATTTCTCTAGTGCCGTCATCTAATGCATTTGCGGCTAATAAATCTTCAAGGAGTTCATCAGCATCTAATGCATTAAAATCTAAAAATCCTCCACTTAACTGATCGTCTTCAGTTGTAGTACTAAATCCTTTTGGAAATTCTTCTGGTGGACTTATAATAAGCAAATTGTTTATTGCAGGTCTATCAGTTAGTATACGAGGTTTAGTTGGTTGTTGAAATGAACTTGACACTACAGTTGCTTGGTATGCTTGATTCATTATTACCATACCTGCATCTGTACTAACTGAAATTTCACCTACTGGACAATCATCTTCATTTTTAGGGAGTTGATAATCAGGACAACTAGGAAGTAGTGTTACCATACTACGTCCTATTTCATCAACGGTCATAGCAAAGTCAGTACCACGAACAGATATAGTCGCTGTTGGGGTACGTAATCTTACATTCTCCCTGTTGTTCTTAGCAATGCCACCTGACGCATAACGAACTGTTCCCATTGCTACACGCATTGACAGTTTACCTGTGTTTGCGTTAGGATCATATATAAATTCGTCAATAACAAATTTTGATTGTTCTGTTACTGCTACTTTAGTATTATCTTTAAAAGTTAAATTCAGTTTAGTTTTTGCTGTTTCTATACTGTCTTGCATTTCAAGTTCAGCACCCTTTTTAGCAATCAGTGTTTCAGCCTTACGAACCAATGTTGCATTTGGTCCTTGTTGTTCTGAAATTGTACCTACAGAAGCAAATGCTGGCATTATCCCTAGCCACAGAAAAGATAATGCCAGTACTGCTTTAGTTCTGTAAGATATTAACTGCATTATCACTACCATCTATAGTTACGTCAACAGTATTTGCCTCAGAGTTACTTTGAACTAGGTTAACAACGTTATTATTGCTATTAGTAACACCATCACCAATTGTAATAGTGTTTACACTATTTGCAACACCCGAGCCTTGTTCAATGTTAACAGCGTTATAGTCACCACCGATAGTTACAGTATTTGTAACATCGTTAGCAGCAATACCACTTACACAGGCAGTTCCTGTTACAGTAGTTCCTGAGCTAGTAATAGTTGCAAATCCTGCTGCATCATCGGATGCACCATTTGATCCACAAATACTAACTTCATTACTATCACCCGTAACCGCAATAGTGTGAGTACCACCAGTTCCACCATCAATGTATACGTCAACAGCATTACTATCTCCTGTTGCTGTATAATCGAATGTAGTTGTGTCACCCGTAATATTAACTTCTGCTTCGTTATAGTTTCCAGTTTGTGTTATATCAACATCAATTGTATCTCCGTTGATAGTTGCCTTAGTGGTAGTTCCAGCATCGCCATTGACTTTGTTAGTTGTACCAGTTTGTGTTACGTCAATAGTTGTTGAACCGCCTGCTTGATCAATATATACTTCACTAGCGTATACTGATGTTGCAAACATAGACCCAAACACTATCAACGAGATTAGGTTTTTATTAAATTGCATTTCGCCCTCCTGAAACCTTATTTGGCTTCATTGTTTGTTATTCCGGTAGTATCTTCAACCTTTGAAGTACTATTTTTCTCGTCATCGGATACAACAACATTCTCTCCTGTTGCAAAACTCCAGTATCCTTTTCGGTCTCCTTCTTTTACTATTTCTACTACTGCCTGCTCTATTGCTGCCCTCACAGCATAGTTTACAGGTTCATTTACAGTAGCACCTAGTTCAACTTCGGCTGCTTGTGTTCCCATATCAAAGAAACGGAAAAATGTAAAATTAGTGCCAGTGCTTATTATTGTTTTTGTTGTGCTGACACTAAGTAACACCTCTCCGGTTTGTACACTTACTAACCTCATACTAACTGTGACAATATCTTCACGATATGCAGTGCTTGGACCGATTCCTAAATATCTAGCACCAGCGCCTCCAGTTAATGTATTGCTGTCGTATCCAGTAATGCCTCCTTGTACTAGTACACCAGCAAATAATAAAGGCTTCAACTCGCGGCTATCTCCTACGCTTTGTCTTGCCTGTCTAATAATTTGTCTTTCTTTTGTTAAATCGTCTAGTCCTACACGCTCAACAACTTTAAACCATTTGCCATTTCCTACTTCTTGTAATGCTTTAATAACCATCACATCAGCGCCTTGTGTTACAGCATAACTAATGTTTGCTAGTCTTTCACTAGGCTTACGTTGTCCTGTTTTATCATCAAACCTATAAACAGCGGCAACTACAGGACCACCCGCTGGCGGAGCAATTGTATTGAATTCCTTATTCTCGTTCTTAACAATCACTGGTGGCTCAAAATCAGGAGTGGGAACTAAAGTAGAACACCCTGTTAGCATTCCTATTGTTAAGAGTAATGTTAATAAGTTTCTCATACTAAAATGCAAAGTCCCCTACTGGTGTTTGAAACTCAGAGGCTAAATCGCCGCTGCTATCATAAATTTCTACAAAGATAACGTCATTCAAACGTTTCCATCTTACAGTATCACCAAATGGTGTTTCAGCAGATACCCAATCAGTGTCTGCACCTGTTGCATCTTCACCAAATAGTTGATCAGCAATTTGTTTTGATAATTGAGCATAAATTCTAGATTCCAAGTTATTCTGGAATTTATAAATGTTTGTACTTTTAGTTTCTCTTTCTTCTTTAGCCTCTGCTGCCTCTGCATCATCTTTTAGTTTTTGTTTTGCTTTGGCTTCTAATTGCTGAATAGTCAAGACGTGTGTACTCCATCCATTACCTGAAAATGATGGATTAGAGAACTGATGTACTAACTCTCCTGCACTAGCAGAAAACGTTGTCATCAGAAAAAATAAAAATATTATTTGCCTCAAATTACTCTCTCCTTCGGTTCGTGAAAACCTCTCATATGTATTTAGTGGATCTCTAGGCAATAATTTAGAGGTTAACTACTTACATAATAAATATAAGCATGAATTACACAAAAATCAATTGGCGTAAACTTAATACCGTTATTCGCGAGCAAGAACAGTTAAGTGGTCCATATCCAATAGAATTATTAAAAAAAATTCCTATAGTTGACGATGCGTCAAAATACGATTATGCAGCCAAACTTGCTAGTATTGTATTTGATAAGACTATTACCAACGATGTAGATGTAAGTTATAAGTGGCCGTTTACTAAAACTTGGTTAGACAAGTTTTGTAATAATAATGGCACTGTTAGAGAACGTGTTAGACAATGGTTAGTAAATGTAAGAGTACTTGATGCAGAGGCAGTAATCCTCTTTCATTGTGCAAACAAAAATATTGGTGCTGCAAGATTGATGGTTAGAAAAATGGCACAAGTTGAATGCTCTTTGTCAGATCCTTCTTTTTTCCTACAAAATTTAGTAGTTAGACGAGGTGAAATACCAATTAAACCAGATTTAGCAGCAATATTTTTAGGGGAAGTTGATTTAGAAAACGAGCCAGGTGCTGCACAACTGATATCGTTATTTAAAGATGCTGGAGAAGTTGACTTAATATTTGATAACCTTTCAGTTGATGAAATTAAATCAATTGGTGGATGGAGAACTGTTACATTAGGTCTTAATCTAACAGACTTAGCCGAAGTAGAATTTTGGGAAGATTCTAACTACTATGATATAGGTGGTGGATATTCAACCCCTGTTGTTTCTGCATCTACAGAAAAACCCTTTATTACATTAGACATTATAAAACCTACAGACTTTATTGATCAAATGACTCTTAGAAGATTTGATAAATTAGGAACTGTGCCATTAAATGATGCTGAACGAATAGGATATGTTAGAAGGTTAAAAGAACAACCTTACAAATTATTTAATTTTGACACTCAACCCTTTCCAGACCACGATAAAATATCATTAGTTAGTTGCGGAAGTTATTCTGTAGAATTCGGTATGTCATCTGAAATGGAAGAATTTGTTAAAAACGAACACGGCCTAGAACTTAGAAGGAATGGAAATAAGTTATATGCTGCTTTTCGAATGCTAAAGTTGATTGACTATATTTCAAAAGGAAGAGATTTAGAAATTGCTATGTGTAGTAGAATACCTAGAAATTACTTAAAAAATAGATTAACATACTTTAGATGGGAAAATGGTTACTTAGTTGATTTTAAAAGTAATCAACATTCTGTTTATAACTTTAGTTATAAATGGAAACACAATAGATGGTCAATGTTAGCCGGAAGAATAAGAAAGACACCAGAGTTTAATATACAAACGCCGCCGCCCTGGCCACTAAAATTTTGGGGTTAATTACTTAATTTTAAACGACATCTTGCCGCCAATGCGTGTACTATAATAGTTCTTACCACCCTCTAGTATTACTTTACCTGTAAAACTAGGTGGATACACTGCACGGAATCCTCGTACTATTACATCGTCTTTTTGTTTACCTACATCAGTAAATATCTGTATAACGTCTGACATATTAAGAAGTGCTATTGCACCTTTTGAGAATTGAGGATTTGCATTAATTTCTTTGGCAACATATTTACTTGCAGCACTTAGTAAAGCAAAGCCTGCATTAAATCCTTTAGCGTCTGGAACTAGGCCGTTTGCTGTTCCACGTTTGACAACTTCAAACGCTTGTGGTGAAATATTTTCTAAGTCTGACTTACCTTCAGCAATATACTTAGAAATTTCTTCATTTAATTTATCATCAATCAATTCAACTTTTAACATCTTACCAACTTCAATTGGACCATTGCGTTGATCAACTTCTCTAATCTTTTCTACAATCTTTGCAGTATACTCGGCAATGCCGCCGGGAGCAATTATATCAGGATTTTTCTTTCTAGCAGCATCAACTGCGTCTGCAAGATTTTTAGCACTTGCAGCAGCACCTGCGCCACCTTTAGAACTGATGCCTACTTCTTGCCCTGTAGGTACAACAATATAAGAATCACATAAAGGTTCGTTACCTGCCATTGGCCAACGTACTCCGCAATCACGCCAGTTATAACCATCTGCTAATGCTTGACGAGCATCTTCTGCTTGGCCTTTAATGTTGCCACCCATTAATGCAATAGGTTGCATAATTTCACCAAAGTAGTCACGGATGGCAGGTTGTTGCTCCATCATTCCTGGGAAGCGAACTTCATTCATTCTACCCTGTGCAAGATCTTTTAATGCTTCCGCAAATACATTACGTACTGCATCTGGAGAATTTTTCTCTACAGTTGCAATTATACTTTCAACACTGTCAAAAACAGTTTCAACTTTAATTAAGTTTTGTGGATCGTATCCTGCCTGCATCTTCATTGATGATTTAGTAGCAAGTGCCCAACCCTGTGGAATTTCTGCATTTTTCCAGTTGCGCATTTGTGTAGGAAGAATACGTTGTACATACTTGCCCCACAGTACATGGTTACCATCTAGATCGTCTAGTACAGCAACACCAAATGCAAGTAAGTTATTAGCAGGACTATTAACCCATTCTATTGTATTTTTATTTTGTTCTTCAAATGCTTTAATTGCCTCGTCACGAGCAGCAACATCAACAAACTGACCATTGTTATCATCTGGTTGTGGGAAAGAAAGAACTTCTACTAGTTCCCATTCTCTACCATCAAGGTGAACAAACTTATCACCTGCTTCGCGACCAAAGATTCCTTTTGATTCTTCTAAAAAGTCTGCTTCTACTGATCTGAACTCGTTAAAACGCATCGTTATTGATTCCTAATTCTATAGTGTATTTATACAATATCAGGGAACAACATATCACGACAGAATACTTCTACATCTTCTTCGGGTAAACCTAGTGATTTCATTACATTTGCTGTATGTGGATTTTGACGCTGATTATGTGCGTAATAGTTCTGTGAGGCAGTAACAAGACTACTATCACCAAAGCCATTAAAGTTACCTACTTCCATAAAGTATGCACGAAGGTTGTCAAGGGCTAAGTTAATAATAGCAACTGCTTCTTCTTCAGTTTTTACATTACCGGCTGCTACCATTGCCGGGCTAAAGATGTTTTGAGCCCATTCTGGTAATTCACGACGTTTAGCAGGAATAAACTCTGCTACGCTTTCTGCGTATCCTTGCATCATAGGATGATTTAGTGTAGCACTTGCACTAAAATCTAAAAACGCACCTGTCATCTTGTTCTTGCCAGCAATAACATCAAAGCCGTATATAGGTGCATCATTATGTAAGTTTGGCATAACTGTAACGTGCATCATCCAAAGACCTTTTGTGCCTCTAGCATCTACTACATCAATGTGAGCTCGTCTTACAGCATCACTATGCCATGTGCGATTAGTCCAGCCGTTATCAGGATCATTAAAAGCATCAAGCCCTTCTTCAGTGTATTCAGTCGCGTACTCATCAAATATATTTATAATTTCATCTTTACACGCAATTAGCCTATCCCACAAATTCATTACATTAACTCTTTTAGATCTATAGTTCTATCAAATGTACAAACTAGGTTAGCAACTATTCTACAATCTGTAGTAACTGGATTAGTTCCTGCATGAAGCAAATCCGATGGTAATATAATAGCTCTACCTTTTTTAGGAATTACTTCTCCTATTACAGAAAGAGGTAATTTTTTATGTTCAAAGTCGTCAAGTGTACGATCAAATATTACTGTAGGTCCGTCGCCATCTTTAATGTAATATATCATTGAAAACATTTTATTTTTATTTGGCATTTTTTGCTCAACATAACTTCCTACATCTGAATGAGGTGGATGAATTTTGTTTTCCCAGGATTGATTGATAGGATTTAAATTAACTTTAACCCTATTAATTGCAGTAATTCTTGCATTTGTTACTTGCTCAAAAAACCAAGTTAACGGTCTTATGTCAACCCAAGTTTGATGCATTACTTGGTCATTGCCCATTTGAACACAAACCAACTGTGGACTTTCTTCTACTCTATATTCTGAAATAGCCTCTTGCCATCTAGCAACTTGTCGTCTAGTGCCAGATGTTAATGTACTAAAAGACCACAAAGGGCCTAACATTTTTTGGTCATAAAAGACTTGTTCTAAATGATCTTGAAAACTTTCAGGTACAAAATTTTCAATGACAGCAAACTTAGTCAATATATTTCTCCATATCTACTTTCATCATATCACGGAATAAAGATACCGCATTTGAAAATACCCATTTTGCCTCTTCGGCCATATTGTCGTTAATCTTTTCTCTAATTTTATTTTTTAAAGTATCAGTGTCTGCATCAAACTGATAATATTTTCCGCTTCCAGGAACACGTTTAGCAATCATCTGACCTCCACTTAGGTCTCCCATATGCAACACATAGATATGTGCCATAAGTGCCTGTGGGTTTTGCATAATATCTTTGACATGGTTGATATAGTCTGTAGTACAAGGTAAAGTAGGAGGTGTTCCTTCCTTGCCTACCCAAAGTTCGTTATAATCTTCAAAAATATTAGCACGGCGTTGAATTCCTGGCAGGTCTGCTAGTAAGCCGTTTGCTGTTGCCAATGCTTCTAACACATCGTATTTCATGTGTTGATTCCAAAGGTAGGTTGCGTATAGATCTGGATTGATCTTTCCGCTCATTAAAACTTTTACAAATTCTTGTCGCTCTGCTTCTTTGTGATGTTCCCAAGTTAAATCTTTTAGACTCATATCATTCCTTCTCTATACGGAGTTGCAATGGGAACCCTCTTTCACGACTAGCATCAGTAGCCTCAACAGACTTTTGTTCCGCAATTTCATATATGTATATACCTACAACTGCGGAGCCTTCATTGTGAATTTGAAGCATTATTGCTTCTGAGCTTTGCTGGTTATGTTTAAAGATTTGTTGCAAGATGTTCATAACCCATTCCATAGGAGTATGATCGTCATTCAACATAATGACCTTATACTTAGAAGGATGTTTGATCTTTCTTTTAATTTTTTCGTCGATAACGACGTCAATTGCGCTCATTTGTTTTCCTTAATCGCCTTAAAATGGGGGAGCATTGCGCTCCCCCTAGACTTGATTACTCGCTGTCTACTGTTAGAGCTTCAACTTTTGAAGGTGCTTGAATAGCAATCTTCTTAGGTTGTAACTCTTCTGGTACCTCACGCTTTAAGTAAACGTTTAGCATACCGTTATCAAGTGAAGCATTAATTACTTCAACGTGATCAGCAAGTGTAAACTCTCTACGGAAATTGCGTTCTGCAATTCCTTTATGTAGATAATTTACTTCTTCACCACCTTTTGGTGATGTACCTTCAATACGTAGGATATTCTTCTCATGTGTAATATCAAGATTATCCATGCCAAAGCCAGCAACGGCTAAAGTAATAACGTACTCGCCATCGTTTACTTGTGCA
>Ga0181601_10005234_pt1 | contig 10767 bp, 9 predicted proteins | sample 041ome_8_FD_133020 | JGI IMG/M metagenome (GOLD analysis project Ga0181601, IMG submission 133020) | Coastal salt marsh microbial communities from the Groves Creek Marsh, Skidaway Island, Georgia - 041407BS metaG (megahit assembly) | ecosystem: Environmental > Aquatic > Marine > Intertidal zone... | reverse complement strand
ATTAGGTAAATGTGCTGTGGGGTACCTACCGTCATAGGCAGGATCGTGAGGTGTTGGAACCGCTATAAAGATCATTTCTCTATCTTTACAAACTTCTTCTATGGTGTCGGCCATATTAAAGTTTTCTGGTTCAACTTTTGTTACATCGTAACCTATAACGTCATGTTTTTCTGCCATTACTTCGGCAGCGTCTTTACCGAGTTTCCCAACTCCAATGAAACCAATTTTCATATCAACTGTCTTTTATCATTATAAATATACGGTGTATTCAATCTATTACATAATTCGTTAAATCCATTTACTGATGCAATATTAGAAAGTGTAAATAATGCTTTTTGGCAATCTTCAGGAAGACTATCTATCATAGTATTATTTACTTCCTTTACTAGACTTAAAGCATGATTGTAATTATATTCTGTAACTTCTCTAAGAGAATTCTGTAGAACGGTAGGATCTATCTTATTAAGCCGGTGTAGTTCCTTACTAAGTTGATTTGCTCTCTCTTCAATTGAGTCAGCAAAGTCAAATGAATAATTAATAATACCGTCGTATAGTTTAAATCCTAATTTTGTTAATGTATGATTGATTGCTTTAGCTCCAAAGATAAGTAAAGGTTGAGATAAAAGTATAGCTTTAAAAGTTTTTTCAGTATAGAATATACACCTATCTGTAGATTCCATTACTAGCTCAAATATACTTTCCTCATAGTTCCTTGTAGATAGTACATAGTTATTTGAATTTGTGAAATACTGGCTTGAGTCATTTACTTTTCGCTCTACCCAATGTTTAAACTCATATTTTTGGAATACTCCGCCAGTTAGTATATTCCATGTATGGCTTCCAAATTCAAAACATTGATATTCATATAACTTATCTATCATTAGACACCTATGGTGGTGTGGTTTGTTACTTAAAGTAAAAAATAGTTTATTTATTTTTTTATTTTCAGGTAGTATAGCAATAGTTCCCTTTAGTCCTTGAAATGCTAAATCTAGCCAATACGTAGGTATACTTATTATTTGTATATGTTTTTGTAGCTTTTCTGGGTAGGGTTCAGTATAGGGTTCAAAAGAACTTGTAAGTATATATGTTTTTATATTTTTTTCTATTAATACATCTGCAAGTTTATTTAAATCCTTTTGGGTATAGTGCATAGGAAGCTCAAATTCAGTAATACAGTCATATATAAAGACTTCTATTTTTGAGTTCTTTAGTTGAAAAATTATGTCTTCCAACTCCATCCACTCCCAAATATGGGTATAAAAAAGATTCTTTGCTATATACATTATATAATTTTTTCTGGGTAGTCTAATATGTAAGGTTTATTGTTATCAGTATTTAAAATGGTATGTGGCCATACAGAGGTATATAAATTATATAGACTTTTATGCTTAACTGAGCATAAATTATTCATATGTTCTTCATCTGCCACTTCTTTATCCCATTTTTCGGCAGTTTCTTTTATTTCACTTTCCTTTAAGTAGGTGTATTCTTCATTTAAACTTTCTAAAATAACTTCTTTAGCATACCTGTAGTGAATATAGGGGGTAGGATGACTATCCATATATGCTTTTCCTTTCTTACATTGAAACCCTGTTTGCTTTCTATTATCAAGGTTAAATTCTTCTAGACTAATTTGAATAAAATCACTATTATTATTTAACTCTTTAATCTCATTTAGTAAACCGTTTTTAGTGAGTTCAAAGTGAGCATTCTTATATAGTTCTGTATCGTAGCCGTAAGGTTCTCCTAAAAAGTCGCTTACCCATTGAGGAAACATATTAAACATTTTATATTTTATTCCTAAATTTTTACAGATCAACCGGACTGCTTTTATGTATGTGATAAGTTCTAACCCTTTTTGATAGGGTGTGTAATACTTACTGTAGTAGGCTTCATCGTAACTGGGATTGTTATAAATTAATCCTCCAGTTGTCAAGGTAGTGTGGCCGCTAAAAATTTTGTCTTCTCTTGGTAACCCAGACCATTGAACGATAACTGTATCTTCTTTATTTACTAGGTTTTGATTTATAGCATGCATAAAATGCAAAAAAATATAAGTATTTCCTGCGCCGGCATGTGCGTAATTATAGACTTTATCGTATACCGGTCTTAAAAAGTCTGGCCAGGTTGGCCAATGATATGAAGTGTAACTGCAACCAAAAGTTAATAACTTACCATCCATTATATTAAATTGTTAGAGTTAGATGAAACGTTATTAAAGTTACATAAACTATTTAAAGTTATATTTAACCTATTATTATTAAAGAATACTCTGTGATTATGTTCTAATATAGGCATCATATTAAAGTACATAGTTTTGAGGTCTTTTAGTGGTTTTTGATTTAGATCCTCAATTAATTTTAAAACTGCATTAAATCTTGCAACTTCATCTTCTATTTCGTCGTAAGATTCATCCCAGTAATCTGAAAATGTTCTGTATCCTAAGTGTTTTAATTCTTTAAGAAAATTTTGGCTTGATATTACTATAAATGGATGTAAGGCAATAATTGGTTTAAAAATCTTTTCACTAAAAAAGACACAGTCTTTGTGAGTTTCTGTTTCCGTTACTATACTAATTAATGTATTGAAATAAAAGGTTATAGGGAAACTGAATGCTTGATTTTCTTCTAAATCTGCATCTAATTCGTAACCGTCTTGAGTGTAAGTGTCTACATTGTTTAGTAAGTATTCATACATTCTACCTCCTTGAGGTATTCTTGAACACATGTCTTTGAAAAAATTTAACTGGTCTTTAAGATCAGTAAACTTTTCTAACCCTGTATAGCTATTGTGATCTAATGTTTGACTACTTTTAATAGCTGCATGAATTAATACCCTATATAACCGGGGTCTTCTATTGAATACTAAAAACTTTTTTATTCCTCCTGGGTTAATTAGGTTTTTGGTTGTTATATGATCTTGTTTTTTTTGAATTGAACTTAAACCGTAATGATAAACAGTAGTGTAATCAGTCCTGTCAAGAGGTATAAACCAGGGATCATGTTCGAAAGCCGGGTATTTAGGTATATTAAGTAGAGGTGTTGTATGAACAGGAAATTGTTTGCACCATTCTTTATACTTCTCACCTAATATTAAATTTGAACAATAAAAATGCACTTGGACTTTTAACTCTTTAGTAAATTTTATTATTTTAGATAATTTTCCTAAAGTAAATGTATGTCCTTCTGCTCCGTAAAATATTACAATTTTACATTGTCCTCTTTTTACTGCATCGAGCACTGTTTGGGGAGGGTGGGGTAAATCTTTTTGAAAAGATATTTCATTAACTACTGTATAAGGGTATATGAAGTTTTGCCCAGTTTCTAAAAAATAATCTACTGTATTCCTCTGTACGTTAACTTCATTTAACTTAATAAAGAAACTTTCATCTGTACTTCTAAAGTTCTTAGTATTTCTTATAAAGTCCTTAGAAAATATACTATAATCTCCTTCTACTATATCTATAGGAAATTTTACATTATACTTTTCCTCTGCTTGATTTTTAGTCAAACAAAATAGAAGCTCACTATGGTGCATATCAGACTGTAAAAACCAGTTTACATAATCACCGCTCTCAAAACCAGGTGTAGAATATATTTGTTCCGTACCTCCGTTTGTTAACTTTATGTTAATAATTACACTATCGTAAGCAAAATTTAAATTATACATTTTCTATAGAGTTTATCCAATCTACATATTCTGGGTAGACTTCTTTAAATGATTCTTTTCTAATTTTATCTAGTCTAGTTGTATACATTTTTAACGCTTTTTCACTAACACTAACAGGAGCATCTGGAGTAGAGTACATGTAATTTTTAATACTTTCGTATTTAGGAGCAAAATCTTTCCTCATATCTTCAGGCATAGATTTTAAATGCTCATCTAATTTTGAACAAGCCAGTTGTTTAAGATTTTCTGGAAGTAGATTTATGTGGTAATGGTGTGGGAAAGTTAAAATATTATATAGCCCAATATGGTAAAATATTACTCCTAGTTCTACTAATCGGTCGACAAATTCAGGTATGTGCAATATGTTAAATATACTTACTGTACAACTTACACTAAACCTTACATTGTTTTCTAAGCATGTCTTAATATTTTCTTCTATTTTATTCCACTTAGTCCCTTTACGGGCATATTCAGCGTATTTTCCAATACCGTCAAGTGAGGCGTAAATATCTACATTACTTTGACGATGCTTAGTAAAGTTTTCCCATAACTTTAAATTATCCCATTTTTTAAAAGATAGATGAGATAAATTAGTATTATATCTTAACCTTACATCTGTATTATCTATTTCTATTAGTTTTTCTAATATCATATAATGCTCATCCATAATTAAGGGTTCTCCGCCAGCAAAATATATTTCTTCTACGTCATCTACAAATTCATTTAAGTAGTAGTTAATATTTTTTTTAGAATACTCATTCACATGTATTAGAGCCTTATCTACTGTTGCAGAATCAAAAAGAGCAACTTCATCGTCATACCATTTAGAACTCAAAGCTGCACTACATGATCTACATTTAAAGTTACAGAGGTTTGAAAATCTAAAATCCCAATATATTAGTTTAAAGTCATTGTTGAGTCCATCTGCATTAGTAGTTCCTTGTATGTTCTTTTCATTTATATGATTCTGGAAGTTCCGATTTGCAGTCTCTCTTGGGGATATTAAACCGAAGTCTTCCTGCTGATAGCACTTACTGCAGAGTTTATGCTTTTTACCTTGAAGCATATGCTGTCTTATTTGCTTCATAGTATCGTTATTCCAAATCTCTTCTAACGTATTATCTTTTACATTTCCTACATTATCTTCCCAATGCACTACACAGCAAGGATAAACATTACCATTTGGGTTAACATTTAAATGTATCCAAGGTAAGATACAGAAACTTTTACTTACTTTATCTCCTGGTTCAGACATTTATTTCTTTTTTATACCAATTAAGAAGTTCTTTAGTAAAATATTCTACAGTAGGTTTTTTTCTTCTTAGTTCGTATTGATTAACAAAATTCTTAAAGTCTTTTCTTTTATTAATAGAGTCATCTTTATCCTCGTATCCTCTATCTACTTTTCTTAGGTATATTATTAATCTTTTGTATTGATCGATTTCGAATTTTTGCATCCAATCTATACTTTTTTCTAATTCAACCTCTAATTCTTTAGCAAGTTTATTTTTATATGATTGTTTTATAATATTAATACTCTGGAAAGAAGGAAATCTTAGTATATTAACAGTCATCATATAGTAGTTAATATCGTTATAGTGTTTTCTTTTAGTAATAATATGTTTTAAAAAGTCTTTTACTGTCCACACACTTAATGCACTAATTGTCATCATAACGTTGGTAGTTCTAAGCTTTTTCGACTCATAAACTTTATCGCAATTACTCTCCCATTCGTCCCAATTAAAGCCATCTCTAACAAATTCACCTAAAGGACCGTAACTTTCAGCACTTGTATAGATATCCATTCCTTTAAACTTATCAGCAGCATCAATTAACGTAGTTAATCTATGGTCTGCCATAATAAGGTTACTGTTTACGGCAAAGTTAAAAGTATCGTTCTCACATTCATTTAAGAATTTCCAAAAATGTGGACTTCTAGAAGGCTCTCCTCCTGAGACTCTTAGTTCTTGCAGCTCCCCTCTTATTTCTTGGAACCATTCCATAAATTTGTCAACATAGGTATTTTGTATACTCTTACCCCCTTGAGGTAGGGTAAAATCAGCTGTATGTTCATATGTAAACCCACCTTCGGTAATCATATTGCGATAAGGTCCGTTTTTATGAATGTGTTTAGACCAAGTTGAACTAAATTCAGAATTACAATAAGAACATGCTAGGTTACATAGATTATCAAAAGTAATTTCTAATGTTTTTGGAGCTATATTAACATCGTAAGGTAGCTCAGATAGTTTTTTAATGTCTTTATCTGAGTATCTTTGGGATTGATATACCCTATCGCTGTAAGGTTCTCCTGCATCTTCAACTCTCCAACAGTATGAACATTCATCAGGACGTTCTCCTTCAAGCATTTTCTTTCTCTGCTCTTTTTTAAACTCTGTATTGTGTAAGGCAGTTGGATTTTCATTCAACTCACTAAGAGGTATTTTATGCCCAAGTGGATGATGACAGCTCGCTGTTTTACCATTGCTCAACCATATAGATGCATTATACCATTTAGCTGCACAAAATGAAGGAGATATTTTATCTAATTTCTTTTTTACTGATTCTTGATTATTCATCTATCTTTTTTATTTTGCCGCATTGTTCGTAAAATTCCTCGAATTCAGGGAATGCTTTTAAGAAATTTGTTCCTCTTCTTTTATCATGAGTATTAACAAATGTATAAAAGTCTCTTCTGTTACGTTGAACTATATGTGGCTTTTCTTCTGAGTCAAACCAGTCTAATATTCTTTTGATTTTAGTTATTTCAACGCCGGTAAACCCTGTATAGTAATTTTTCCAAACCTCAATTTCAGATCTAGGGTATATAGTATCCATTTTTTCAGCATACTTAACACATTCTTCTATATTCTTTCTGAATTCTTTAGGCAGTATCTTTACTGTTTGATGATGTGGGTATCTTAAGTAAGCAGAATCTAAAGTTAAAGCAGAAATCCAGTAACGTTGAGGATTATTATGCTTTCTTTTCATAGCAAACACCCATTCCATCAGTCCTAAATATCTCGGAACAGAAAGGGCATTATAAGTTGCCATGATTGCGATAGCTACTCTAGTTGTTTCAGATAAAATTTCATCTATTCTACCTCTCCATTGTTCAAAATCTAACCCATGTCTAATATAGTTAGCTTGTTCCCCAGTTGATTCAGCAGAAGTAAAAATAGTAAATTCTTTAATTCTTCCTGAGTTTTCTAGTAGTTTGATCTTTTCTAAAAACTTTTGATAAAGTTCCTCTGGAATGCCTAGGTTAGTATTAATTGCTAATTTTAAATTCTCATTAGGAGTATCAGTTTCAAGGATATAATCTAAAATTCTCCAAGTATCAGGACTTAATAAAGGTTCTCCCCCTGTAATACGAAAGGTATGTAGATCATTATATAAATCTGGCCACCATTTCCAAAACGCTTCTACATATGGATTATGCTCTTTATGGTTATAAGGCATTACACCTTGTTCTTTCAGATATTTAAGTCCTCCAAATGAATCAAAGGTTTTATATGGACCATGTTTTTTACTTTCTTGCATCCATTGAGAAGAGAAAGCAGGACCACAATAAGAGCATTTAAAATTACAAACATTAGAAAAAGATACTTCTACATATTTAGGGTTATAGTCATCTCTCCAACCTAAATTTTTAATCTCATCCATATAAGGTTTAGACCATTCTTCGTTCGATTTAAACGTTCTATCTGAGAACTGATCAGAGCTGTCTTCTATATTCCAGCAGTAATCACACTCTTTTGGTCTCTTTCCTTCCAACATTTCCTTTCTTGCACGTTTTTTATGCATAGTATTGTGCAATGCAGTTGGATTCCTTATAATTTCATTTAGGGGAATTTTATGAGGTGAGGGATGGTGGCATGAATGGGTCATACCTGTTTGTAGGTGAATTGTAACCTGTGTCCATTTAGCTAAGCAAAAGCCACACCCTTTTTTATTTAAATTAGCTCTAACCTCCTCTAGGCCTGTTTTCTCAGCGTCTATCATAACTTAATATTAATCATTTTTGCCCAGGGAGTCAACTGTTCTTCACTAATAAGTTCGTACTTGACTTGTTTTATCCCATCATTTTTATAGTTCCACTTACCATTCTGCATTTCTAGAACATATCTACGTTCATTCCTTGCAGTGGTTTCTCCTTTTTTCCATTTACCGTCAACCAATCCTTCGTCTTCATGTGGAAGACAAGTGAATCTAGCAGTGCGTCTGTAAGGTATAATTGAATTTGGAACTTTAACCTCTTCTTTTATAACCTCTGTATTATATTTTTCAATATCTTCGATATTATATCTATAAATAAGGCCGTCGACTGGAATTTCTTTATGTAAGCTCTCTACTTCTTCTTGAGGGAGTGCTCTATCCCAAATTTTTATATCGGCTATATCTCCTTTAAAGTATTTTGCCGAATCATCTTCAGATAGAGACGGTGTTGTGCCTAAATAACAATCTTTACCGGTATACTTTCTTAACTTACCAGTAAAAGACCAAGGTGATTCACTTCCATGCCCTGCCTTACTGTCAACTTCAGTTCCATTTAAGTAGAAATGAGATTTTTTGCTTTCTACGTCTAAAACTACTGTTACCCAGCTCCATTGTTTATCATATCTCTTTAACCACATGTAATTATGTTGATTAAATGAATTCCAAAACGTTAGAGAAAGAGCTCTTGAATTATTAAATGAGATTCCATAATCATATCCAGCAATTCTAAATATAGGATACTCTACGTATTTTTTTTCTTTAGATCCTATTAAGTATATAGGATTTTTATCAGGCATTTGGAATGCTCTAGTTAAAATAGAAACTGTATGTGATTCTGAGTTAAACTTTCTTAGATCTCTGCTTTTTGGTAACTTAGCCCATGAGTCTTCACCATTAAACCTTAAAAACTCTTTTTGTTTAAACGGAACATCTAGGTAACTGTCATTAGTTAACCCTTCAAGGTGACATCTATAGAAGAGGTCATCATCTTCCATACCCCAGTCCCAATAGTCATTAGAGTAACCATTTGTTTTTTCTACTTGCTCTTTTGTAAATAATACAGCACCACCAAAGTATTCATGATACTTTAATTGATAATCCATTTGAGATATTCTAGTGGCAAGATGTATAGGATACTCCTCTGGATATGAGTAATCAGCTCCTTTTTCAGGTATCATGTCAATATCATGCCATACTATATAGTCACATCCGTCTTCAAACGCGTGTTTAGCAGCTATATTTTTAGTTGCACCTCTATTAAAAAGCTTATCATCAACTTGATGTGCGAAATACATACAGAATTCTATACCTTGTTCTTTTAAGTGTTTTCCAACTTGAGGTATGAATTGATGTAAATGTTCCTCTCTGTTTCTATACGGTACGCAGACTCCTAGTTTCATATACCAACTTTTAATTTAGAAATTCTCTTTAATCTTGATGATTTATGCTTAATATAATTACAATTACTTAATCCATCCTCCAGGTGATCGTGATCACCTCTCAATACTTCGTTATTAAATCTCAATTGATTATACCTAGTCAAGTCACTTTTCCATCTGCCGCCTACAAATCCTGCATCTTCATGGGGCACTCTTTTAATTTTACTCCTTCTTCTATGAGGTATTTTATTACTGTGTATTTCTTCAAGGGTATATTCTCCTACTTCAACCTTTATAAATTCTGTTGAGACCGGTTTTCCTGAAGTGTTTTTCCATGCTTTGGATCTGTTGAGATTATTACCATCGAAAGTAACTGTATTGTTAAAAGTGTTAATTACGACTCTGTCTACTGAACCTTTAAAGAATGAACTGAGGTTATGATCTGAGCCTATGAATAGATTTTTTGCTCTACCGTAATTAAATATTTTATTATCCATGCTCTTTTTTCCAGATAATTTTCCATTAACTGTCATAGAAACACAGTGGTTATCTCTACTATACTGTATTTTAATTCTATTATTACGATTAGTAATAGTATGAGAAAAAATATCATAGTAATTACCTTTACTATCAAAGAACTGTAGAGAGAACTTATTAAATGAAGTGTATGCTAATGTAAAATCATAACCTTGAATATTAAATACAGTAAAAGAATCAGTAGATTTGTTTAAGTCAAAGTTTTGTATATCTAATCTGGTATCTATTTCTATAGTAAAATCACGTATAAAATTAATTACATTCTCAACTTTAATATAGGAATCTACTCCGTTTAATATAGCCGTCTTACCGCTATAGTTGTGACCGCTTTTAGGTAAAGTACCGTAATTAACTCCATGTCTATCACATCTATACCTTAAATCATCGTCTTCATACCCCCAACCCCAGTATAAGTTTGAGAATCCATTTATTTTTTCAAAATCCTCTATTGGAAATAAGGTCATGCCGCCAAAATAAGTATCAAAAGGTATATTATCAGTTGCTAAATGTACTGGGTGATTAGAATAGGAATAGTCCACATCTATAGGTATCATATCTATATCATGGAAAACAACGTAGTCGCATTTAAGCTTCTTCGCTTCTTTAAATCCAATATTACATAACATACCTCGGTTAAAAGCTGCTGCATCATCTTGTTCAACAACTATCACCCTATAGTCAATACCGGTAGAATCAAAATAAGGGATAGCGTCAGACATAAACTCATTAAAGTGGTCTGCTCTATTCCTATAAGGTACAACTATAGCAAGTCTATGCATGCTATTCTTCCTCCTCTTCAGGTACTAGCTTGTGGAATTCGGCAAGATAAAATTCTACTCTCTCTCCCCATTCGTCTTTATCGATTTCTTCAAACCATAAAGTTAAAGTATCTAAACAGTTTGCGATTTTTTCTAAAGCTTTTACTTTTCTATCCTCTAAGGGATTCTCTATAGCACTTGCTTTTTTTGCACTCATATTGTAACTATTTTTTTTGTTAATTTACTCCAATGTGAATAATCCATATAATCAATATAAGAACTTTCTAGCAGTTCTACAACTGAAAATTCAGGGTTATTTATATCTATTTTAAAATCAAACATCTTAATTGCATGATACATTTTTTCGTATTCCTCTGAGTAAGAGTAATCTTTTTTTATATCTGCTACTTTTTTAATTCTAT
>Ga0181601_10005224_pt1 | contig 10782 bp, 10 predicted proteins | sample 041ome_8_FD_133020 | JGI IMG/M metagenome (GOLD analysis project Ga0181601, IMG submission 133020) | Coastal salt marsh microbial communities from the Groves Creek Marsh, Skidaway Island, Georgia - 041407BS metaG (megahit assembly) | ecosystem: Environmental > Aquatic > Marine > Intertidal zone... | reverse complement strand
TCCGCTCTATGATGATCAAAGCGAAGACGCATCGAAAGTGACCCGCGACTATGTTTTAAAATATAATGGCAATGGAGCGCCGGCAATTTTGTCGGTCTTTGGCGGGAAAATTACAACCTTCCGCACCTTGGCCGAACATGTTCTCGAACAGCTGGAAAATGATTTGCCGCATATGGGCGCCAGCTGGACGAAAGATGTACCCCTACCCGGTGGCGATATTCCGGATGCCGATTTTGACCATTTTGTTGCGCAGGCACTACAGCAATATGCCGGCTTCTCGCCTCAGCTGATCCACCGCTATGCGCGGCTTTACGGCACGCGCTTGGCATTGATCATTGGCGGCGCATCGAGTGAAGCCGAGCTGGGTGCGCGCTTTGGCCATGATTTATATCAAGCTGAGCTGACCTATCTAATGAAATATGAATTTGCGCAAACCGCTGAAGATGTTCTCATGCGCAGGACAAAACTCGGGCTGACGATGAGCGAGGCTGACCAAAAACAGGTCGCCAAAGCCATGCCAGCCTAACCGTCAGTCTGGCCATCAGACCAAACGCCAGACTGGACATCCGTCTCAACACTAGACTTGCCATCTCTGCCGAGCGATCGTTAGGCATTCCCTCATGGATTTCGCGACCCACATATGAGCCTTCCCCTATGGGGAGGGCGCTGTGCCTGTTGGCCGCTGAGGCCGAAGGTTCTGGCCCCAAACAAAAAGATTGGCGGCGAGCACGGCCATCAGGGCGGTGTAAAACCCTGCGCCAATTGACCCATTGGCAAATCCAAGCGGCGAAAAAATGAGGTAGAGGACAATAACAGCCATCACATATATGACGTTGTTGCGCCGACAGCACATGCACAACAAAATGCTGTGCCTGCACAAATATATCATGGCGGCGCGATTTTTTGTCTGGGCTCCATAAAATCAGCGGCGGGTCGAGGGACACGCTTGCAAAACTATTGGCGATGATGGCCGAGGGCCCATCGGGCCCAATGGCGGTGATGACCGTAATGCCCGTTGCGAAGCGTCCCAGCGCATTACAGTAGTTTTTGATATTGTCCCCGGGCACAAAGTGATGAAGTTCAGCAAGCTCGGCCATTACGCAACCTCCCGCCCAAGGGCCGCTGTATAAATATCGAACCAGGTTTCACGGTCGATTACTACTTTTGTGGCATCGGCTAATTTGGCAATGCGCTGTAAATTATTGGTGCCCATAACGGGGATCGGCTTAGACGGATGATGCAAAAGCCATGCGATGGCAACAGCAGCCGCGTCGACATTTTGGGCCGAGGCGATCTCCGACAATTTTGCCATCAACGGCGCATGGGCATTGCTGAAAAGCGCCCCACCGGCAAGCGGCGACCATGCCATAGGCGGAACCCCATGCTCTTGCAAAAAGGCAATGTCGCCATTGGTGAAGGGCTCATGCGCAACCACACTGAGTTCAATTTGGTTGGTGGCAAGTAAGTTATCCATCGCCGATTGGAGGAGCGACCAATTCCATGGCCGGAAGTTGGACACGCCGACAGCTGCCACTTTGCCACTGTCGATCAGATCATCCAGCGCTCGACCTGTCTCCACATGATCCATGAGGGGGTCGGGACGATGAATGAGCAGAAGATCGATTTGCTCAATGTTCATGAGCTTGAGCGATGTCTCGACGGACGCATGGATGTGCGCGCGGGTTGTGTCGTAATATTTGACCCGAGCCGATGCATAGCGCCCCACCGGCGCAACAATATCGCATTTGGTAATGATCTCAACTTTGTCGCGCAAGTGAGGGGCTGCCTGAAAGCAAGCACCCAACAACGCCTCGGCGCCATAATCGCCATAGATATCGGCTTGGTCCATCGTTGTGATATCCTGCGCTAAGCAGGCTTCTATTTTGGCCTGGATATGGGCTGGCGAGGTATCCGTGTCATCGCCCAGCCGCCACATGCCATACACCAAGCGCGACACGCTCTGGCCCGATGCAAGATCAATACGCTCCATCATACCCGCACCCCATTTCCAAGAGGTGTATCCGGCACGCTGTCTGGAACGCGACCATAAGCGTGCGGCAGTGAGCAGGTTTTTAACTGCGGCAGGATCCGTTTGCCGAACGACTTGCACTCGTCCATATGCGGGTATCCAGATAGAATAAAGGCTCGTATTCCCATTTTTTTATACTCTTCAATTTTGGACATAACCTGATCCGTGGAACCGACCAGGGCGGCGCCACAGCCGGATCGAGCGCGGCCAATTCCTGTCCATAAATTATCTTCGACATAGCCAAATTGATCGGCCAATTCCCGCGCGCGCGTCTGATGCGCCACACCGAGGCTAATGCTATCATGGGCGCGGTCTCGAATGAGTTGCCCATATTCATCATCGAGCTTTGAAACGAGATGATCTGCATATTCCCGAGCCTCCGCTTCCGTGTCGCGAACAATCACGTGCACGCGCAGGCCATAATCGATCACGCGATTATAATTTTCGGCGACGGCGTGAACCGCTTTCATACGTTCCGCAATTTGCTCTTTGGGTTCTGGCCACATTAAGTAAACATCGCAGTGACGTCCGCAAAGTTCGAGCGCGTCAGGGGAGTATCCGCCGAAATACAACAGAGGCCCGCCTGTTTGATAGGGCCGGGCGGGAGCCGTTGTCAGTCCCGAAAAATTATAAATCTCACCAGAATAGTTAAACTCATCTTGGGTCCATGCCTGTTTCAAAATCTCAACAACTTCATGCGACCGTTTGTACCGATAGCTGCTGTCAGCCACTTCGCCTGGAAAATCCGAGCTGATGACATTGAGGGTCAGGCGTCCTTTTAACATGTGATCGAGCGTAGCAACGGTACGGGCAAGCATGATCGGCTGCATCTCACCACACCGAATGGCCGCCAGCATATTGATTGAGCTGGTGATCGGCGCACAGCCCGCCACAAAGGTCAATGTGTCCTGTCCCACTTGGTAGGATGATGGGCAGAGTATGTTTCCAAAACCCTGAGCCTCCGCTTCGAGCAGAATATCGCGGCAATGATCCCAATTAGAGCGCAAGGCGCCATCGGGCACTCCTAGAAATTCATAATCATCGGAGCAAAGCGCAGAAAACCAAGACACCTCAACGGCATCGGAGTCTTCCATCTTCACTGGAACAACCGACATATCTACCTCCATATTAGATTTGAAGTTTATGTCATTTCATATCTTGCCAAAACTTCCAAGTATATTATATCAATATTGTATCAATTCTTGGGGGAAAAAGTGAGTCCAGACCGAACGCGGGCATTGCCGAAGACCATTCAGGTGAGCGAAATGCTCATTCGAGAGATTGCGGCGGGTCGGTATCCGGATGGCAGCCGTCTTCCAACAGAACGAAAAATGGCCGAAAGCTTGGGCGTTGCCGTCGGCACACTTCGCCGAGCTTTGGCGATTTTGGAAGAGCGCGGTCTCCTTCGTCGCGTGCAGGGATCGGGAAATTATGTGGAAGCCAAGACCGAGGTTCAAAGCGTTTACGAGTTTTTCCGCCTTGAACTAATCGGCGGCGGCGGTTTCCCCACGGCAGAGATTCTCGAAGTTCAGCGTCTTCAAAAAGATAGTTCTCTTCCCTTTATCGGCCCAGGCACCCGGGCGCATCGTATACGCCGGCTGCGCTATCTCGACAGCATGCCCGTTGTGCTCGAGGAAATATGGCTCGATGGACGATTTGTCGACTGGATCTTGCAAGATGATCTGCGGGACTCGCTTTACTATTACTATATAGAAAAGCTTAAAGTGGTCATCGCTTCGATCACCGATCAAGTCGGTGTTTCGGAGGTACCCGATTGGTCTCCAGACACCTTTAATCTATCGCCCGGAACGCCCTGCGGTCTGGTCGAACGCCTTGGCTATGATCAATCGGGCGAGGTCGTCGAATTCTCAAGAAACTGGTTCAACCAAAATATCTGTCGATACACAAACAGACTCGGAAAAAGGCAAGCATCATGACACTAAAATATGGACTCATTGGTTGCGGAATGATGGGCATTGAACATCTGCGTAACATTGCTCTCTTGGACGACACAGAGGTCACCGCCCTTTATGATCCATTTGCGCCGCAGCTTCAGGCTGCACAGGCGCATGCTGAGAACGCCAAAACATATGCGTCACTCGAGGAATTCCTCGAGCAGGCTGATGTCGACGCACTGGTGATTGCGAGCCCAAACTATCTGCATGTTCAACAGCTCGAAGAAATAGCCGCAAAGAAAACGATCCCTATTCTGTGCGAAAAACCCCTCTTCACGGATGTGCAGGACGCGCCGCGTGTCGCCAAGCTGCAAAAAGAATATGGCGCGCCCATTTGGGTCGCGATGGAGTATCGCTATATGCCCCCAATCGTGGCCTTGATTGAGCAAGCGGAGCGCGTAACCGGCGGCATTAAAATGTTGACCTTGCAAGAACATCGCTTCCCCTTCCTCGAAAAAATTGGAGATTGGAACCGGTTCAACAGTCAAACCGGTGGAACCTTTGTTGAAAAATGTTGTCATTTTTTCGACCTGATGCGGCTCATCTTGAAGAGTGAACCTATACGCGTCGCCGCCAGCGCCACTCAGTTCGTTAATCATCTAGATGAATCCTATAAGGGGAAGACACCCGACATATGGGATGGCGGCTATGTGATTTTCGATTTTGCAAATGGCGCGCGGGCGATGCTTGAACTGTCGATGTTCGCCGATGGGTCCAAATGGAATGAAGAAATTCATGCCATCGGACCGAAAGGAAAAATAGCCTGCCGCATGCCCGGGCCACAGCGTTTTTGGCCCAAGGAGCTGGGGCCGTCTCCTCAGCCTGAGCTGAGCATATATCCAAGATCGCCCAAAAAGCCCCAGACCACACTGGTTGAATTAGACGACACATTGATCAATGCAGGCGATCACCATGGCTCAACATTTTTCCAACACCAAAAGTTTTTGCAGATGATTGTGCAGGGCGGAACACCCGAGGTGGGTTTAGAAGATGGCATTCAGGCAGTGCGTATGGGCATGATGGCTCAAGAGGCGGCGGCGGCCCATCGGGTCATCGACCTACATCCCTCTGAGGGCACGATATGATCGATCATGTCCGGCGCGGCATGGCTCACTCGCAGTCTTGGATGAGCCGACTTTTGCCCGGTTTTTCTCTGGCCCTACTCGTTGCCATGTCGGGTCAGTTTGTCGCCGAGCACAGCAATGCGCCCTCAATGATGATGGCCTTACTGTTTGGGATGGTGATCAGCTTTATCTATGAAACCGATCCCAAGGTGCGACCGGGTATTGAGTTTTCTGCGGGCACAATTTTGAAATTTGGCATTATATTGCTCGGCACGCGGATCAGTGTCGATGTTGTGACGGCGCTCGGGTGGCAGGCCGTTTTTGTTGTTGTCTTTGGGCTGCTCGCCACTATCGCGATCGGGGTTTTGGTGGGTCGGGCACTGGGGCTGGACAAACATTTCTCCATTCTCACTGCCGGCGCTGTTTCGATTTGTGGGGCATCCGCCGCGTTGGCGATTTCGTCAGTGCTGCCAAAATCCGAGCATTCTGAAAAGCAATTATTTATTACGATTGTCAGTGTCACGGCGCTATCGACCGTCGCGATGATATTATACCCCGCGCTCCTGCAACAGTTTGAGGTTGGGGAAACGCTCGCTGGGCAAATTATTGGGGCCACGATCCACGATGTCGCGCAAGTGGTTGGCGCGGGCTTCTCGATATCTGAGCCCGCGGGCACAACGGCGACACTTGTTAAACTCCTACGGGTGAGCCTTTTGGCGCCCACGATCATTGTGCTCGCACTCCTGATGCGTCGGCACCTCAAAGCCACCAACCCAGACAGTCCGCACCCCCCGATTGTCCCTGCCTTTGTGGTTGGTTTTTTTGCGCTCGCGACGCTGAATAGCTTTGGTTTCGTTCCAGACGGCGTCAAAGAGGCAAGCGCCTTTGTGGCACGGGCAGCGTTATTGACGGCGATTGCAGCCGTGGGCCTGAAGACCAATCTGCGGCAGCTCCGATCGGTCGGCTACGCGCCGATTATTCTGCTGGTGGTCGAAACAGTCTTCATTGCTATTGTCGGAGCCGCTGGCTTTTTAATTCTCGGCCGTTAGGATAAACCTCAGTTCAACGCAGTGAGGGTTAGATGAGTACAGTCGAATTAGTGGGCGCCCCCGGGTCGCCCTATACGCGCAAAATGCTGGCGCTGATGCGGTTTCGAAATATCCCCTATCGCATTCAGTGGCAGAGCATTGGGCAAATCTTTAGCCCGGATGGCAAGCAACGTCCGGTGCCGAAAGTGCCGCTCTTGCCTTTATTCTTTTTGCCCAATGATGCGGGTGACGAAGAGGCGGTAACCGACAGCTCGCCGATTTTACGGCGTTTCGAAAAAGAGTTTAGCGGTCGCAGTGTTATTCCCACCGATCCCGTGCTGGCCTTTTTAAACTGGCTGTTCGAGGACTATGGCGATGAGTGGCTCACCAAGTCGATGTTTCATTATCGCTGGCATTATGAGCGTGATGCGCATCATGCGGGGTCGGTCTTGCCGCGATGGAGCATGGTAACTAGTTCGGATGCGGAGGTTGAACCGCTGTCGCATGCCATTTCGTCTCGGCAAATCGAACGCCTGCGTTATGTGGGGTCCAATGCCTTAACGAAGGACACAATTGAAGGCAGTTTTTTCCGCTTCTTAACGCTCCTCAACGCTCACCTGCAAACAACCCCCTATCTGTTTGGCCACCGACCGAGCTCGGCCGATTTTGCGTTCTATGGCCAACTCACCCAATTGGCGCTTTTCGACCCCACGCCACGAGAAATTGTGGCGGGTCAATTTCCGCGCATCTATGCCTGGGTGGAAATTTTGGAAGATCTGTCAGGACTGGTGGTTGATGAAGTGGCGGGGTGGATCGATGTGTCGGGGGGACTGCCGCAAACGCTGCTCGATCTGATCCGTGAATTGGCGGAACTTTATCTGCCCTATTTGCAGATCAACTCGGCGGCCGTCATGCGCAAGGCCGAACTCGTAGTTGGCGTCCTCGATGGGCGACCCTATCAACAAAATGCCTTTCCCTATCAGCACAAATGTTTGACGTGGATTCTGGAACAATATGAGGGGTTAGCGCCAGACGATCAAAAGCGGCTGGCCGCGGTCACCGATCAAGCTGGTTTGGTGGCAGCCCTGTCGGCTTGTCAACAAACGCTTCAGGAGGATCGCTAGGCTTTTCTATTTGCCAGCGCTCCGTGAGCCAGTGACGTGTTGGGCTCGCGCAAAGCCGTGAGAAAGTCATCCATAAAAGGACTGGGCAGCATATCCTTTCGCCGCGCCGCGCATATGCTAAACCGCAAGGGACCAGGAAAAGCAAAGCTGGCAAAATCGTCACTCGACCGCAAAGCGACGGCACTGCGCTCGGGTATTAACGTAAGCACATCGCTTTGGCGCACCATATCGAGACAGGCGGTTTGGCTCAGCAGCCGGTATTTTGGAAAATTGCTATCGCGCAAGGCTTCGGAAAGTGAGCTTGGCAGGGTCTGCTGGAAAAACAGATCAAAGCCAGCAATTGCCCAGTCATGAGGAATAATATCGCTGAGGTCGCGTCCGCTCTTGAGCACATGATGGCCTCGATGACACACCACCACATAAGGTTCGTCTATTATGGGAGTGATGTCGAGCTGACCACCATAGGGCAATGCCTGTAGCGTGTTGGCATGGATCAACATTAACTCGGCGCGTCGTTGAATGATATCTTCAGCCGCCTGTAAGGGCGGTTTGGTCTCAGCAGTGATGCGGGTGCGGACATGCTGTTGGCGTAAACGTAACAAGGCGGGGTGTACCAGCGTATCGAGAACAACCGGCCCGCACATCAGCCGAATGTGCTGATCTTCGCTGATCGCCGTGCGGCGCAAGGCTTCCGCCTGCGCCAGAAAACCGGGTACATGATCGTATAATCGTTGCCCTGCGGCCGTCGGGCTGACGCGCCGCGTAGTGCGATAAAACAGCTGAACGCCCCATTTTTGTTCAAGTGACTGAATGCTTTTGGTTAGCGCCGCATGGGTCAGATGCACTTCATCCGCGGCTTGTGAAAAGCTTCGGAGGCGGAAGACCGCTTCAAAATGCTGAATTTGACGAATATCAAACATTATTAACTCAAGATAAATAAAATAGGCGATTTATTCAATTAATTTTTGTTTTAGGAGTTTCTATAGTCGAGGAAAGGGAGTCTTGTAATGGACATTCAGCAGCTGATTTCGGTCAAAGTAACTTTAATGGCGATACCGGTTTTCTTTCTCGCCATTGCGATTGAACTGATTGCCGTAAAATTCTTCGCGGCGCGGGGCACGCTGAACGCGCGTGATGATGGGGTCAGCATTTTCATGGGCTTGTTTTCGGTTCTGACCAATGGGGCGGCAGCGTTTTTAACCGTTGGCATGTTATATTGGGCACAAAATTACCAAATCACTGCATTGCCGCTGACGGCGAGCGTTTTGGTCGCCTGTTTTGTGCTCGACGATTTGCGCTATTATGTTCATCACCGCATCGCGCATCGGTGTCGCTGGCCCTGGGCGATGCATATCATCCATCATTCGAGCCAACGCTTTTCTATGGCCGTGGCCTTGCGGCAGGGCTGGACGAAACACTTCACCGGCACAACCCTCCTTAAAGTGCCACTGGTGCTGATCGGGTTTGACCCGCTCATGGTCATCTTCTGCGGCGCACTGAACGCGGTTTATCAGTTCTTCCTGCATACGGATACAATTGGAAAAATGCCGAAATGGTTCGAAGCGGTTTTTAATACGCCATCACACCACCGAGTGCATCATGGCAAAAACCCGCAATATCTTGATGCCAATTATGCCGGCACGCTGATTATCTGGGACAAATTATTCGGCACATTTGTTGAAGAAGATTTGGCGGACAAGCCGCGCTATGGCTTGGTCAAAGATTTCGAGCATTACAACCCGTTCCGCATTTTTATCCATGAATATTGGGGCATTGCGAAAGACGTTATTCGTCCTGGCCTGTCTCCGTTGCACCGTCTCCTGTATGTCTTCGCACCGCCCGGTTGGAGCCATGACGGATCGCGCCAAACGTCCTCCGATATCAAGCGCGCAGCCGGCTTGGTCGACGACGCGCCTTCTTATCCGGCGGAATAAGGTCGCGCCATGGCGCATTACGCCCTATCGGAAATCTTAATCGTTCTGGCGGGAAGCTGGGCAATAATCCAATTAAATGCCGATGGACGAAAAGCGGCATGTATCGGCATCGGCTTATTCACCTTGGCGGCGGCGCTTGGTGTCGTTCGCTTTGGCCTGAGCGGGATCGTCGATGGGCTGATCGATATTCTTGCTGTGCCTCACCGTCTTGCCGGCACGTTAGGGGGCACTGCGGGTCTTGCCGCGCTGGTTTACGAAACCTATACACGTGGCACTTCCGGCCCGCTCGGTTTCCCATTGCGCACAATCTCTGGATGCGCCCTTGCCCTGGTTCTGGCATTTGCCTACCCCGCGCTGGCCGTGCCGTTTTTCCTCGCCTATATGTTGGCGCTCATTTTTATGGCCGCACGCTATGCTAACGCACTGGGGCACCAGCCGCTGGTCACGGTGGCGATAAGTGCACTGATGTTGGTGAATGTTCTGGTGTTTCGCCAAGCCAGCTGGCTCAGCCCCGCCATGAGCTGGCACGTCTTTCATATTCTGGTTGCGATATGGCTGGTCGGACTGGGCTGGCTGTTCAAAGAAAGCCCCACAAAACAGGCTGCTGTCTACTTTTTGCGACCCTAAAAAGCCGCGGCGGCCCTTATTTGTTTCATGACACATAACAAAAAGAAGATAGAAAAAGAAGAATGTCACTGGAGCGGGCGATGAGATTCGAACTCACGACCCCAACCTTGGCAAGGTTGTGCTCTACCCCTGAGCTACGCCCGCGCTCCTTAGACCTACTGATCAATTGATAAATTGATCAATTGATCAACGCGGTTATGCACCATCGACCCAATTTTGACAAGAGGTTTGATCGCGCGGCCCATTGGGGGCTGGACATTTCAAAATTCGACCCCATTTACTGACTATGAGGCAGCCAAGCGCACCCATCATCTGCTCGGATGTGGCATAAGGGAATACGCAATAACCGTGCGCACTCGCAAGTCGGGCTGATGAGGTAAACGGGTTTAAATAATGAGGGACAGGAATGAATGAAGCAGTATCCCATATTGTGGATGTCACAACGCAAAGTTTCATGGCAGATGTCATCGAGACCTCAAAGACGCAGTTAGTGCTGTTGGATTTGTGGGCACCATGGTGTGGGCCGTGTAAGCAGCTCACGCCGATTTTGGAAAAAGTCGTAGCGGCGTCTAATGGTGCGGTCCGCCTCGCGAAGATGAATATTGATGAAGAGCCGGCTGTCGCGCAGCAACTTCAAGTGCAATCCATTCCGGCGGTTTTTGCGTTTAAGAATGGCCGACCGATTGATGGCTTTATGGGGGCACTTCCTGAAAGCCAGGTGAAAGAATTTGTCGAGCGCCATCTCGGCGACGCCCTCGGGCCTTCCCCCGAGGAAGCGCTGCTGGAAATGGCAAGCGCGGCGATGGCACAAGGAGACTATGCGCAAGCCGCCCAGGCCTATGGCCAATTACTGCAAGCCGACCCGGCCAATAAAGAAGCCATTGCAGGCCTGTCGCTCTGTTACATCCATACAGGGCAGCTCGATCAGGCGCGGGACATTCTCAATATGGTGCCCGCCCTAGAGCGCGAACGTGAGCCGTTAGCGGCTGCACAGGCGGCATTGACTTTGGCCGAACAATCC
>Ga0181601_10005222_pt1 | contig 10784 bp, 7 predicted proteins | sample 041ome_8_FD_133020 | JGI IMG/M metagenome (GOLD analysis project Ga0181601, IMG submission 133020) | Coastal salt marsh microbial communities from the Groves Creek Marsh, Skidaway Island, Georgia - 041407BS metaG (megahit assembly) | ecosystem: Environmental > Aquatic > Marine > Intertidal zone... | reverse complement strand
TTGAATGATTTCAAAGAACATAGTAGGTCGATCCACTACGGGTTTGGTAAACAGTTGTAACAAATATCCTTCGTCATCGCGGTCTACTAAAATACCGTGTTGCTTCAGAATTTCAACATCCTCGTCAATATCGCCAACTCTTTCTAGCAAGTTGTCATAATAGGTGTCTGGGACGTATAAAAATTCTAAACCACGATCTCTCATTTTGGTTACGGTGGAAACGATATCATCCGTGGCAACTGCTATATGCTGAACACCTGCACCTTTGTAGAATTCAATGTACTCTTCGATCTGCGATTTTTTTCTGCCTTCGGCAGGTTCGTTGATTGGGAATTTGATGCGGCCATTGCCGTTTGACATTACCTTGCTCATGAGCGCAGTATATTCGGTGGAAATGTCTTTATCGTCAAAGGTTACGATTTGAGCAAAGCCCATTACCTTGGCATAAAAATCAACCCAAGTATTCATTTCGCCCCAATCTACATTACCCACCATGTGGTCAATAAATTTCAATCCAACAGGCTCTGGGTTGTAGTGTGACTCCCATTTCTTGAACCCAGGAAGGAATACACCGCTATAGTTGCTGCGCTCAACAAAAACATGAACGGTTTCTCCATAGGTATGAATACCTGAGCGCACTACGTAACCATTTTCATCTTCTTCTTTTGTGGGTTCCATGAATGACTTTGCGCCTCTGCTTGTGGTTTCTTCCCAAGCTTTTGTCGCATCCTCTACCCATAAGGCGACCACTTTCACGCCATCGCCATGCTTCGCGAGGTGCTTATTCATCCAACTGTCTTCATTCATTGGAGTAGTCAATACAAGCCTGATTTTATCTTGCTTCAGAACGTATGAAGTACGGTCCTTCATGCCTGTTTCTAACCCAGCATAGGCCAGGGATTGAAATCCTAAGGCAGTCTTATAGTAAAGCGCAGATTGCTTAGCGTTGCCCACAATCAGTTCTACATAATCGGTACCAAGAAGAGGCAAAAAATCTTCAGCTTCCTCAAAGATTTTGTCCGTTCCGTAGTTTACGTTTGCTCGTTTAGATGTTTCCATATCCTTGTCTTAATCGTTTATCCAGCTGCTCCAATAAGTATCGTCATTGATGCCTAAGGCTTGTTTGGTGATTTGCAAAGGTGCAAATGTGTCAACCATTACAGCTAATTCTTGCGTTTCTTTTTGTCCGATGCTTCGTTCCATCGCTCCAGGGTGCGGCCCATGAGGGATCCCAGCCGGATGAAGCGAAATATATCCTTTTTCTACATGATTGCGGCTCATGAAGTCGCCATCTACATAATAGAGCACTTCATCTGAGTCAATATTGCTATGGTTATATGGCGCAGGAATGCTCTCTGGATGATAGTCATATAACCTCGGCACAAATGAGCATACTACAAATGTTGTAGTTTCAAACGTTTGATGAACGGGTGGTGGCTGATGAATTCGCCCTGTTATTGGTTCGAAGTCGTGAATGCTAAATGCATATGGGAAATTGAATCCATCCCAACCTACAACGTCAAACGGATGCCGGTCATAAGTGAGTGTGTGCAATGCATCGCCTTTTTTAACCTTCATGATGAACTCTCCTTTTTCGTCAAAAGTTTCCAATTCGTGCGGTGCACGCAGGTCTCTCTCACAAAAAGGAGAGTGCTCTAACAACTGGCCAAACCAATTGCGGTATTTTTTGGGCGTATAAATTGGCTGTCGCGATTCGGTAATGAACAGCCTATTGTCTTCATTGTCAAAGTCAATTTGATAGATCATGCCGCGAGGAATGAGCAAGTAATCACCATATTTAAAATCAATGTTTCCTACTAATGTTCTGAGTTTGCCGCTTCCTTTGTGCACAAACAACAGTTCATCGCTATCTGCATTTTTGTAAAAGTAGGATCGCAGCGATTTTTTGGGAGCCGCCAAAATGATTTGGACGTCTTTGTTCACCAAAACAGGAACACGACTTTCTAGATAATCGTCTTTTGCCTCCACTTCCCAACCTCTCAGCATGCGAGAAGTCATGTTGTTTTCCACAGCAATTTCGGCCTTCATACTTATTGGGTCGCCCACGCTTTTCACACGCGTTGGAGCGTGGATGTGGTAAAGATTGCTCGACATTCCATCAAACCCTATGGTGCCGAAAAGCTGCTCCTGATAAAGTGTTCCATTGGGCTGTCTGAATTGTGTGTGTCTTTTGGGTGGGATCTTTCCCAGCTTATGGTAGAAAGGCATATTCGTTTGTTTTCGTCAGCTGCAAAGTTAAAAAGTCGCGGGGCTAAATTATATTCTTTGATCAATAGGAATACTGACCGATATCAGTTCACAGTATATTGTTCTTAATATTTCCAGCTCAGATTTAGGAAAGTTCGGGTCCGCCTTAGTTTAGCTTTATGAAATTTCACTTTGCATTTTTGCTTTTCTTGGCTTCGCTTACTGCAGCAGCACAGTATAGCTACGGTCCTACAAATGATTCTCTCTATCTTGGATTTAAGCGTGATAGCATTGACGCAATAGAGAAGCCTACGCTGTTGCTTATTCCTTTCCATCCTGATAAGTATATGAGTGAAGTGGACCGCGACATTGCAAAGGGAACAACATATACCTATCAGCATACACGTGGATTTTTTAGAAAAGGACTCGATAATGCCATATTGATTGCAAGCAAAGAGTATAATCACTGTGTTAACCTTCATGCTGATGATCCGAAGATGAACATGGATCTAGACTTTGTTTACCACCTCACTCAACCTTTTATTGTGCCCTATGAACCACCAGTTATTAAGGAAGATCAAGGGTTTAAAAAAAGACTTGCAGAGTACTGGCTGAAGCTGCAAGGTGAAGTAGCGAACGAACCTGAACCCGGCACTCGAATTGAGCAGGGTCAAATCGTGAGTGTGGCAGATCACCGTGAGTTGATCACCAAGGTGAGGGTGCTCAATTCAAAATTGACGGATTCACTCTCTGCCAAGTATGATGTTGATTATTATGTCTTTGTGAATGAACTTGACATGCTCATTACCTCTACCGACTACCGCGAATTGCAGAGTGATGATTATGGAAGGATCATCAAAGCCCATATTTCTGTTTTGGATAGGGATGGAAATGAATTGTTCTCCCTGATCAAGAAAGAACCGTTTTCATCGAGAGAGAATGACCTGGAAAATGTTATTCGGTATCATTACCTGCCGTTGGGCCACGAGATTGTATTCGCCTTAGATAGTTATCGCTTTCTTAAAGCAGGGATGAAACCAATTGTTGAAGAGGAAGAAAAAAAATCGCTCGGTAAAAACATTCGTGAATTAGCACCTTTGCAGAAATTAAAGTCGCATGACTGAGTTAAACAATTTTCTTTCTGTAGAGACAACTCCAGAAATTGCCAAGATTTTTGGAGCAATTGAAAAGGCCTCTTTCATACTCAGCAAAGAGGTTGGTTATCAAGGCTTAGGTGCTGATATTTTAGGTGCTGACGGAGGACAAAACTCAACGGGTGATGCTCAGCAGAAACTGGATGTATATGCAGATCATGTCTTTGAAAGAGCCTTGAGGGCCTCTGGGGTTATTGCTGGATGGGCGAGTGAGGAGAGCGAAGAGTTTGTGACATTCGAAGAAAATAAAGATGCCGAATATGTCATTGTGATTGATCCGTTGGATGGATCATCTAACATTGATGTAAATGTTTCAATAGGAACGATTTTCGGTATTTATAGGAGGGTCTCAAATCGCGGAAGTTCAGTTGAATTGAGAGATTTCCTGCAAAAAGGAAGCAATATGATTGCGGCAGGATATGTGCTTTACAGCGTTAGTACTCAAATGGTACTGAGCACTGGACATGGATTGCATGTGTTTACTCTAGAACCTTGGAAAAAGTCATACCATAGAATATTGGATCATGTTCGCACGCCAGAAGACGGGAAAGTATACTCTATAAATGAAGTCAATTTTGATGATTTTGCACCAAGACTAAAGCGATTCGTGCAATATTGTCGCGACAAGAAAAATGAAAAGGGTAATCGGAAATACACCGGTCGTTATATTGGTTCTTTGGTGGCTGATTTTCACCGAAACCTTCTCAAGGGTGGAATATATGTTTATCCGGCAACAGGAGAGGCGCCTCATGGTAAGTTGAGGCTAGTTTACGAGTGCATACCCATGGCTTTCTTGATCAGTCAAGCATCCGGGTACGCTACCGATGGTGTTCGAAATATTCTCGAACTAACACCGTCCGAATTGCATCAGAAATCGCCCTTATATCTTGGAAGCAAGGTAATGATGGATGAAGTGATGAGCAACTAAATTTACTGGTAATAATGAAGAATGAGCATGGCGATGAATGCCAAGCTCAGTGCGATGGAAGAAATCGCATTCATGTTCATGGTGTTTCGAAAATTGACATGATCGTCATCTTTCCAAGAAAGAATCATCCAGCGTAAAAAGTAGAACCCGATGGGTGCAGTGCATATCATTAACACAGCAGCATCGATCCATTTTTCAGCAATAAAGTAAGATGTCAATATTGCCGTGAAGCCAATCAAGAACATAACCGATGAAAAAATGAAGGTGCCCTTTATACCTAGCTTCAGCGAAAGCGTTTGATCACCTCGGTCCTTGTCCTCTTTGTGCTGGTAAATTTGAGTTAATGGATACGATCCTGCAATTAAAAATGTACTTATTGCTGCATAGATCATCTGGTGGGGATCGATCACTAAGCCTAATCCTATAAGTACCATCCCATAAGTGAAGGCGCCTTGAAAGACGGTGACCACGGCAGTGCTGAGAATTGGGAATCGTTTTAATCTGATTTTATCGAAGCTGTAGGCTTTAGAAACGAGTGTGTAGGTAAAAACCATGGCCGCAAAAAGCGGAGAAACGAAGTAGGCTCCAATAATGGCCGTGGCATCGAACAGGAGCACCAAATAATACAATTCCTGGCTGACCGAAGGCGGCTTTTCCAAACCACCTATACTTTCTTCGTCTTTGTCAAAATAGCTATTGTAACCATTGCTTGCAGGGTATTGGAATACATGAAGAACTATAAAAATAGACACGGACTTCCACAGGTCAATCTCTTGGTAAACGTTGCTCAGAGCAAACCAAAACACGGGCATTAAGTACACCGAAAACGGAATTCGCATCAATACAAGCGCATTTTTCCATGCAATAGATTTCTCTGCATTTCCTGTTATTTGCGCGCTGCTATTATCCCTTGAAAAAAGCTTTGCCATGCGTTTGTTTGATAATGGTAGTAGCCAAAGGTGGAAAGATGTTTGCACTTTTCACAAGACCATTCATAATAATTGGATTGAAAAAAGCACTTTGCATCAGTTTTGAAAATCTGAATCGCTGATTGAATGCATTTTTCCACGCTCTTGTGTAATTCGCTAAGGCAGTGACTTCATTCTGTTTGCCCTCAAGGCATTGTGAGATCTCATTTTGCAACATGTGTGCACCGTGTAGTGCCATACTCATTCCATTTCCGCTCAACGGAGCAATTAATCCAGCAGCGTCACCTGAATAAAAGATGGATTCGTTTCCTTTTTCTTTGTTTTGAAAGTTGATTTGAGAAATAATTTTTGGGCGATTATAAATCTTTTCAAAGCGAGTCAAATAGTCTTTCAATATGGGGTTTTGGGAAAGCACACGCGCCTCTAGTTCTTCGATGGTCATGCCGGATGATAAGCTCGAAGCCTTGCTCAAGTAACACATACAGTACCGATCATTTTCTATCGCTGAGATTCCACAATATCCATTTTTAAATACGTGCAGCTCAATAAGGTCTTTGGATAAATCAGCATGTACATGATACTTTACACCAATATAGTTTTCTCTGGCGCTTAAAGGGTTTTCGATGAACGATCGGCTCAGTTTTTTATCAATGGCAGAACGTTTTCCATGCGCTCCTACAATGATTTTTGCTTTGAAATCGCCTGCTGTTGTATACAGATTGGATTTTTCAACAGAAAGTACATTGGTTCGGTCTAGTCTTTTTGATGCCTGTTGAATTCCGTAGTAAGAACTCACCTCAAATTGAGGTTTAGAATTCGCTTTACCTTGTTTAGTTTCTATTATGATTACACCATTTGCAGCGCGCACACCATATATACCAGCGGTAGCATCTTTTAAAACATTTATGGAAGCAATATCGTTCGGATTTAGAGCATTCAATCCTTCAGAATCGTATACAACGCCATCAACCAAAATCAATGGGTCATTGTCTCCAAAGGTTGAAAGACCGCGAATTCTTATCGAAGACGAACCACCAGGAGAACCTGAGTTGGTGTTGATGGCAACACCTGAGACTTGTCCTTGAAGGGCTTGATCCATCCTTGGAATGTTCAGGCGTTCAACGCTTTCTCCATTCACTTTAGAGGTGGCGCCCGTTAATTCTTTTTTGGTTGAAGTTCCATAACCTACCACCACCACTTCATCCAATGCAGCAACGCTCGGAGCCATTTCTACATCAATTTTATTTCGCCCAGCAATCACAATTTCTTTGGGCGCAAATCCAATGAATGAAAAAAGCAACGTGGCAGTTGGTGAGCTTGCTTTGATGGAGAAGTTACCATCCATATCGCTCACAGTTCCATTGGTTGTACCTTTCTCAAAGATGGTTACACCTGGTATTGTGATGCCAGCTTCATCTTTTATTTGACCTGTAACGGTAGTCTCTTGAGCTACGGCTATAGCGCTGTATGCCGCTATAAACAAGGTAAATAGGAGTTTTTTCAACATATTAGTTCTAGGTTTAGTCTCACAATCATACAAAACTTTTGGTATAAAGTACCATTACTGAAATTTTTTTTAAATTGCGCTTTGATTTTACTTCAGATCTCTTTGTGCCTGAAGTAACTTAACCTTATATTAATCATCTCGAAGTTACAAGAACCTATTTTCGCGGCCAACCACTTTATTATGAAAGAAAGCAAAACTGAGACAACCGAAGATGTTATTGGGCATCAGTTCAGTGCATTTTATAAAATTCCAATTGAAAAGTTTTTTCAGTTTGCAATGTCTGTGGACTGTGTAATCCTTGGATATCACGAAAACGGAATTAAATTATTGGTAATCGAGAGGGGTGCTGAGCCCCATTTGGGAAAAATGGCTTTGCCAGGCGATTTAGTCTATCCTAATGAAGATGTGGATTCGGCAGCTGTGCGCGTGCTGAAAGATTTAACGGGAATTCGAAAAGTGGATATGATCCAAACCAAATGCTACGGACAGGTAGATCGACATCCTATTGGTCGCGTTGCTACAATTGGTTTCTACGCATTGACTAATGTTGACAAATACAGGCCTCTGGCTAATTCATGGGCAGGAAATGTATATTGGGTTGATGTGAAAGATCTTCCTGAGCTTGCTTTTGACCACAAGAATATTGTAGATGATGCACTCGAAACGCTTCGAGAAAGGGTTCGTCATCAACCGATAGGATTTCACTTGTTACCCACTAAGTTTACCTTAGGTGAAATGCAGGCATTGTATGAGGCAATTCTTGATGAGAAATTTGATAAAGCCAATTTTAGAAAGAGAATTTTGAGCATGGGCTTATTGAAAGATTTGAACGAATTACAATCTGATGTGCCCCACCGCCCTGGAAGATTATTCTCATTTGACGAAGAAGCTTACGCACGCTTGTTGGCGAAAGGATTTTCTTTCGGACTTTAGCGAGATTCGAATTATCAACTTTCGAAAACCTTAGTTGAACGAACCAAACTTTCCTATGGACTTTAAGCTAGACACACTCGATGTAGGCATTGTAATAGGGTATTTTTTATTGATTCTCTATATCGCTTATCGAGCTGTTCGAAAGGATAAAGCTACCAGCGAATCATCCTTTGAAAACTCAGAGGATTATTTTCTAGGGGGGAGAGATTTGAGTTGGTTTGTTATTGGTGCGTCACTTTTTGCCTCAAACATTGGCTCAGAGCATCTGGTAGGTCTTGCCGGGCAAGGTGCTGCTGGAGATTTTGTGGCTGCACAGTTTGAAATTTTAGCAGCGCTGATCTTGTTGATTTTGGGTTGGCTATTTGTGCCATTTTACCTCAAGAGTGGTGTGTTTACCATGCCAGAATTTTTAGAGATGCGCTATAGTCCTGCCGCGCGTGGCTATTTGAGTTGGGTCTCTATTGTTGCTTATGTGTTGACTAAAATCTCTGTAACCATCGCGGCAGGTGGAATCGTTTTTACTGCGTTGTTGGGCATAGATTTTTGGACTGGAGCCATTCTCATTGTTCTAATAACTGGCGCTTATACCGTGCTTGGAGGGTTGAAAGCGGTAGTATATACCGACCTCATTCAGATGTTTATATTGGTAGGAGGGTCGGTGGCACTTACTTTTTACGGTTTAGATCACGTTGGAGGAATGGAAGGATTGACCGCCAAAACAGAGGCTTCATACCTTTCGCTCTGGCGTCCTTTGAGCGATCCAGAATTCCCTTGGACGGGAATAATATTTGGCGCTCCGATTTTAGGCGTTTGGTATTGGTGTACAGATCAGTTTATTGTGCAGCGTGTGTTAGCGGCCAAAGACCTCGATAACGCCAGAAAAGGAACCATTTTCGCAGGGTATTTGAAAATGCTTCCGCTCTTCATATTTGTGCTTCCAGGCGTGATTGCATTCGCCCTTTCAACAGGTCCCGATCCGATCATTACATTTCCAGTGATTGACGGAAAAGAACAGTATGATGCTGCGCTTCCCGTTTTGGTGATGCAACTTTTACCAAGTGGCTTAAAAGGGTTGGTGGTGGCAGGACTTTTGGCTGCTTTAATGAGCTCATTAAGTTCTGTGTTTAATTCCTGTTCATCGCTTTTTACCATTGATATTTATAAGAAGTATGATCCTGAATGCAGCGAGAAAAAGTTAGTTATCGTTGGGCAGGTTGCGACAGTAGGTTTGGTTGTTTTTGGTTTGGCATGGATCCCCATGCTTAACATTATTGAAGGTGGTCTTTTTCAAAAACTTCAGAGTATTCAAGCCTACATCGCCCCTCCTATAGCTGCAGTTTTTCTGCTGGGCTTATTTGTGAAACGCATAAATTCAGCAGGTGCTATGTCGGCTTTGGTTGCAGGAGCAGTGATGGGTATTGCGCGATTGGGGCTGGAATTGAATAAAGCTGCTTTTAACCCCAATGGGCTCTTTTACTACATTGCAGATATCAATTTCCTGCACTTCGCATTGATTATGTTCGTTATTTGTTCGGTCATTTTAATAGGTATAAGTCTTTTGACCATGTCAGATGACAACCCGAACTTAAATTTGGTCACCTACGCGCCATCTTCGCTCGGATATAAAAGGATTAACGCCTTTCTCACAGCTGGATTATTGATTTTAGTTGCATCAATTTGGATAATCTTTAGTTAGATAGGTGCAGTCCAATTTGAAATATCGGCTTCTGTTCAATGCTTTTGTTTCAGTTTGTTTTACTTGCCTAATCTCGGTTGCTTCGATTGGGCAGTCAAACGAGGATATTGATCAAATCATCGCTCAAATGAGTATTGAGGAAAAGGTTGGTCAAATGACTCAAATAAATTTAGAAGTTGTTTTGAGAAAGGAGAAGGGAGTTATCCTTTACCCCATCGAAACTGACACCTCTAAATTGAACGAGGCTATTTTTAAATACAAGGGCGGGTCGTTTTTGAACAATGGTCGAATGGCGCATAGCCGCGAAGAATGGTTGAAGGTTATTTCCACAATTCAATATACAGCGTTGCAAGCTGAGGCGAAAATTCCGGTTTTGTATGGCATTGACGCTATTCATGGAGCCAACTATTCAGCTGGGTCCACCTTGTTCCCACACCAATTGGCTCAAGCGGCTACTTGGGATCCAATGATTGTTGAGAGGATTGCTCAAATTACAGCTTATGAAACCCGCAGTAGTATGATTCCTTGGGTTTTTTCTCCTATTCTGGATGTGGGCAGACAGCCGCTATGGTCGCAATTTTTTGAAACTTATGGTGAGGATGTTTTGTTGACTTCTACAATGGGTGAGGCAGCTGTTCGTGGCTACCAGGGAACAAACCTTTCTGCTGATACTTCAGTTGCTGCCTGTGGGAAGCATTTTTTAGGGTATGGCAATCCTTTTTCCGGAAAGGATCGAACTCCAGTATATTTAGATGAACGTCAACTGAGAGAAATTTACTTGCCTCCATTTCAAAAAGCAATTGAACAGGGCGTTCGATCAATCATTGTTAACTCGGGTGAATTAAACGGTATTCCTTGCCACGCAAATTCTTTTCTCCTGAGAACAATGCTTCGCGAAGAATTGGGATTTCAGGGAATTGTTTTGTCTGATTGGGGTGATGTTGAACGGATTGCAACCATCCATAGCGTTGCAGAAAACCGAAAGGATGCAGCGCGCATGGCGATCAATGCTGGCATAGATATGTGCATGGTGCCCAACGACTTCGTTTTTTGCGAAAACTTGGCTGATTTGGTAAAGCAGGGGGAGGTTTCTGAGAGTCGCATTGATGAGTCGCTAAGAAGGATTCTTCAATTGAAAGTGGATTTAGGATTGTTCGACAATGCTACCGCAGTTCCAGAGGATGCTGAAAGTCGCTTTGGCAGAGAAGCACATCGCCAAGTGGCTTATCAAGCGGCAACGGAGGCCATTACACTATTGAAGAATGAGGGCCAAATTTTGCCTTTGACTTCGGATAAGAAGGTTTTGGTAGTAGGTCCTGCGGCCAATAGTTTGGCTTACTTGAACGGACCTTGGTCGCGCACCTGGCAAGGCACCGATGCTAAAATTGAAGAAGAGCCAGTTCCAGCAATTTTCAGCGCCATTCAGTCT
>Ga0181601_10005221_pt1 | contig 10784 bp, 10 predicted proteins | sample 041ome_8_FD_133020 | JGI IMG/M metagenome (GOLD analysis project Ga0181601, IMG submission 133020) | Coastal salt marsh microbial communities from the Groves Creek Marsh, Skidaway Island, Georgia - 041407BS metaG (megahit assembly) | ecosystem: Environmental > Aquatic > Marine > Intertidal zone... | reverse complement strand
AGCTATTAATTACTTCAGAAAAGAAATTGATAATTTCGAAGATGCTGGTGAGTTTGATTTAGGAAATTTATACGGCTTAACTAACCCAGCTTTAGGTCCAAGGGCTGATGCTGCAAGAGCATGCGTTCAAGCATGGGTTGACGCTGGTTCACCAGTAGGTGGAGATGGGGGCAATTGGTGGAATCAAGGATTCTTTAACGCTCCAGTCCCTACTGATAATTGTGTAAATGATAGACTTCGTTATGCTCAGGGTTGGTTCGGTGTTAATGAGTTAGCAGCAGTTGCTGCAGCAAACCAAAACGCTTTTGAGCAAGGAACCTTGTATGAGTGGTGGGGAGAAGGCTATTGGAATGTTGACTATGCATACGGTGCTGGCCCTATTAACAATGGTTTCTCATGTTATGGTGGTTTCTGGTATTGCGATCATGCAAACATCAGAGGTAATGCAGATGATCCTTTGGCTACCTTTACACTAAACACCACAGTCAATAAACGTAGTGGCACTGTTTCAGGCTGGGAGATAGCATTGCAGCATTTATTTGGTGAAACTGGATTCGGTCTACAATTCAATGCAACTTTAATTGATGGCGGCGATACTGAAATCGATCGAAATGCTATTGGCAGACAGTTCCTATTAGACGGTTTGGGTAATTCAGGTAATTTCTCAGCTTTTTATGAGGATGATAAGATTACAGCTAGAATTGCTCTTAACAATCGTGGTGAAACAGTCGCTGGATTTGGTGCTTTCGATCAACCTCTCTATGTTGAGGAAAGAAATCAAATCGATGCCTCATTTGCTTATAGATTAAATGATCAAGCTAGTGTCTTTGTTGATTTTCAAAATTTAACTGATGAAACAACTAGGCTTCATGCCAGACACAAGGAAATGTTATTCTTGGCTCAAGATCATGGTGTGATTTCAAGAATTGGTTTTAGATATAAATTTTAATCTTGATTAGTAACTAAAAAAAGAGGGCTTAGCCCTCTTTTTTTTTGTTAAAATTATTTTATGAAGTGCATTCAAATTATTTTTATTTCTTTGTGTTTTTTTGGATGCTCTCAGTCGGCTGAAGTTGAAACCAGTTATCTTACTGAAAAGATTGTTTATCAATCTAAAAATATATTAGGTTTTGAAAATTTATTTGGTGATGGTTTAAAAGATCAGCAAGATAAGGAAATATTTGGAATCCTACATTTTCCAGATCACTACGATTCAACAAAAAAATATCCTGCTGTTGTAGCAGCTCATGGTTCGTCAAACTGGAGAGCTCATCATTTAAAGTATTTAGAACAAATGCGACAAGCTGGATTTATTGTTCTTGCAATACATCCATTTGATTCTAGGGGCGTTGATAGTACTGTTGGCAACCAAATTAATGTTACCAGTGAAACGGTAATTTATGACATGGCTATGAGTCTTAACTTATTGTGGGATGACTCCAGAATTAACAATAAAAAAATTTATGCAGCAGGCTGGAGTCTTGGAGGTACTGCGACTTTATTTAACGCATGGTTGCCATTGCAGCGCTCAATTAATAAAAGCGAAGCATCCTATGCAGGTTATCTTATGTGGTATCCAGGATGCTTAGCATTACCCGACCTGAATGAATGGGATAAAGATTTGATGCAAATATACATTGGTGAAGAAGACAACTGGACTCCACCTCAACCATGCAAGGAATTGGTTAGAGATATTAATGCGCAAGGAGGCAATGCATCCATTGAGCTTTACCCTAATTCTTTTCATTCGTTTGATGGCCCTAAGCCTCTTAGGTTGATACCAGATGCCTATAGTTGGGCTGAGTGCAAATTAAAACTCAATGCAGATACCAAAAAAGTCTATGATCCCCTAAATAAATTCTTGGATTTTTCTGATCCCAAGCTTAGAAGAGCTGCGTATGAAAGCTGTGCAGTGAAGGGCGAAGTTATGGCCGGAGCTAGTCCTGAGTATAAAAATGCTGCTTTTGAGCACCTCAGTGGTCTGTTACCTAAATTGGATTAACTAGAAAACTCTTTCCAGCCCCTGTAACCACCTTCAAGGTTCTGGACATTTTTAAATCCAAGCTCCATTAATGTCTTGCCAGCAAGGGAAGCTCTGCTTCCTCCGCCACAGTATACGATAATGGGTGTATTTGCATTTAAACCTTTGTCATCATTGGTTGGCGCAAGTTTCATTTCAATCAAACCTCTGGGGATATTTACAGCATTAGCAATACTTCCAGTTTCAAGGATTTCAGTCCCCTCCCGAACGTCTATCACAAAGTATTTCTCTGAGTTTTCTAGAAAACTTTGACAAGAAATTTTAGGAACTACGGTGTGAGCCTGTGCAATTAAATCCTTGAGTGTCATTAAATTATTATCTTTTGAATTCACTTTTCGTGCAATCCATTTATTTGGCACAGTAATTACATTTTACAAGATATTAAATTCACATAATTGTTGCAATGTTAGCGCTGTAAACATACTATGATTAGCGTTAATGTTTACACTGTAAACATTATAAAAATTATGTATAAATAAAATTTATAATATAAAGGAGACTTATAATGAAGAGACTATTACTAGCATTAACAGTAATTACATTGCCCTCAATAGCGAGTGCTCAAATTGCTATTCAGAATGACTATAAAATTCAAGGCAAAATATTTGCTGTTAAAACAGCAAAGAAATATTCATCAGTGGAGGGCTGTACAAAAATCGCTCTCTCAAAGACCAAGGTTGAAGGGTTTACTTTTGAATCTAAATCTCAAAAATGTACCTTATTTAAAAAGGTGCGTAATCTCAAAGCAAAAAAAGGCTTTGTTTCAGGTACAAAGTAAAATATTGTCTTAATATATAGAAGGGAGTTTTATGCTCCCTTTTTTGTTTTTAGAGCGTTTTATCTGTAATATCACAGCTGAAAAACAGCTTTAATATTATGTTAGATAATAAACAATCAAATTTGTTGCTTTGCATTACAGGCAGTATAGCTGCATATAAATCTGTGGATATTGCTCGTTTATTTATAAAAAATAATTTTGATGTTCGGGTAATCATGACGGAGGCGTCAAAGGAATTTATAACACCCCTTACCTTGCAAGCTATTAGCGGCCATCAGGTGCATGAAAATCTCCTTGATACCGAAGCAGAAAGGGCGATGGGCCATATTGAGTTAGCTAAATGGGCTGATTTAGTAGTAATTGCGCCTTGCAGTGCTGAAACTATTTCTCGAATGGCTCAAGGAAGAGCTGATGATCTCCTTGGCGCTGTTATCTTAGCCTCTAAAGTCAAAAAATTTATAGCTCCTGCTATGAATATGAATATGTGGTCAAATCAAACCACTCAACAAAATGTAGAATATCTATCATCTATTGGTATGGATTTTGTTGGTCCTTCGAAAGGAGAGCAAGCATGCGGTGATAACGGCTATGGAAGAATGTGTGAGCCTGAAGAAATATATGAGACGATTATGTTGACTCAAAACAAACCTTTGGCAGGTAAGAAGATAATTATTACAGCTGGCCCTACCCGAGAGCAAATTGATCCTGTAAGGTTTATTTCAAATAATAGTTCAGGAAAAATGGGCTTCGCAATGGCTGAAGCTGCTGCAAGGTCTGGTGCTGAAGTAATTTTAATTTCTGGACCTGTTTCACTTTCTTGTTCACCCCAAATCCAAAGACTGGATGTCCAAACAGCAGATGAGATGTATAAGGAAGCTCAATCATCAATGTCAGACGCTGATATTTTTATAGGGTGTGCTGCCGTCGCTGATTTCAAACCAGCACATCAAAATATACAAAAAATAAAAAAAACAGATGAGGATCGTCTCAATATAGAGCTGCAAAAAAACATTGATATTATTTCATCGTTAGCTGCAGAGTTTACTGATAAAAGGTTTATGGGTTTCTGTGCAGAAACCGAAAGAATTGAAGAGCATGCAAAATCAAAATTAATCAAGAAAGGTTTGGACTTTATTGTTGCTAATGATGTATCTAAGTCAGATATTGGATTTGATTCTGATTATAATGAAGTTAGCGTTTTTACAAATAATTCATATCAATTTTTTCAAAAAGCATCAAAAAGGCTTCTAGCTATTCAATTGATTAATTTGCTGAGTCAGGACACTCAATCACTTCACTAATTATGTCAGCTCATCAATCCCAACCATTGGTTACTATCAATACTTTGCAAAGCTTAAAGGCAAAGGGAGAAAAATTTACATGTTTGACCGCTTATGAGTCTACTCTTGCAAATGTCATCAGCCAGGCAGGTGTTGAGGTTATTTTAGTTGGCGATAGTTTGGGGATGGTTATTCAGGGTCATGAGAGCACACTTCCAGTAACTATGGATGACTTAATTTATCATTTAAAAAATGTTTCCAGAGGTAATGTGAACTCCCATCTGATGGCAGATATGCCTTTTATGAGCTATGCAACCAAAGATGCTGCTTTATCAAATGCAGGCCTTTTAATGCAAAATGGAGCTCACTCTATCAAGCTTGAAGGGGGCCATTGGATTTGTGATTTAACTAATACATTGGCTGAAAGAGGAATACCAGTTTGCGCTCACATGGGTCTCACACCTCAATCCATTAATAGGATTGGAGGATATTTTGTTCAGGGTAGAGATACAGATAAGAGGGAGGAGATGATTTCTGAGGCAAGGGCTTTAGAGTCTGCAGGAGCCTCGCTTTTGTTATTAGAGTGTGTTCCTAAGGACTTAGCTAAGGAAATCACTCAATCTTTATCAATTCCAGTGATTGGTATAGGTGCTGGAGTTTATACGGATGCCCAGGTTATGGTAATTCATGATTTACTAGGAATTTCGTGCTTGGATAAATCACCTAAGTTTGTTAAAAACTTTCTTGCTGAAAATGATTCTATTCAAAGCTCTATAAGCGCTTATGTGAAAGCAGTCAAAGAGAAGCAATTTCCTGCAAAAGAACACACTTTTTTTTAAACTTGAAAGTTTTTAATTCACTTAATGATTTGAATCAATTTCTTGACTCTTCTGGAGAGGTAAATTTTGTGCCAACTATGGGCAATCTTCATGATGGCCATCTTAAATTAGTGACTGAAGCTAATAAGTTTGCAGGAGTTACCTTAGCTTCTATTTATGTGAACCCTCTTCAATTTGGTCCGAATGAAGATTTGGATGTTTACCCAAGAACCCTGGATCAAGATCTAAAGCATCTTGAAACAATTTCATGCGATGCAGTGTTTTGTCCAGGATCTAATTTTGCAAAAAATGCGATAGAATTAAGTGCGAATTCAATGCTTTCAAAAAAACTATGCGGAATCTCAAGGCCACATTTTTTTGATGGAGTCATTACAATTCTTAATCATTTTTTTCAATTGATTAGGCCTAATAATGTATTTTTTGGGCTCAAAGATTACCAACAATATTTGATAGTTAAAGATTTTTTAATCAATTCAAATCTCAATATAGACATTCATGGAGTTCCAACCCAAAGAGAGGAGGATGGATTAGCAATGTCTTCAAGAAATAACTTGATGTCTTCTCAGCAAAGAGCAAACGCAAAACATCTGTCAATTATTTTAAAAGAAATTGCACAAAGATCTAAGAATGAAAACTTAACAAATTTAAAAATAGAAGGTATTCAGAGACTTGAAGAATTAAATTTTAACGTAGATTATTTTTTATTTTGTAATTCAACTACCCTTGAAGAACTATTTGAGTTTGAACCAAATACTTTAGTGGCTATTGCTGCAAAGCTTGGGAATGTAAGGCTGATAGACAATTATATTATTCAATAATATTGGATTTTGGGCGTTTTTCTTGCATACTTCTCAACCTATGAAAAGAGTGCTGCTAAATTCAAAGCTCCATCGCCTTCACGTAACTCAAGTTGAGATTGATTACGAGGGCTCGTGCGCTTTGGATAAAGACTTCATAGAAGCGGCCAAGATGACTGAATATGAAAAAGTTGAAATATATAATGTTACGAATGGAGAGCGTTTCTCCACATACTTAATTGCTGCTGAAGCTGGTTCAAAAACCGTTTCAATCAATGGCGCAGCTGCTCATAAAGCATCACCAAAAGATATTATTATTATTTGTTCATACGCATCAATGCCTAAAAATCAAATAATTGATCATGCTCCTACGTTAGTTTATTTTAATCAATCGAATGAAATTGTTGATATTAAATCTTCAATTCCAACACAAAGACTTAGATCGCTTTAATAATCACCATCAATGGTGTAACTTCAATGTCTATCATGAAAAATTTTATTACTACGCAGAATTGGTCTCGCTCAGAGCTTCAGGATATCGTTGATTTTGCCATTGAGCTTAAAAATAAACCACATCAACCTCTTTTAAAAAATAAGTCAATTGCAATGTTGTTTTTCAATCCTTCGCTTAGAACAAAAACTAGCTTCGAAGTTGGAATCAACGAGCTTTCAGGCACAGCAATAATCTTGCAACCAGGTAAAGATGCATGGCCAATTGAATTTGAAGAAAATATTGTCATGGATGGAAATGCAGAAGAGCATGTGAAGGAAGTTGCACAAGTTTTATCATCCTATTGTGATTGCATTGCGATTAGAGCATTTCCTCAGTTTATGGACTGGGATTACGATAGAACAGATTCAGTTATTAACAGCTTTGCAAAATACGCTTCAGTGCCCGTGGTGAACATGGAGACAATTGAGCATCCATGCCAAGAACTTGCTCATATCTTAACTTTGCAAGAACATTATGGTGACCTTCAAGGCAAAGATTATCTGCTAACTTGGACGTATCACCCCAAGCCTTTGAATACCGCAGTTGCTAATTCTAGTCTTATGATAGCTAGCAAGTTTGGTATGAATGTTAAATTATTATGTCCCTCTGAGGATTATCATCTCGATGATAGATACCTTATAGCTGCAAAAAAGAATTGTGAATCTGAGGGAACTTCGTTTGAAGTGTCCTATGATATTGATAGCGCTTATTCAAATGTAGATATTGTCTATGCAAAAAGTTGGGGCAGTCTTCAGCACTACGGAAAACCAGACGATCAGATGGCTAGCAACAACAAATATAAACATTTTATTGTTGATGAATCAAAGATGAGCCTCACCGATAATGCTGTTTTTAGTCATTGCCTCCCTTTGAGAAGGAATGTCAAAGCAACCGATGGAGTTATGGATGCTGATTACTGCATAGCAGTTCAAGAGGCTGCAAATAGAAAGCATGTTCAAAAATCTATGCTTAGTAAAATTTTATAGGAAGTAATAATGAATAAAAAAGTTGTATTAGCATTTTCAGGGGGTCTTGATACCAGTTTTTGCATTCCATACTTAATTGATCAAGGTTATGAAGTTCATACTTTGTTTGTTAATACAGGTGGCATCCCAGCAAAAGAAGAACTTGCAATTACAAAAAGAGCCAATGAGCTGGGTGCAAAAAAACATATCAATATTAATGTTGAAAAAAGCCTATGGTCCGAGATTCTCATTCCTTTAGTTCAGTCTGGAGCTCTCTATCAAAACAAATATCCTGCTCTATGTTCTGATAGATACTTGATAGTTAAGGAATCAATTAAATTATGCAAAAAATTAAAAACAAAAGATATTGCTCATGGTTGCACTGGCATGGGTAATGATCAAATTAGATTTGATCTATCCATAAGAGCTCATGGTAATTTTAACATTATCACTCCAATCAGAGAGATCCAAAACATCACTAAAAATGTTAGAGGTTACGAAGAGGATTATTTACAAGAAAGGGGCTACAAAGTTTCTTCCTTGCACAAGAAATACAGCATCAATGAAAACCTTATGGGTGCAACAATTTCGGGAAGTGAAATTGATGAGTGGGAAGAGCCCTCAAACGAAAGTTATGTTTTGTGTAAATTACCTCATCAATACCCTAAACAACCAAAAACTTTAAAAATAAAATTTCTTAGAGGGAAAGTTATTTCTATCAATGATAAAAAAATGCAAGGAGCTGATTTTTTAAGATCTTTAAACACGCTTGGAGGCTCTTTTGGAATAGGGCGTTCAGTTTTTTCAAGCGACACAATCATTGGATTAAAAGGTAGATTTGTTTTTGAAGCTCCAGGTATTACGATTTTGATGTCAGCTCATAGGGCACTTGAGGAAGCTGTCTTGACTGACAAGCAAAATTTTATGAAATCTCAAGTCGGGCAGGAATGGGTAAATCTTGTTTATCGGGGATTTTATTTTGAGCCACTAAGAGAGAATTTAGAGGCATTCTTATTTGATTCTCAAAAAACTGTTTCTGGAGAAGTCACCTTGAAGCTAACTCCTGGAAGAGTTGATGCAGTCACAGTCAAATCAAAAAATATACTCAAGAGCCCAGAAGGAGCTTACGCTCAATCTGCAACATGGTCAGAAGCTGAATCGAAAGGATTTATTAAGCTGATTGGTCAGAGCACTTCAACATGGGCTTCTATTCATAATAAAAAATGAACACTGATCTAGAGCTAACTCTTCGACATCTCAAAGCTCTAGTTGCATGCGATACCTCAAATCCACCGAGAAAGATCAAACAATCAGGATTAATTGAGTATCTAAGTTCTTTAGACTTCATTACTCCTCAGATAACGGATTTAGGAGAGGACTCTTTAAATATTCTCCTTACCAAAGGCTCACCAAACTATCTTATCAATGTGCATTTAGACACAGTGCCGGCAGGTGATGGTTGGCAGTCTGATCCATATGACTTAACGATTAATAACGGGAGAGCTTTCGGTTTGGGTACCTGCGACATAAAGGGAGCAGCAGCTTGTTTATTAACTTTAATTGAAAAAGGTTTAGAAAATTACGCAATCTTATTTTCCACTGATGAGGAGGCAGGGCAAAGCACTTGTATAAAGGAGTTTATTAAAACTCAACATCCCTATGAAGGAGTAATCGTTGCAGAACCAACTCAAAATAAGGCTGTTACATGTCACAGAGGTATTTTGACAGGTACGCAGGAATTTTTTGGTTTAGCAGGCCACAGCTCTGAACAAAGAGCACTAACTGATAATGCTATTCATAAATTAACTAGATGGTCAGATGCAGCTTTGAAAGTAGCCGAATCATACAACAACAAATCGTTCAAAGATTTACAGGGCATTGCTTTTAATTTGGGGCTAGTTGAAGGCGGTATAAAACCAAATATCATTGCAGACCATGCTCAGGTAAAATTTGGCATGAGACCGTTGCCTGGACAGTCTTTTGATAAATTATTAGGTGAATTCAACACTACAACATCTAAAAACAATGCAAAATTTACTGCTGGATTTATAGCCCCTGCATTGCCAGCATCTGGAGATGTTAGCGAAGCAGAATCTTTTGCAGATGAACTTGGCTTAGCTTTATCTTCTCCTGTAAATTTCTGGACAGAAGCTTCGTTATTTAGCGAGGCAGGTTACCGAGCTATCGTTTATGGTCCAGGCAACATTGCAGATGCCCATCAGCCGAATGAGTCGGTGGATCTAGGAGAGTTAAATCAAGCATTGATTGATTTTAAAAAGATAATCCAATGAGCAAACCTTCTAATCAATTTATAAAAAGTACCATTTTAAAACTCCTTGGCGCTATTGGCTCTGAGAAAGAAATAAATAAGTACATTGAAAAATTTTCTTCTCCCGAACAACGCTTTGCTGTGATCAAAGTTGGCGGATCAGTGGTTGAAAATGATATTGAAAATCTTATTTCATCTCTAGTTTTTTTAAATCAAGTAGGTTTGAAGCCTGTCATACTTCACGGAGCTGGTCCAATGCTATCTGAAGCCTTGCAAAAGAAGAAAATAGAATTTTCTTTTATTGATGGCCAAAGGTTGACTTCCCTAGAAGTAAGAGATGTTGCTTATTCAGTTTTCAAGGAAACTAATAAAAAGATTGTTGATGCCTTGGAGGCTCAAGGAGCAAAAGCAAAAGGTTTGATTTCCAATATATTCAAATGTACTATGGCTCACCCTGATCTAGGATATGTAGGATCCATCGAATCTGTAGATGTCAATCTTGTCAATGAAGTGCTGGAATTAGATTCAATACCAGTAATTGCTCCTGTAGGATTTATGGGCAATGAAGTGTTAAACATTAATGCAGATATTGCGACCGTTGAATTAGTGAAAGCAATCAATCCATATAAAGCTATTTTCCTGTCAGAAATAGGCGGTATTTTTAACAAAAGCGGTCAATTAATAACAAACATTAATCTGGCCTTGGAATACAATGAATTTATGCAAGAAGAGTGGCTGCATTCGGGAATGAAATTAAAATTAGAGCAAATAAAATCTTTGTTAGATGATCTTCCAAAAACAGCATCCGTGTCGATCACAGAGCCAATCAATCTACCTAAAGAATTATTTACGGATTCAGGTTCTGGCACACTAATTAAATATGGTTACAGAGTTGATCGGCATGAACTCCCAGACAAAGACATAGAGGATCAATTTAGAAAAATTATAGAAAGTTCATTCAATGGGAAGCTAGTTGATGACTTCTTTCGCTCCCCAAAGGATTTAAATATTTTTATGACCTCATGCAAGCGAGCTACGATAGCTATATCAAATGATTTTGCTATTCCGTACATGGATAAATTTGGAGTAATTCCTGAGGCTAAAGGCGAGGGTTTAGGAGCTGGCATTTGGCACGAGATGCGAAAAGCTTATCCTCAAGTTTTTTGGCGATCACGACCCAACAATCCTATAAACAGTTTTTATACCTCAATTTGTGAGGGTTGTCAGAAACAAGATGATTGGCATATTTTTTGGATTGGTATATCTGATTATAGCGCCCTTAAAGATTGCATTGAGTATGCTATCAATAAACCAAAAAGTGT
>Ga0181601_10005216_pt1 | contig 10789 bp, 13 predicted proteins | sample 041ome_8_FD_133020 | JGI IMG/M metagenome (GOLD analysis project Ga0181601, IMG submission 133020) | Coastal salt marsh microbial communities from the Groves Creek Marsh, Skidaway Island, Georgia - 041407BS metaG (megahit assembly) | ecosystem: Environmental > Aquatic > Marine > Intertidal zone... | reverse complement strand
GCAACTGCAGCTTCTATTTTTTTTGAAATTATAGATCTACCAACAATTATAGATGTAATAATTATTGTAATCAAAGCTAGAAATATAATTATTTTATTTTGAGTTTTCATTTTTAAAATTCCGCTCTAGATATCATTTTCTTGTAGTGATTAAAATCAGCATAATTTGGCGAAAAAATGATATATTAGGTAAAAAGACACTCTTTTAAGGCCCATTCCGACCAGGAACCATCGTATATCATCACATCTTTATTAGAAATAATATTAAAGGCTTTTCCAATCACACAGGCTGACACACCCGAACCACAAGAAAAAACTAAAGGAAGTTCTGGGTTGATTTTTAATGATTTAAATTTTTTTTCTAAGATCGATTTTTCTAAAAAACATTTTGTCTCAGAATCTATGCATTCATTCCATGGTAAATTTATACTATTGAGTATTGAGCCGCTCTTTAAATTTTTTCTTGGTTCAGGTTCAGTTCCTAGAAATCTACCTTTGCTTCTTGCGTCTATAATCTGAAATGTATTTTCTGAAATATTATTTTTAATATCACTATAAGTTTTAAGTAATGTTAAATTTTCGTTAACATTAAATATAGTTTTGGGATATTTTTTTCCTTTACCAGCTTCAGTTTCTTTTTTTTCTTTTAACCATTTGACTAATCCTCCGTCTAAAATTGAAACTTCTTTATGACCATAGTAATTTAGCATCCACCATACCCTTGGCGAGCTAAAGACACCAAGAGCATCATAAACAATAATATGATCTTGATTTGAAATACCTAAATTACCGATCATTTCCGAGAAAATCTTTCCTGATATAATAGCATGAGGTGCTTCGTTATTTTTATCTGAAAATTCATCTATATCAAAAAAAATAGATCCAGGAATATGTACGTTTTCAAATTCTAATTTTCCTGATCTTTCCGTATTAGGCATGTGCCAAGAACAGTCTAATATTTTTATATTTTTATTGATTAGGTTTTTTCTTAACCAATCGGTACTAACTAATCCCATATTTTTGTTTAAGTTTTTTATTATAATGCTGGTGGTATTCCTCTGCTTCAAAAAAAGTAGAAAATTTTTTTATTTCAGTAACAATTTTTCCATTAAATTTATTTTTATTCATGTTTAGTTTTGATTGTTCAGCAATTTGTTTTTGATGTTCATTGGTATAAAAAATTGCAGACCGATACTGAGTGCCAATATCAGGACCTTGTCTATTTAATGTTGTGGGATCATGTATAGACCAAAATTCATTTAATAGTGTTTCGTAAGTTGTAACTGTTGGATCAAACTCAATCAAAACAGCTTCTGCATGTCCAGTTGTTCCAGAACAAACTTTCTCATAATTAGGATTATTTGTTGTTCCCCCCGTGTATCCTACAACAGTTTTGAGCACACCAGGAATAGAGTTATAAAAATCTTGAATTCCCCAAAAGCAGCCAGCAGCAAATATAGCTTTATCCATTTTCAAATATTTATACTAAGGTCTTGAAGTGTGGTAAATAAAATAGAATGTTTTCACCAAATCAAATCGGCATCTTTTATATGGCCATAAGTGCCATAAGCTTCTCTATTATGGATATATTAGTGAAACTCATGTCGGCATCATATCCGATAGGAGAGTTGGTGTTTTTTCGAGGTTTTTTTGGATTAATACCGATATTTTTTATCATTCCAAAAGAAAGATACAAAAATTTTTTTCAAACAACAAAATTAAAACTTCATTTAAGCAGAGCTATTTTAGGTACACTGGGTATGGTTTCTATTTTTTTAGGTGTTAAATTTTTACCTATTGCTGAGGCGGTTACTATAACTTTTGCAGCACCTATATTTGCAACCATTTTTTCAATGATTTTTTTAGGAGAACAAGTAAGAATATATCGCTGGATTGCGATTGTTATTGGCTTGATTGGTGTTGTTATCATTTTAAAACCTGGAACACAATTTTTTACTATTTATTCTATTTTTCCACTTTTATTTTGTGTATTTTTTGGAAGTATTGCAGTTTTAATTAAACAACTATCTAAAACAGAGCCAGATTATTTAATCATTATTTATTTTACCCTTACTCTTATATGTTGTGGATTTGTTTCAATGTTTTTTGATTTTAAATTACCTGCATTGAATGATTTATTTCTTCTTATTCTTATAGGAATTGCTGGTTCAACAGGAAATATTTTTTTAACCATGTCTTTACGGCGCGCATCAGTTTCTACCGTTACTCCAATCAAATATTTAAGCTTAGTCTTTGCTACGGTGGCAGGTATATATATTTTTAATGAAATTCCTCATCCAACTACCTTTGTGGGAGCTACATTAATTATATTAAGTACATTGATTATATTTAAAAGAGAACAAATTAAAAAAGTTAGTCCAGTTATTACAAGGCAAATATAATGAAAAAACCAAAGTATTGGAGCTTGGCTAAAAAAACTTTGTCCAAAAAAGACAAAGTATTAAAAAAAATTATAAAAATTTATAAAGGAAATCTTGTGTCTCGTAGCGATCCCTTTTTTTCATTATGCAAATCCATTGTGGGACAACAAATATCTGTTCAAGCCGCGGATTCTGTTTGGAAAAAACTTTCTTCTAAATCAAAAAAAATTATTCCAAAAAATATTTTAAAATTAAGCAAACAGCAATTATCTTCATGTGGTTTATCAAGACAAAAAATTGAGTATTTAAAAATTTTGTCAAAAAAATTTGATGATAAAAGTATTGATATTAAACAACTAAAAAAAATGAATGATGAAGATGCGATTAAATATTTAAGTCAAATAAAAGGTATAGGAAGATGGACTGCTGAAATGTTTTTATTTTTCAATCAGCTTCGCCCTAATATTTTTCCTGTTCAAGATATTGGCTTATTAAAAGCAATATCTAAAAACTACAAAACCAAGTATCCTCCCAGCATTTCTAAATTGTCAAATCTAAAAAAAACATGGTCGCCTTATGCTACGGTTGCAACCTGGTATATGTGGAGAAGTATTGATCCTGTTCCAGTTAAATATTAAACGCCTTCAACGATTTCCAAATCTCTCGTTGTTGTAGATTTTGCTAGTATCCAAGCATCTTGATATTCTTTTGAATTATAACAATTAATTGCTGCCTCATAACTAGGAAATTCCCAAATTACAGTTCTGGGAATATTATTTCCTTCGAGAGTTTTGTACTTCCCACCTCTTACCAATGGTTTTCCACCATGATCAATTATAGCTTGGGTGGCTTTTTTTCCATAATCACCCAAATTTTCCTGACTTTCAATTTTTTTATAAATTGCAATCCAATACCCTTTCATTTAAACGCTCCTTCTAATAGATTAAAATTAAATATGGTTAAAAAACTATTAATTAATTGGGATGATTATAATCATACGGTAGAAAAACTTGCAATCCAAGTTCACGACAGTGGTTTTAAGCCAGATTTATTGATTGGAATCATGAGGGGTGGGGCACCTATCATTGATGTTTTAAGTCGAATTTTTAAAATCAAATGCGCCTATTTAGCAGTTGAGTCCTATAGCGGAGAAGAGGTGGAGGATCAGCAGGGGCAAATTGTTTTTTCAAGAGAAATGAGTTCCACAGTTCATTCAATGGGTGGAAATATTTTATTATGCGATGATTTATCTGACACAGGTGTAACCTTAACTAGAAGTATTGAATGGTTAAATAATTATGCACCCATAAAAGATAGTATTAAAAAAATTAAAACCGCAGTTCTATGGAAAAAACTTCATTCAACCTATGAACCTGATTATTGTGCTAATAAATTATCCGACAATCCATGGATTGTGCAGCCTTTTGAACACTACGAGCTTCTTTCAATTGAAGATATTAAGAAAATTCATTTAAAAAATTAAAAAGGGCTATCTAATTGACAGACAGCCCTTTTTAAAAAATTAATTATATAGCAAAACTAATTGCCCCAAGGATTGCGATTAACCAAATTGCTGGTGACACACCTTTTGCTTTTCCACTTAACAATTTAATTAAAGCATAAGAAATAAATGCTAAAGCCATTCCATTACTGATGCTATAAGTCAGTGGCATGGCAATCATTGCAATTATTGCAGGCGCAGACTCTGCTATATCATCCCATTCAATATCTACGATATTTCTAACGAATAAAATAGCAACATAAACTAAAGCTGCTCCGTCTATTTCTTTAGGAAGCGATGTTGCAAGGGGAGCAAAAAATAAACAAGACAAAAACAAAACTCCTATGACAATAGAAGTCATTCCTGTTTTGCCCCCAGCCTTGACGCCAGATCCTGACTCAATATAGCTCGTAACATTTGAAGTTCCTAAGACCGAACCAGCAACTGTTGCGACACTGTCTGATAGCATAGCTTTTTCAATATCCTTCACGTTACCTTTTGAATCTACTTTACCGGCAACGTTCGCTACAGAAGTAAGTGTTCCCGCAGTATCAAAAAAGTCTACGAAAAATAAAGTAAAGACTACTGTAACCATACTTGCTGATAATGCTGCGCTTAAATCAAAAGTAAATAAGTGAGTCATAGGTGGCACTGATCCCACAACACCATTGAATTTAGCAATTCCTGACACCCAGCAAATTGCACTAAAAAATAAAATACCAATTATGATATTTCCTTTTACTTTTAATTTTTCTAGTACGATCATAGAAACAAACGCAAGGCATCCTAATAGAACAATTGGTTTTTTTAAATTACCAAGTGTAACCAGTGTTACGGGATGATCAACAGTGACGCCCATAATTTCAAAACCGATGATTGCCAAAAACAGACCAATACCAGCTCCTATTCCCAACTTTAAGCTTCTCGGGATTGAATTAATAATCCAAGCTCTTAATGGAGTGAGTGAAATAATTAAAAATACTGTTCCAGATACAAATACTGCGCCAAGTGCTTGTGCTGGTGTGAAACCCATTCCTTTACAAACTCCAAATGCAATAAAAGCATTTAACCCCATTCCTGGAGCAAGTCCTATTGGCCAAGTTTTTCCATAAAAGCCCATAATAAAGCAAGCAAGTGCTGCTGCTAAAATAGTTGCTGTAAAAACTCCTCCAAAGTCAAAACCACCATCTGATAAAATGGCTGGATTTAAAAACATAATATATGCCATGGTAAGAAAAGTTGTAAAACCAGCAGTTACTTCTGTTTTAAAATCTGTATTATTTTTTTTATATTGAAAATAATTGTCCAACATTTAACCTCCTATTAATAACGAACATAACTAGTTTGATTCTTATTAAAAGTTTATCAATTTCATTGAAAAAATATAAATTTTACAAACCTGGGTTGAATTTAATTGTAAAATTAAAAATTTGAATGCATAGTTGGCTTCATGAATGAGAAATTTTTCCAAAGCAAACAGGCAGTAATCGTTTTAGTTGCAGCTTCGCTTGTTGTTCTAGTTTCTATGGGCATAAGACAAACATGGGGTTTGTTTTATAATTTTTTTGAAACTGATTTAGGATTTAGTCGAGAACAGTTTGGATTGGCAATTGGAATTCAAATGGTTTTTTGGGGATCACTTGCTCCTGTGTTTGGATTATTTGCTGACAAATATGGAGCTAATCGAGTCGTTATTTTTGCATTTGTACTTTATATACTTGGTGTTTATTGGATTTTACAAGAACCAAAAACTGTATTTGGTTTTCAAATGAGTCTAGGAGTTTTAGTTGGTTTTGCTTTAGGTGGAACAGCAATGTCAGTTCAGGTTTCGACAGTAGGAAAATTTTTCTCAAATAAAAATAGAACTATAGCAACAGGCTTAGTGACCGCTTCTGCATCGATTGGTTTTTTCTTATTACCAATGTTTGCAAAATTTTCTAATTCCACATTTGGTTGGAAGAGCACTTTAGAAAATTATATTTACCTTTTAGTTTTTGGAGCAATTTGTTCACTGTTTCTTTTAAGAAAAGAATATGTGGATGAAACTAATAATCAATTTACAAGAGAGCAGACTGCAAACAGAGCCTTAAAAGAGGCTTTTAGTCATAAAGGGTATAAATTGCTTGTCGCTGGATTTTTTGTTTGTGGCTTTCAAATTACTTTGGTTGCAACTCATTTACCTGGATATATTCAGCAAAAAGGATTGCCAGATTGGACGGCTGCAGGAATTTTATCTTTGATTGGATTATTTAATATTTTTGGAACTCTAGGAATGGGTTATTTGTCCACCAAATATAGTAAAAAAATTTTACTAAGTTGGTTATATTTTTTAAGAGCAGTGGCTATATTATTATTTTTATTTTTACCTTCATCTATTTATGTAGCGCTAGGTTTTGGAGTTGTTTTTGGAATTTTGTGGTTAGCAACTATACCGCCTACCAATGGTATTGTTGCACAAATATTTGGAACTAAATATTTAACTACTTTATTTGGAATAGTTTTTTTTAGTCACCAAATTGGATCATTTCTAGGTGCATATTTAGGTGGATATTTTTATAATGAATTTGGCAGTTATGATTATGCTTGGTATTTATCAATTATGCTGTCTATTTTTGCAGGGTTTGTTCATCTCCCCATTGACGAAAGACCTATTGTCAGAACAGCGGCTACTCAAATTTAACTATTGTTTAAAATAAATTGAAATAGATTTTTTAAGTTTATCCATTATTTCATCAATATGTTTTTTCTCACAAATAAATTGTGGAGCTAAGATTAAAGTATCACCAATTGATTTGAGATTAATTCCATTATTATAACAAATTTTAAAACATTCAAATCCAGCGCTACCTGGTTTTCCTTTGTTATTTAAATCGATAGCTCCCAACAATCCATAGCCCCTTATATTTTCAACACCACTAATTTCTTTTAATGAAAATAAACTATTTAAAAAATATGGAATTAATTATTTAACTCTAGATAGGATGTCTTCTTTTTCAAAAATATCTTGTACGGCCAAACCAGCTGCAACAGCCGCAGGGATTCCTGAATAAGTATAGCCATGAAATAATTCAACCATGCCTTTAGGAGCGTTATTTATAATTGAGTCATAAATTTTATCTTTTACAGCTACTACTCCCATGGGCATTATTCCATTTGTTGTAGCTTTTGCTAAAGTTATAATATCTGGAGTCACATCAAATTCTTCTGAACCAAACATTGATCCGGTTCTTCCCCAGCCAGTTACCACTTCATCAAAAATTAAAATTATTTCATACTGGTCACAAATTTCCCTTAATCTTTTTAAATATCCTTTTGGCGGCACTATAATACCTACCGATCCTGAAATAGGCTCCACAATGCAAGCGGCGATACTATCGGCTCCATATTTTTGAATAAATTTTTCTAGATCGTTTGCAAGTTCTACACCAGTTTCTGGTTGACCTTGAATAAATTGATGCTCGGGTAGTTGCGTATGTCTCATACGCAAAACTCCTGGCATCATAATAGGATCATAACCTTTGATATTGTTTGCCATTCCGCCAACACTCATCGCTCCAATATTCATTCCATGATAGCCTTTTTCTCTTCCAACAAATCTAAATCGATTTTCATTTCCTTTTGATCTTTGATAAGTAAAAGCAATTTTTATTGCCGTCTCCACCGCAGTAGAACCGCAGATGGTATAAAAAATTTTATTTAAATCGCCGGGGGTCTTGCTTGCAATTTTAGTTGCTAATTCAAAGGAACCACCAAAACCCTGTTGGAAAGGCTGACAATAATCAAGTTGTTCAAGCTGTTTAGTAACAGCAGTTATGATTTCTTTTCGTCCATGACCAAGTGGGTTACAATACAATCCAGAGCTTGCATCAATCTGAGATCTTCCCAAATGATCTTGTAAATATACTCCACTAGCACCAATTATTAATCTTGGATTCTCTTTAAAATCACGATTGGAAGAAAAAGGCATCCAATGTTCATTTAATGAATTTGGTATGTTGCTATTAATTTCTTGGCTCATTAAAATTTACACTCTATTACAATCGATACTCTTGTAAGATTTTTAATATAAATTAACAATATATTATAAATAATTGTTACATTATGACCATGGAAGTATTAGATAACATTATAACCAATAAAGAGCAGCTTATTAATTACTTTAAAGCTGGTTCCAAGTCTTCATCCTTAAAAATAGGCACTGAGCATGAAAAGTTTTTATTTAATACAAAAAATAATAAACCAATTTCTTACACGGGACCCCAAAGCATTGAAAAGATATTTCAATTATTAGAAATGAATGGATGGATTCCTATTCAGGACGGAAGCAGCGTTATTGGTTTAAAAAAAAATAATAAAAGCATCACTTTAGAACCAGGTTTGCAAATTGAATTATCAGGAGATGCTTTAAGCAGTATTCATGAAACTTGCAAAGAAGTTAATGATTATCTGAAAGAAATATCCGCAATTTGTAATAAACTTAATATTGGTTTGTTAGGTTCTGGCTTCAATCCTAATGCAACAATTAATGAGATCGATCGACTTCCTAAAAAAAGATATGAAATAATGAGAGCCTATATGCCCAAAGTAGGATCTCATGGATTAGATATGATGCATCGAACTTCTGGAACTCAAGTTAACTTAGATTATAAAAATGAAGAGGATTTTAAACATAAGACTAGAGCTGCAACTTGTATAATTCCCATTGCCTTATCTATATTTTCAAATTCACCATTTACCGAATCTAAACTTAATGGATTTTATTCATACAGAGCATTTATTTGGCAAAACACGGACAAACAAAGATCTGGATTGTTAGATTTTTTTATGGATGAAAGTAATAGTTTTGAGAGATATGTTGAATATGCTTTAAACGTTCCCATGTATTTTAGTAAGCAAGAAGATAAAATTATAGATGTTAGTGGAGAAAGTTTTAAAGATTTTTTAAAAGGAAATTTAAAAAAAATACCCAAAGTTAAACCAACCTTACAAGACTGGGAGACGCATATTTCTACGATATTTAATGAAATTAGATTAAAAACTTATCTTGAGATTCGGTCAGCAGACTCGTGTTCTTGGTCTGGAATATGTTCGGTTCCTGCATTTTGGACTGGTCTTTTGTACGATGAGGAAAGTTTGCAATCTGTTTTAGACTTAACCAAAAATTGGAATTTTAAGAATGTAAACAATGCATATTTAGATGCTGCAAAAAATGGACTCGATGTAGATTTGTACGGAAAACCAATTTACGAGCATGCAAAAAATTTTATTTCTATCGCGAAACAGGGGCTTGAGCGAAGAGCAATTCTTAATAAGCAAAATAACAGCGAGTCTATATTTTTGAATGAAATTGAACAAATGATTCATAATAGAGAAACTCCAGCCTCTTTTTTAATTAAAAAATTTAAAAAAGAATGGAAAGAAAATATAAATAAAATTTTTGATGAAGAAGCCTTTTAAAATTGCAATCCAAATGGATCCCTGGAGCGTCATCAATGTTAGTACTGATAGCACTTATTTAATTGCATTAGAGGCGCAAAAAAGGGGTTATGAGTTATTTAGTTATCAACCAAATAATTTAACTTTAAATCTAGGAGTGGTGAAAGCAACTGGTAATTTTGTTTCTCTCAATTCTGGTAGAAAAAATTTTTATAGTTTAAAAAAAACACAAACGATCAATCTAGATAATTTTGATGTGGTTTTAGTAAGACAAGACCCCCCTTTTGATATGAATTATATTACTGCCACTTATTTACTGGAGTATTTGTCTAAGAGGACATTGGTCTTAAATAATCCTAAATATATTCGAGATTATCCAGAAAAATTATCGATGTTTCTTTTTAAAAAAATTATTCCAAGAACATTGATTTCAAAAAATATCGATGAAATCGTTAAATTTCACAAAACCAACAAGACCTCAATTATCAAACCTTTATACGGCAATGGTGGTGAGGGTATTGAAAAATTAGATTCTAATTTGATGAGAAGTAAAAAGTTAATAAATAACTTATTAAAAAAATACCAGCTTCCCATTGTTGTTCAAAAATTTATCAAAGATATTTCATTAGGAGATAGAAGAATTATTTTAATAGACGGAGAGTATGCAGGATCAGTTGCTAGGATACCTTCTAAAAATAGTATTAAAGCAAACTTTCATGCAGGTGGAGTTGCAAAAAAAACAGGATTAGTTTTTAGAGATAAACAAATTTGCAATATATTAAGTCCCTTTTTAAAAAAAAATGGATTATTTTTTGCTGGTATAGACATTATCGGCAATTATCTAACAGAAATAAATATTACTTCCCCAACTGGAATTCAGGAAATTAACAGACTTAATAAAACAAATTTAGAAAAATTATTTTGGGATAAAGTAGAAAAAAAATTAAAAAATAGATGAGGCGGGATAAACCGCCTCTATCTATAGTTTTTTAATTAATCAATTTGTATAGTTCTTGGTTTTTTTGAATCTGGAATAATTCTTTCAAGAGAAATTCTTAATAGACCATCCTTTAATTCAGCACCCTTAACCTCAGTATCGTCTGATATAGAAAAAGATTTACTAAAGTATCTTTGAGAAATTCCTTTATGAAGAATATTTCCCTCAGCATCTTTTTGTTCAGACTTATCTTTTTTAACAGATTTAATTGTCAATAAATTATCAGCATACTCAATACTGACATCTTTCTTATTAAATCCTGCTAATGCCAACTCAATATCGTACTTATTTATACCAGTTTTAACGATATTATATGGAGGATAATTGATAGTAGGTGTTTCAAAGAAATCGCCTTCAAACATTTTTTCAAAATGATCGAAAACATTATCAAAACCTACCGATATAGGTCTTAGTTGATTAAATATAGATAAAGCATTCTTACTCATATTTTTCTCCTTTTGTTAAGCAAGTTTTT
>Ga0181601_10005213_pt1 | contig 10791 bp, 12 predicted proteins | sample 041ome_8_FD_133020 | JGI IMG/M metagenome (GOLD analysis project Ga0181601, IMG submission 133020) | Coastal salt marsh microbial communities from the Groves Creek Marsh, Skidaway Island, Georgia - 041407BS metaG (megahit assembly) | ecosystem: Environmental > Aquatic > Marine > Intertidal zone... | reverse complement strand
CTATCCCAGTGACAACCCTGACCTCGAAGACGTATTGACCAGTGCCGACGTAGACCATGTGGCGCAGATCTTTCAGACGCCACTGACCGGCTCATACAACTGGGACTATTCCGTACAAGACGACAGAATTAGAAAGCTCTATGAATTAGGCAAGCAGCTGAATTGGGATCCGCAGATGGACATCGACTGGGATCGGCCCTGGCCTGATGAGGAGCGGCAGGCTGAGCTGATGAACCTGCATGACTACCCACCATATCTTGCGCTCTCAGATAAAGAGAAGGATGAGTTCTGGTTGCATATGAATGCTTGGTCACTCTCTCAGTTTCTTCACGGTGAGCAGGGTGCGCTGTTGGTTGCCAGTCAGTTGTGTTCCTGTGCCCCCACCTTTAACGCAAAACTCTATGCCGCATCGCAGACGTTTGATGAGGCGCGGCATGTTGAAGTGTTCAATCAGTACATCCAGAAGCGGATCGGTTTGATGTACCCGATTAACACTCATCTCAATAGCATCATCGATAAAATTCTGACGGATCCAAGGTGGGACCTGAAGTTTATCGGTATGCAGATTGTGATCGAGGGCCTGGCCTTGTCTGCCTTCAATACCACCAGAGAAACCACTCCCGACCCGGTCCTGAAAGACATTGTTTATCTGGTGACACGCGACGAGGCGCGCCATGTAACGTTTGGCGTGAATTACCTCGAAGAATATGTGAAGACGCTGACCGATGAAGAGCGCGAAGAGCGAGCACTGTTCGCTTTTGAGGCCTGCGCGATCAGCCGTGAGCGGCTGGTGGCGACCGATGTGTTTCGTCACTTTGGCTGGGATGTCGAGGAGAGCCGGCGCAAGGTGTTGGATGGCTTTGTGATGTCGACGTTCAGGAACTTATTGTTTCAGCGAGTGGTGCCCAACTTGCGGCGCATCGGTTTGCTGACCGATGCGGTGCGCCCGAAATTTGAAGAGTTGGGCATTCTGGAATACGAGGCAATGACGGATGATGGTGATATTGACTGGGCGAAGCTTGAGCGCCCGCTCGACACGGCGGAAGCCCAGAGTCACGAGCAAAGTATGTTGGCCGCTTTCCACGACGCTTTTGAGGCAGAGCAGGCGGTGGCGAGCTAGCAGCCGCGGTGATAGCCTGCGCCCTTTGAGCTGTCGGCACTGCCGGTGGCGATTTCTGGATTCAAATAGGAACACGCAGTTTATGACAGTAATCACGTTTATTCAGCACGACGGGTCGGAGCGCATGGTGGATGGTGATGTGGGCCTGTCGCTCATGGAGACGGCGCTCAAACACGATATCCCCGGTATCGATGCCGATTGTGGAGGCGGTGCTATTTGTGGCACCTGTCATTGCTTTGTAGAAGTTTCAGGGGATTTGCCAGCCGCCGATGCACAAGAAACCGCAATGCTGGGATTGCGACCAGATCGGGCCGATAACTCCAGGCTTGCCTGTCAGATAATGGTGGTCGAGGGCATGGCGGATGTCACCGTGCGCCTGCCTGAGTTCCAGATGTAGATGATACGTGGTGTTATATATTTAAACTAAGGCATTGAAAAGGCTGAACATATGAATATGCCAGCGGGGCAAGCGGTACCCGATTATTCGGCTTTGCCGGTGCATCAATTGGACGTCGCTGATCCGCGAATGTTTCAGTACGACTACTGGCACGACCTGTTCGCTCGTCTGAGAGCGGAGTCACCCATCCATTATCAGTCTGATAGTCCGGCGGGGCCCTTTTGGTCTGTGACGCGCTACGAGGATATCGTCGCTATTGAGCGCGATACCGAGACTTTCTCTTCAGAACCGTCGATCGCCATCATTGATCCTGAGCCTGACATGATCCTGAAGATGTTTATCGCCATGGATCCGCCAGAGCATGATGATCAGCGGCGCGCAGTGCATCATGTTGTGGCGCCTCGAAACCTCCAGGAGTTTGAGACCCTGATTCGAGAGCGCACAATTGAGGTGCTGGATGCACTGCCCGAGAATGAGCCCTTCGATTGGGTCAAATGGGTCAGCCGGGATCTGACGACCAAGATGTTGGCCACGTTGTTTGACTACCCATGGGAGGAGCGTAACGACCTCACCGCGTGGTCTGATATGTTCACCTCCGATGTGCGTATCACTGCTGGTGAGGGATCGACCCGAGAGGTCATTATTGAGCACATCACGGCCTGTCTTCAGCGGTTTACGGAGCTCTGGCACGAGCGCAAGGGAGATGGCAAAGAGGCCTTTGATCTCATTAGAATGCTTCAGGCCGACCCGAATACTGAGAACATGGTCGATGATCCCCTGACCTATATGGGGAACATTATGCTGCTGATCGTAGGCGGCAATGACACAACGCGAAATTCTATGTCCGGTGGTGTGGTCTTTCTCAATCAATTTCCCGAGCAGATGGCAAAGGTACGGGAGAATCCCGACCTGATCCCCTCTATGGTTTCGGAGATCATTCGTTACCAAACACCTCTCCCTCACATGCGGCGAACGGCAACGCGCGATGTTGAGCTGCACGGTCAAAAAATCAAGAAAGGTGAGAAGGTCGTATTGTGGTTTGTTTCCGGTAACTACGACGACACCGTGATTGAGCGACCGAATGACTTTTGGATTGACCGCCCCAGCGTCCGCAATCACCTGTCGTTTGGTGCAGGGATTCATCGCTGTATGGGCAATCGTCTCGCAGAAATGCAGCTTCGCATCTTGTGGGAAGAGGCCTTGAAGCGCTTTGGGACGATCGAGCTCGCCGGTGAGCCGAAGAGAACCTGCAACCTCTTCATCCGCGGCTTCACGGAGTTACCGGTTAAGGTCCGTCGTTTTTAGTTGCCTCTGCAGCGTCGAACCGAGGTCGGTGCATGTCTCGTCAGAAATCGGCGCCTGACCCTGAAAAAGCATGGGTTGCGGCTGGCGTAGATGGCTGTAAGTCGGGGTGGGTCTGCGCTGGCTTCGATGGTGGCGCGTGGTCACTATCACTCATGCCGGCGCTTCAAGACATTGTCGACAGGATGACGCCGGGCGCCACAGTGTGTATCGACATGCCTATTGGCCTGTCGGCGGATGGTTTCAGGACCTGTGACCGCGACGCGCGGCGACTGTTGGGACCTCGCCGAAGTAGTGTCTTTCCTGCGCCGCCTCGCCTCGCAATCGCCGAGGCCCCCTACGACGCCATCAACGCCAGAAGCAAAAAGGAGTGGGGCAAGGGGATCAGCAAGCAGGCTTTTTACCTGTTGCCAAAAATTCGCGAGGTAGAGCGCTGTATCCTGCAAGCCAAGACAGCAGGTTTGGCGTGGCTCGAGACTCATCCCGAACTCTGTTTCGCCTCGCTGAATGGGGGCATTCCGATGACCTATTCTAAAAAAACGAGCGATGGTTACAGTGAGCGGTTCGCTCTGATTGCCCGCTTCCTGGGTCGTCGTTTGCTCGGTGAGCTGGTGGCGAGTTTCGAAGCCACAGTGACAAAGTCGGCCTGCGCGCAAGACGACATCCTTGACGCACTGGTATGTGCCGTCGTGGCCCACATGGAGGAGGATCAGCGGGGCTATGTGCCAGCTGATGCCAATGAGTTCGATGAGGTCGGCCTCCCTATGCGTATTTACTATCCGAGACAGACGCAGGCATCATCGAGACGCAGGTCAGCCAAAGAGGAGGGAGCATGACTGGCTCGTTACAAGGCCAGCGCCGTCTCAGGAGATGGCACCGGCTGGTCGCCATGGCGACTTCAATACAGCTACTGTTGTGGACCCTGAGTGGCTTGTTCTTTGCCTTTGTCGATATCGACTACGTCCGTGGTCACCAATTTAAAGTCCCTGCTAGCCCTGTGGCTTTGGATCTGACCCAGTTTGCGGTGACTGAGTTTGACGCGCAGCATCTGGTCGTCCGTGAACGCTTACCGGGTGAAATGCTCGTTGGTGTATACAGTGAGTCAGGCGTGCAATGGCTTGACCAGAACGGCGCATTGGCGCAAGCGCTGACAGCAGAGGAGGCGTTCGCCTTGGGTGCCACCCGCACGGTGATGACGCCCAATCGATCCGAGTGGGTGGATCAACCTGAAGTTGGGAGCGAGTACAGGGGCGCACCACTCCCGCTGTGGCGTCTTTGGGAATCAGATGTGCCTGATCGTGTTGCGTATATCGATGCATTATCAGGCGAGGTGCTAGCGGTTCGTCACGGCGCGTGGAGATGGTGGGATTTTCTATGGTCTCTGCACATCATGAGTTACACCGATAGGGACACCATCGGCACTTGGTTGCTTAAGGTTTTCTCGGTGATGGCTCTGATAACCGCGGTATTGGGTGTGTGGCTCTTTCGCGCCACTCGGCGCGTTGCAACGCGCTAGAGCACGATGAGCACCCACAGGTAAGCAAAGAAAAGACCACACAAATACGCAGCCCAGGCGCTAGACAGCAACCATTTATTGACGCGACGCAGGCGCGAACAGGCGGCCGCCTTGGCCGGATCTGCGGGGCACGGCGCTGTCCGTTGTTGCCACCACAGGCCGGTGCTGACCGCCATTAACAAGCCTGACAGGACGAACAACACATTCTTATGTGCTGAGAGCCACATGATGCCGGGAATGGCAGATGTCAGTCCGGCCATTACGGCACCTGCGCCGATGGAGATCAGCAGTGCGGGGAGGGCGCAACAGAGTAGCGTGGACGCGCTGCCGAAAAGCGCCAGCGTGGGACCGATGCTGTCGCGCCAGTCGCCTCTCATGAGGGATTGCCAAGCGCCTCGCTGCCGCGGCGCACATCAGCGATTCGGTAGCCCGCCTGAACGGCCAGATCGGCAATGGTTTGATCGCTCATCGATGCGCCAGGTACCAGTACCAAACTGAGCGCTTTGGTGTCGAGATCGACGTATATTGCGGCGACTTCCTCTCTTTTGCCGAAAATTTTATTCATGGCCAGTGCGCAGAAGTCGCATACAACACCCAGTACATCAGCCACGATGGGCTCTCCGCCTTGTGCCAGTGCAGATTCAATATCCCCGGTCCGTGTCAGAGCCGGGCCACTAGCTGGGTTGTAGTCGTCATGGGAGGTATGACTTGAATCAGCGTCTTGGGCGTCGTGATCATGATGCTCATGCATGTCGCGTGTCGCATGATCCATGTGGTCGTGGTTGTCCTGAGCCGCAGCAGGCAGGCAGAAGCAGAGAGCCGTGGTCATGAGGATTGTCGTTCTTAGAAAGCTCATCTCAATGCTCCTTCTCAAAAGCGGTAGGTAAAGTTGAACAGCGGCTGATTAACGGTGAGGTTATAACCTGCTTCCACAAGCAGTGGTCCCTTGAAGAAGCGTATTAAAGGGGTGGCAGTCACCGAGTCCGGATCGGACGGGCGGTGGTCTATCTCTAGCATCAGCCAGGTGTGCAGATCACCGCTGTCGCCTTCATACGGCGCAAACCCGACGCGGAAAGCTTGCATAAATTGACTGGCATAGTCGCCGGCCTCCAGATAGCGGTTTCGGTACCCGACAAAAAGGGAGCGCGTTTCCCAGTCGGCCATCACGCCGCCATAGAGCGCCATCTGGTCAGATCCAGGCCTGTTGTTGATTCCCGACGCCACCCCGATACCGCCGTGGAAATACAGGTTGCCTTGATAATCCGCACCGAACCATCTCTTCGCCAAAAGAGTGGGGTGGACGCTGTAGATCGCGAAATCCGAGTCTCGATTGACTTCGGTCTTGAGGCCCAATGACATGTTAGGGGATGGGGTGTAGTGAGCGAGCGCCGAGCTCGATTGCCGGTCGGATTCTCCGATGATGGTCCAGCCGCCAGCATAGGAGACCGGTCTGGCCTGAACGGCGTGACTCAGCGCTGCTAGGGTAGCCAGCGCTAACAGCGGACAGCGAGCGCCGCTGAGGGTCACTTTTTTCTGCCCGTCAGAATGGAGACAAGCTCGGTCACCTTTTCTCTGCGTTCGCCAGTGTCGCCGTCTTCTAGTGCGTGTTGCACGCAGGTATCCACATGGTCGTCGACAATCAACGTTTCTAAGCTCTGCAGTGCGGAGCGTGCCGCTTGTACTTGCCTGACGACATCGATGCAGTAGCGGTCCTCTGCAACCATTTTTCGCACCGCTCTGATCTGACCTTCAATTCTGGCCAGTCTGGCGTCGGCTTTTTGCTGTGTTGAATCTCGCACCGAAGACCCTCTTGTCAAATATACCCATGGGGGGTATGTGGGTGTGGCGCCATTATACCCCCGGTGGGTATGCGGTCAATCGGCTTCGGGGCGCGCAGATATCCGCCCATTGGGAATGGTGTCGGCCGAAGGCGCGTTGGATCGCTAATCTCCACAGTCACTTGTCGCGTATACGGGACACTTGAGAGGGCTTTGACATGAATGGGCATCCCGTCGCGTACTCGCGAAGCGTGATCACCGAGCTAATGGTTCCCAGCTACGCCAACTTTGGTGGGAAAGTGCATGGCGGCACATTGATGTCGTTGATGGACAAGCTGGCCTATGTCTGCGCCAGCAAACATGCGGGCAATTACTGTGTCACCGTGTCAGTCGACAACGTTCAGTTTCTGCGCCCGGTAGAGGTCGGCGAGGTGGTGTCTCTGATGGGTTCCGTGAACTACGTCGGCAAGAAGTCTTTGGTGGTGGGGATTAAGGTTGTCGCCGAAAACCTTCAGGAAGGCGCCAGCAAGCACACCAATACCTGCTACTTCACTATGGTCGCTAAATCGGCAGATGGCTCAACCGCCGAGGTGCCGCCGCTGATCCTCGAAAGTGAGGAAGATGTGCGCCGGTTCTGCAGTGCGCTGCAGAGACGTCGGATCCGGGAGGAGGGTGTGGCTTTCATGACCGAGTATAAGTCCGGTTTTAGCGATCACTTCGCCGTGGCGGATCTGTTAGCGGCAGAGCGTTGCGTGCTCTCAATTCCGGTCGCTTAAAAGATTAACCACAGTCCCTAGGCGGGCTCAGCTATCTTGGTTTCGGTGGACTCAGCGCGAGACAAGGTTAGCACCAGCAGGGCGCTTAAACCCGCTAGTAGCGCGAGCCCGGTCAGCGCCGGCACGTAGCTTTCTTGCCATTCCCTCACCATTGCGACGACTCTCGTGCCCAGCGCACCGCAGAGGGTGTCAATCAACACTATGGTGGCCAGGATCTTGCCGTAGTGGGGGCCGCTGTAATGTGCGGCAACCAAAATTTGTATGCAGGTAAACGCACCGCTGAATCCCAGTCCTGCGAGTATGGCGTAGGTGTAGAGCAGGCCCATATCGCCCGGGCTGGCTTGACTGAGCAAGCCGAGTGCGCCGGCGAGCATGATCGTGGCGGCCGCCATGACGCGGTGCAAATCAAAACGGTCAGCCAGCCAGCCAAAGCCCAGCTTGCCGATTACCGAGGCGCCAAAAAACAGACTGAAAATGAGCGGCAAAAGGGATCGGTTGAGGCCGACATCACGCGCCAAATAGATCGACTGATGCTGTGTTAGCGCGATGATGATGAACCACAAACTGCCGGTAGCGAAGACGATCGCGACAAAACGACGTGTCATCACGATTGATAACATATCCTGTAACGGCACGATGGCTGCGTCGTCGGTCGCGTCCACTACTGCACTGTTTGGGCCATCACTTAACAGAAGCCAGGCGCTACCCAGCATGGCGCAACCGACGCATAGGCCCGTGGCGAGAACGGTATGACGCCAACCCAGGTGTTCAATGCCCGTGCCCACTGCCAGCGGGAAGAGCGCGCCGCCCAGGCTCGATGCCATCAGCAGGATGCCGGTAGCGCGACCTCGCCCCGTCTGAAACCAACCCGTGAGCATGACCATGTTCGAAACCAGACCGCAGAGGGATAGCGCCAACCCCAGCAGGGCATAAATGGCGACCAGTTGCCACAGTGTCGCAGTGGCTGAGTAGGCCACAAGCGCCAGGGCGAGCAGTGCACTGCCGATCGCAATGATGCCGCGTGCAGAGTAACGATCTAATAGCCAGCCTGCCGGGGGGGACGTCAGGGCGCCGACGATAAAAAAGACGGTGGCGGGCAAGGTGACTTCGCCCTCTTGCCAGCCAAAGGTCTCCATCAGCTCGGGATAAAGGAGGGGTAGCGTGTGCAGCGTGATGCCGTTTGAGGCCATATAGACCAGAAATAGCCCGCTTAATACGGTCCAGCGTTGCCGAGAGGGAGTGGAAGAGACCATATCGAAAGCCATCAGTGTGCGATGAGTTCTGATGACAGTACACCAGGCGCCACATTCGGGGAACGGCCGAGCGAGAGCGGTATGAAGCAGCAAGGCTTAAATTTGGCCAGCCACATCTGAGCAAGACGATGGTGGTATGGTTCGTTCACGCGAATCACGATATGGGTACAGGACGCTGGGTGGCTCTGCTGCAAGTTGATATAGCGATCATCGGGTCAGGAATAGCCGGGGCTTCTTTGGCTGCTGCGCTAACCGATACGGGGCTGCGCGTGGCGCTGTTGGATCGCCGCAATGAACCGCTCGACACTGCGCGGGGCGATCATATTCAACCCGCGGTGCAGCCGCTATTGGCAAGGTGGGGGGTGCTGGAAGCTATGCTCGCCGCCGGAGCAGAATATCGGGCGGGTACTCGCTGGTTCGATGCGCAAGGCAGCCATCTTCTTACGGTCCCGGTGCCAGAGATCGAGGGGGCTGCATCGGCGTTCCTGTTTTTGAATCACGAGAAAATCGGACAGGTTTTACTCGATAGGGCTTGCCAGTCGGGAGCAGTCAGCATTGCGGGGATATCCCAGTGGGAGGTTGAGCGAGTCGATCAGGAGTGGCGTATTGACTGGCGCTCGGACAGTGCGTCAGGCGCGGTCAGGTGCACGTTGCTGGTCGGCGCTGACGGCACCGCATCCTCATTACGTCAGCGCTTTGATATTCCTGTAGAGCGGCACCGCTATCAATATCCCATTGCGGTTTTGTATGGCCGGCAACGCGCACTGCCCGACGCCAGAACGCTTGATGTTTATCTCGGTCACGAGCGCATGATATCGATGATCCCGCGAACGGGTGGCGGCACTAAAGTGGGATTTCCCGTCTCCTCGGACGAGATTGCGTTCTGGCGTAATGAGCCCGAGGAGCGGCTTCACGAGCGTCTGTTTCGCTGGTGCCCAACAGCCGAGTTCGATTCTTTGGCCTTTGGCGCCATGTATCCGCCCGTCTCGCAGCAAAGTGGCGCATATCGGGGGGAGGGCGCCATGACATTGATCGGCGACGCCCGTCACGCGATGCATCCCGCCCGCAGTATGGGGATGAACACTTGTTTCCGTGTGGCAGACCAGCTGGCTGGCCTGCTGAGCAAATTGCCGCCTGGTTTTAATGAGGACGCAGTAAAACCCTTGCTAACACAATTTGACGCGGAGTTTGAGGCGGAGTTGACGCCGAGGTTGGCCGAGAATCATGCCGCCGGGCTACAGATGGACACCATCAAAGGGGCCGGCTTTCCTGAATTGGTCGAGCAGCTTCAGCTAGCCGCGGAGAATGTCGGCATACGAGAGGCCATGGCGCTAAAGGCTGCGGGCGTCAGAGGCTAAATATGTGTGGCCGGTTCACCCTGTCGGTATCCGACAAGCCCGATCTGGCAAATTTGGGCCTGCAGGCTCAGGACCGTTTCAATATCGCTCCGCAATCCAATGTTTTAATGCGTCGGGAGACCGGTAGCTTCGCGCTTGAGCGCTGGGGTTTGACGATGTCTGTGTCGGGCCGCGATAAGCTGGTCAGTAACGCGCGTCTCGAGACGCTGGACGCGAAGAGGCTGTTTAGAGATCTCGCGCCCTGTGTGCTGCTGGCGGATGGGTGGTACGAATGGCAACGCGTTGGTAGTGGCAAGCAGCCTTGGTACCACCACCGCAACGGACTAGCGTTCAGTATGGCTGGGGTACACGACCCTCATCAGGGGTGCGTGATAGTGACGCGAGAGGCCGCTGCGCCACTGACGCAGATTCATCATCGCCAACCGCTGCTGCTCAACGACGATCAAGTGCAAGCATGGTTGCAGGACAGATTAGTGGAGATGACACTACCTCAGCCCCAAATTGCTTTTCATCCCGTCTCAAGAAGAGTGGGTGATGCGCGACAAGACGATCCCGGCTTGACCGACCCCGTTCCCCTGGATGCTGAAAAAACAGGGCAGACGGGAGATTTGTTTTCTTAAGTGCCTGCCCGTCTGCCTAGGGGTCGACGGTAACGGCCGAATTGTTAAACTATTGTTTGGTTGAGGTCAGGGCATCGTGCGTTCACATTAGGGTTCACGGGGCCGTATAACGAAAATAATACCCAAGCTGAGGGGCGTTCTATGAAAGTCGGAAGTTTCATCCCTGAGCAGTCCGCGTCGACGCTGTATGCGATGGCGGGTGATGACTGTTCGCTGCATCACGACCTGTCCAACTTGACGCCAAAACAACAAGTCGATCATCAGGAGAATCAGGTGCTCACCTGCGCGTTACAGGTAGCACTCGTTGGTTTGGGTAAGGCCAGTGATTATGTCGCCCTGGGAGCGCCATTCACGGATCCGGCTTGGCGCGAGATGTTGGGTCACTACAGTGAGATGTTTGTCACCATGGGCCTTGATTCGGTGCCCGACAGTCAGTGGCAGTTTCACCCCCTCGACGGTTACTACGAGAGCGTTGCAGCCTCTTTGCCCGAAGTCGAGCTGACCAATCTCTACATGATCAGTGGGAGCAACGAGCCGTTGCATCAGAATGCTGCGGCGTTGGCGGTCAGTCGGAACGTTAACTCGAAGCTGCACTTTGCCGAGCACGCGCCTGCTGCGGGTTTGCCAGTGCCCCGCACCGAGGTGTACTCCAAGAGAGCAATTCGCGAAGG
>Ga0181601_10005212_pt1 | contig 10794 bp, 7 predicted proteins | sample 041ome_8_FD_133020 | JGI IMG/M metagenome (GOLD analysis project Ga0181601, IMG submission 133020) | Coastal salt marsh microbial communities from the Groves Creek Marsh, Skidaway Island, Georgia - 041407BS metaG (megahit assembly) | ecosystem: Environmental > Aquatic > Marine > Intertidal zone... | reverse complement strand
TGTTTGATCGAACGACATGGGGCGTGGCAGGGCCTGCAAAAACAATGATTCCGAACTGAAACCGCGGGGTCGATAGCATGACTATTGAACACAATTCCAAGATGACATGTCCCACATGCGGATTCACCGGCGAGTTTAAGCAAACAAGGCCGCGATTCTGGGTTTTTGACACATGGCATTGGCTCGTTGAACGAAATCATGCAAGGCGCACTTTGACGTGCCCTGAATGCGGAACGTCAGTGACTTCGGCGACCGGTCAGTGGGTTCCATACCTTATCATGCTGCTGATTTTCACAGCAGGAATAGTCAGCGCAGTGGCAGTGAGTATGTTCACCAATTAATCCAAGCGGATTCAAAGTATATTGGGCATGACATGAGCAATCGATCGATTTGCAACGCACAACATAACCATCGCATGCACGGGAGCGGCGGTAGCCAACGGATTATGACATCAACATCTACTCCCGCCGCCCCTCATGCTGGTCGTTAGCTGGCATCCACAACAGCCACGAACCGTAAGCCCAAACAAGCGAATGCCAGTTTGCCCGAATTGTGAATCAGGAGTCGGTTACAAAGACGACTTGGTCTGTCGGTCGTGTGGCTTTGATTTCAAGCGATACTTATGGATTCCCGTTCCTTGGGGATTCTTGCGATTCAAGTTTCAGAAAAAGACGTTACGGAACGTATCAAAAACTGCCTTCTGGATGTCCACTCCAACACTCGCTTGTGTTGGAGGCTACATTGCAATGGGAGACAGGCGCTTTGCTCTCGTGGGCTTTGCTGTGCTCGGTTTGATTGTCATTCCTGTGACACTTCGCTTCACGGTGTCGCCTATCATGGCATTTCTGAAGAAAGACGCCCTTCCCGATTCCTACGTCGTTAGTGGCATCTCAGATGAGCCAGCTGACCAAGCCGTGAACCGGAGTACTTACTCACGCGGAAACTGAAACCAGAGCCTTCCGTTCCTGGCCGGCTCCTGCAGCCGCTCGCCTACAACCACCCACCACGAGGGACGCAATGAAACCTGCCTGCATCATGATGCTTCTTGGAGCCCTTTCCCTGTGCCCACGCGGCGTTGTCGCGGAAGACTCGTTTTCGCCGCTGGATACGCGGACACGTTGTCTCGTGCTCGTTCGCAAATGCCTCGTCCTGATTGCTAAGAAGGACGTCGAGGGAATCTTTCAAAACATCGCGGACGGCCACGCGTCAGACTTTCGACTGTATCCCGATCTCGATGCACTTCCGGCGGACCTGAAGCAAGAACTTGAAGACGTCGACAGGTTCTTTGCCAAAAACTTCCGGGCTGCATCGATCCTTGACCGCAGCTTCGACGCTATTCAGTTTTCCGCATTGGTCACGGCCGAGGAGCCGGTTTTCGTAACAAGCACGGCCAAGGACCGTCAGGTCGAGGCGAAACTTCATTCGATGAAGTTCAAGATCAAGGATCCAGAGACGGGGCACTACAAACTCGGCGAGCTGAGTTTCGTGCAGACTGCAGACACGATTTACTGGGTTCCGATTGGTTGGTAGGCCAGAATGCCGACGTTGTGGCCAACGTTTTGGTCGTGCCGTCGTTCACGGTGGTCGTCATGGTGACGGTGTAGCCGGTCGCTGCCCCACGAGCCCCTGAGCACTCGTGCGCAGCATCACGCCCAAATGGCCATCTGGACTATAATCCGACGGGGGCTGAACGTTTCATCATTGGGGTTTCAGCCGCCAGGCAGAGTCCCAACAGACACGTTCGGTCCTGCTGCGAGTGCCGGTCCTACCCGGCTTGCAGGCAAGCCATGCGGGGCCGCCGCCACGCCACACAATTAGCCACGGCACCGAAGAAACCCTTCCGCACATCCACCAATGACCATCGCTCACCACACCCGACAGCTCACAGGCATGCTCTGGATTGCTGGGATGATCGGCTGGGTGATGCCGTTGATGGCCCAGGCAGCCGACAGCACGTCTGCGGCGCGGGCAAAGGAGGCAGAGGCAGCCGTTGGCGTGCTCCGTCGACACTGCGTTGAGTGTCATGGCGAGCGAGAGCAGGAAGGCAGCCTGCGGCTTGATCGTCGAGACGGGGCGATCGCAGGAGGCGACAGCGGACCGGCGGTGGTCGCTGGCGATGCTGACACAGGCGAACTGCTCCGCCGGGTGCGGCTCGCCAGGAGTGAGAGTGAGGCGATGCCACCGGTGGGCGATGGGCTCTCGGCAGAGGAGGTCGCGGTACTCGAGCAGTGGATCGCCACAGGTGCGGCGTGGCCCGACACACTCGAAAGACCACACTGGGCCTATCTCGCTCCGCATCGACACACTCCGCCAGCCGACGCCGCCAGCACGATTGATGGCTGGGTGGCCTCCGCCCACGCCGAGCATGGCCTGGCGTTTGCTGATGAGGCTTCACCCGAGACATTGATCCGACGCGTCAGCCTTGACCTGACCGGCCTGCCACCGAGCCCTGAGGCAGTTGCCGCGTTTGTCAGAGATCCATCGACCGACGCCTACGAACACCTGGTGGATCGGCTGCTCGCCAGTGAGGAGTTTGGTGTTCGCTGGGCACGGATGTGGCTCGACCTCGCCCGCTATGCCGACTCGCATGGCTTCCAGCGAGACGACCTCCGCAACCTCTGGGCCTATCGCGACTGGGTGGTGGATGCCCTCAACGCCGACATGCCGTTCGACACGTTCACGATCCATCAGGTGGCCGGCGACCTGCTGGCCGATGCGACTGAGAGCTCCCGGATCGCCACCGGGTTTCATCGCTGCTCACCAACAAACGTGGAGGCAGGCACCGATCCAGAGGAGAGCCGCTTTAACCAGGTGGTTGACCGGGTGAACACAACGGCTGCAGTCTGGCTTGGCTCAACGCTCGAGTGTGCCCAGTGTCATGACCATAAGTACGACCCGTTTAGCCAGACCGATTACTACCGGCTCGCCGCCTACTTCAACTCCACCGAGAGCGAAGTCGCCCGGGCCAACCCGAAGGTGCCCAGTTCAATCAAGTTCCTCGGGCCGACGATGCCGCTGTCCAACGACCCATGGGCCGCCGAGCGGGCTGAACTTACTGAACAGATCCGCGTTGCGAGGAAAAGCCTCAAGGCCGTTCAAGAAGCCAAACAGACGCTCGACGACCTTGCAGATCAGCCTCCGGCTGACGACCCTGAGCGGAAGAAGATCGAGAAGTCGATCGCTTCAATCGAAAAGTCACTGGCCACGCTCACGAAGAAGCTCGACGCGGTCCCCAAGGCGACGAGCCTGGTGATGAAAGAGCTCGCTGAGCCACGCGAGACGTTTGTGCTTTCGCGTGGGGAGCTTTCATCACCCGGAGCAAAGGTTGAGCCCGGCACGCCCGCCGTGCTCCCTGCAGGAGCGTCGTCAGCGGGCAACCGGCTGGCGCTTGCCGAATGGCTTGTTGCACGCGACAACCCGCTGACCGCTCGGGTGATTGTGAACCGCATCTGGCATGAGCTCTTCGGTCGCGGGATTGTGGCCACACTTGAAGACTTTGGGGTGAAGGGGGAACCTCCCACGCACCCAGAGCTGCTCGACACCCTTGCAGTCGACCTGATGGACGACGGCTGGAGCCTCAAGCGGCTGCTCAGGCGGATCGTGCTCAGCCGCACCTACAGGCAGGCTTCTCGGGCCACTGCCGAGGCCCGCAGCCTCGATCCCGACAACCGCTGGCTGGCACGCGGGCCTCGCTTCCGGCTGACGGCTGAGGCCATCCGTGACAACGCGCTGGCGATCGCAGGGCTTGTGAGCCTGGAGAAGGGCGGCCTCTCGATTCGCCCACCACAGCCGGATGGCCTGTGGACAAAGGTTGGCGGTGAGAAGTACGCCTACAAGGTGAGCCCTGGCGAGGCCCAGTATCGCCGGGGCCTCTATGTGGTGCTCAAGCGGGGCAGTCCCTACCCGAGTTTCGTCACCTTCGACGCCACCGCCCGCATGACCTGCCTGGTCAAGCGGCCTCGTTCCAACACGCCCCTGCAGGCTCTCGTGCTCCTCAACGACACGGTCTTCACCGAGGCCGCCGTGCACTTCGCAGCCCGAATCCTCAACGACCTTCCCGACGCCTCAGACGAGCAGCGGCTTGAGCATGCCTATCAAGTCGCGGTTGCCCGCCAGCCGAAGTCAGCGGAGCGGGACGTGCTGCTTGGGCTGCTCGCGGAAGAGCGTGCGGATATCGCCGCCGAGCCTGAGAGTGTGAATGAACTGCTGGCTGACCATCAGGACGCCGTTGCCAAGGTGGCCAGCCCCGAGGAGTTGGCAGCCTGGTATGGCGTGGCCACCACGCTGCTGAACCTAGATGAAACGATCACCAAGCCGTGAACCAGGAGAGATCCGTGGCCCGCGTTCATCGTTACCGCACCGCAGACAGCCGACAGGGTGGCCCGCAGTTTCTCGATGTCTCCAGACGGGATCTGTTTCGCCAGGGCTTGGGCCTTTCCGCAGCGGGCCTCGCCACACTCCTCGCACGTGACCTGCCGGCCGCGGCCGCTCCTGCTCCGGCCAATCCACTCGCCCCGCACGCCCCCCACTTCCCGCCACGCGCCAAGGCGGTGATCCACCTGCACATGGTGGGCGCACCGTCGCAGCTGGACATGTTTGATCCAAAGCCGGAACTGGTCGCGCGGGATGGCGAGAACTGTCCGCAAGAGATCTCCGACAAGCTCAAACTCGCCTTCATCGGTGATGAGAAGCGACTCTCAGGGTCGGGCTTTTCGTTTCAGCAGCACGGCCAGGCAGGGCTGGCGATGAACGAGCATCTGCCGCATCTCGCGGGCCAGGCGGACAATCTCTGCATGATCCACAGCCTGCACACTGACGAGATCAACCACGCCCCCGCCCAGATGTTTCTGCACAGCGGGTTTGGCCGCGGCGGACGGCCGAGCCTCGGCGCCTGGACGACCTACGGCCTTGGCAGCGAGAGCGAAGACCTGCCAGCCTATGTGGTGCTGCTCTCGGGCCCGCCCGGCGGGGCAGGCTCCCAGATCTGGTCAAACGGCTTTCTGCCCAGCATCCATCAAGGGGTACGGTTTCGCTCTGATGCCGACCCGGTGCTCGCGCTGACGAACGCCCCGGGCCGCAGCCGCGGCGACCAGCGACGCGTGATCGATGCCGTCACCGCGCTCAACGACCTGCAGCTGGCCGACACAGGCGACCCCGAGATCGCCACCCGCATCAGCCAGTATGAAATGGCATTTCGCATGCAGGCGAGCGTGCCTGAGCTGACCGACATCTCGAATGAGACCGAAGAGACACTCGCCCTCTACGGCGTTGAGCCGGGCAAGCCCTCGTTTGCCGCCAACTGCCTGCTTGCTCGCCGTCTCGTCGAGCGGGGCGTCCGGTTTGTGCAGCTGTTCGACTCCGACTGGGATCATCATGGCGACCTCGACAGCCGCCTGCCGAAGAAGTGTCTCGATGTCGACCAGGGCATGGCAGCGCTCCTCGCCGACCTCCGCCGACGCGGCCTGCTCGACGAGACGCTCGTGGTCTGGGGGAGTGAGTTTGGTCGCACGCCACTCGCCCAGGGCACCGACTCCAACGGCAAGAAACGCAAACTCGGTCGTGACCACCATAAAGATGCCTTCACGATGTGGCTCTCAGGCGGCGGCGTGAAGCAGGGGATCAACTATGGGGCGACCGACGACCTCGGATTCTCGATCACGAAAGACCCTGTCCATGTGCACGATCTCAACGCCACGATCCTGCATCTGCTCGGACTTGAGCACACACGGCTGACATTCCGTCACCAGGGCCGCGACTACCGGCTCACCGATGTGCACGGCAACGTGCTCAGTGGGCTTCTGGCGTAGCCGCCATCGCGGCATCGATCCGGTCTCGCAGGCCGGCGAGGATTTCGCGGTCGCTCTCCGGCCGCGGCAGGCTTTGGGAATGAGTGGCATCGCAGCCGATCAGTCCACGCAGATGCAGAAACTGGGCCATCGAGTGCTTGTAGGCCGGCACCGGCCAGCGGAAGGCGAAGTCTCCCAGGGCCTGGAGGGCGTCGTCGAGTTCGTCAAATCGTCGATCGCCGGCCGCCCACCAGGCGTCGCGAAGGGCGAAGGCCTCCGGCCAGGCGGTGGAGAGGCCCAGCAGCCAGTCGCTACCGTAGCGGACCATGTCGATCGCCAGGTCGTTGCCGGTGAACACATGAAAGTCGGGCCGCGTGCGATTCCGCAGGGCCAGCCGATCCCATTCCAGCCGTCGCGAGAGCGATGAGTGCTTGGCCCCGAGGCAGGTGGGCATCGCCATCAGCTCCGCATAGGCCTCCAGCGAAAGCACGCGGCCGGCAGGATGAAAGGCTTTCGCAAGCTCAAAGCCGATGAAGTGCGACGTGTGGCCCGCCAGCGTTGCCAGCCGCCCAATCACATCAGCATCGCTACCGCTGTTGAGGCCCCACGACGGAAAGATCACAGGGGTTGCCTCCGCCTCCGTGATCATCGCTAGCTGTTGTGCATACGCGACTTCGTCAAATGCGTCACCTTCGCCGTCCACCACACAGGCCCCAGCCACCAGCCCGCCGAAGGGTTTGCCGGCAGCCGGCCCCACGGCCTCGCGTGCGGTGACGAGCACCTGCCGTCGTGTGGCTTCACCGATCAGATGCCCGTAGCCGGTATCCATGTTGACCGCAGGAACGATGCCAGCGGCGGCTGTCCGCTTCACATGCTCGGCAAAACCTGTGAAGTCGACGAAGCCAGCGGCATCAAAAGGGAGCAGGATCGCGGAGATGCCCTGGATCCGCCGCTGCGGCGTGAGCAGTTCCCAGGGGTGGGCGGCGGAGCGAGTGGAATCGGCGGCAGGCTGAGAGTGTGACATGCAGGGCAGTATGAACCGGCTCAGGGCATGGATGCTAGCCGCAGCCGCAGACAAACGTGCAGGGCCGGCTGACTTGTTGAGTCGGCTACCGAGAGCCTAGTGTGGTGCGGGGTCGATATACCGTTTTGGGTCACGCAGGAGCCCGGTCTGGGAGAGACTGTCATGTCTGCAAGTGTTGCCTCTGGTTTCGGTCAACGGGGAGTTGGAAGAGGGCGTGTTGGAGGCCGTCGTCTGCTGACAGCGGTCGTCGTCGCCAGCCATGTTGCCTTCACCACAGCGACCCACGCTGCTGAGTCCACGCTGATTCGCGACACATGGGGCGTGCCTCACGCGATCGGTGAGGATGAGCCCGCCGCCTTCTTTGCCCTCGGCTACGCCCAGGCGGAAGACCGACTTGCTGACATCTACGTTGCGATCCGTACTGCCATCGGCCGACTCGCCGAGGTGGAGGGCCCGTCGGTGCTCGAACAGGACTACCTGATGCGGCTCACCGGCAACGACCTGATCCATGCGGAGTATCTCAAGACCGCCCCCGAGCATCTTCGCCAAAACGTCACGGCCTTCACCGATGGCATCAAGGCCTACATCGCCGAGCACCCAGACGAAGCGGCCGACGTGGCGATCGAGGTGGAGCCGTGGCATCCGCTGGCGATTGGCCGGGCGATGATTCTCCGCTGGCCGATCGGCACGATCATGGGTGACCTGCGAAACGAAGAAGAGCGACCGCGTCCTGCTGCGGGGAGCAACCAGTGGGCGGTCTCGCCAGCCCGCTCGGCAAGTGGCTCAGCGATCCTGCTCTCCGACCCCCATCTCACCTGGGAAGGCCTGGCGGTGCTCTACGAAGCCCGGGTGCACGCTGGTGACCTGCATGCCTGCGGCTACTACCTCATCGGCTCGCCGATGCTCGCGATTGGTCACAACGCCAAAGTGGGCTGGGCGCTGACTACCGGCGGCCCCGACACCTCCGATGTCTACCGGATGAAGTTTCGGCTCAACCCGCTGCCTGAATACGAGTACGACGGCGAGTGGCGACCCGTCGAGATGAAGGTCTACACGATTCCGGTGAAGGGGCAGGGGGTCACCAACAAGCCGGCCTTTTTCACCCACCTCGGACCGGTGATCAGTGAGCCCGACATGGCTGCAGGCATCGCCTACGTCGGCGCCTCTCCCTACCTCGACCAGACCGGTCTCTACGAGCAGTTTGATCGTATGAACCGAGCGGCAAGCGTGTATGAACTCAACGAAGCCCTCGGGCTGCATCAGTACAACGAACAGAACGTGATGAGTGCCGACATCGAGGGCAACATCTCCTACGTTCGCAATGGTGCCACGCCGATTCGCCCCAAGGGCCACGACTGGTCACGACCGGTGGATGGCACCTCCAGCGCCACCGCCTGGAAGGGCATCCACCCTCAAGAAGATCTCGTAAAAATCATCAATCCACCGCAGGGCTACATGCAAAACTGCAACATCAGCCCGGCCAACATGATGGTCGACTCTCCGCTGACCCCGGATAAATACCCGGAGTACATCTACAACGTCAGCTGGGACAACAACAATCCGCGTGGCCGTCGTACGGTCGAACTGCTTTCACAGAATGACCGCGTAACCGAGGCTGACGCCATCTCGTATGTGCTCGACATTCATGACGGCCTTGCGGTTCGTTGGCAGGCAGAACTCACGGCAGCCCTCGCGGCTGCCAGCCCAGCTCCGGCGGCCGACAGCACCGTTCGTCAGGCCGCTGACGCAATCCTTGCCTGGGACGGTGAATACACGCCTGAGGCAACCGCCACCGTGCTCTTCAAGTTCTGGCGACTCGCCTGCGGCAACGAACTCGACCTCACGCCGCTCGGTGAAGGGGAGACACTTTCAGCCGAGACACGCGAGGCGATGCTCGCGATCTTCGAGCGAACGATCGGCGAGCTGACCGAACGCTACGGCCGCTGGGACGTGCCGTGGGGGGAAGTGCATGTGGTGGGCCGCGGGGGCAAGGTGTTTCCCTGCGGCGGGGCCGATTATCAGTCGGGCAACAAGGAGGCGAACTTCTCCGAAACACTCTTCGATGTCCGCAGCACCGAAGACAAAGACGCTCCCGGCCGCTACATCGCCAACAGCGGCTCGATGGCGATGATCCTGATGTTCTTTGACGACGATGGTGTTCGCAGCCTGACCTGCACCCCATGGGGCCAGTCGGCCCATCCCGATTCTCCGCACTATGTCGATCAGGCGGAGGGACTCTACGCGAAGCGAGAGATGAAGCCGACCTGGTCGAATCAGGAAGAACTGGCCGATCACACCGAGTCGACCAAGACGTTTGCGTATCCACCCAGCCCGGCAACCCGCTAGGGTCAACCGGGCTCGCAGGGGCCACAGAAGGGAAGCGTTGATGTATCCACGGATCGCGCGATTTCGCGAGGTGTCCGCCTTTCAAACACACCTTGAGAGCATCGCCGCTCCGCTGCCTCTCGACGCAGTGAGCCTCTCGGCAGCCGAAGGCTCGCCGCTGGCGGCCCCCATCACCCTCGGTGGTCGTACCGCGGGCAACCGGTTCGCGATCCATCCGATGGAGGGCTGGGATGCGTCCGAAAGCGGCGAGCCGACGGAGATCCTGCTGCGTCGCTGGCACAACTTCGGCGTCAGCGGCGCGAAGCTGATCTGGGGCGGTGAAGCAGTGGCGGTGGTTCCAGAGGCCCGGGCAAACCCACGGCAGCTTGTCGCGGGTGCCTGCGGCCAGGAAGGCTTTGCCAAACTGCTCGCGGCAGCCAAGGAGCCTCATCGCGACGCCTACGGCACCACCGACGACTTGATCGTGGCCCTGCAGCTGACCCACTCCGGCCGATTTTCACAGCCGACTCGTGCCGGCCGCTCCTCGCGGATCGCCTTTCATCACCCGGTGCTCGATGCCAGGCATGGCGTCGATCCAGCCGATGAGGCCTGCGTGCTCAGCGACCGCGAAGTCGATCAGCTGATCGAGCGGTATGTCGAGGCGGCTCGCAACGCCGATGCGGCTGGCTTTGACATGGTCGACATCAAGAGCTGTCACGGCTACCTGATCAATGAGTTTCTCGCCGCGCGGCGAAGGTCGGGCCGCTACGGTGGTGACTTCGCGGGCCGCAGCCGTCTGCTGCTCTCGATCATTGAGCGGATTCATGAGGCCTGTCCCAGACTGCTGATCGGAGTGCGGCTCTCCCTGTTTGACACGATTCCCTGGCGGCATGTGGGCGACGCGGGCGAGCCGTGGCCGCTCGAGGGAGCCGTGCCCTACGACGCGGGCTTCGGCGTTGATCTTGAGAATCCGCTAGAGATGGACCTCGCCGAGCCGATTCGTCTGCTGCAGCTTCTGCACGAGCGTGGCGTGGCAGCGGTCAACCTCTCCGCCGGCTGTCCCTACGCCACGCCGCACCTGCTGCGGCCCGCCTACTTCCCGCCCTCGGATGGGTATCCGCCGCCCGAAGACCCGCTGATTGGTGTCTGGCGACAGCTCGATGCGGCCCGCCAGGCCAAGGCTGCTGTCCCAGAGCTTCCGCTCGTCGGCTCGGGCTACACCTACCTGCAAGAGTTTCTGCCACACGTTGCCCAGGCGGCGGTGCGTGAGGGCTGGATCGATATCGTCGGCATTGGACGGCTGGTGCTCTCCTACCCAACATTTCCAGCCGACGTGCTCGCCGGCAGCACCCTGCGGCGAGGTGGCATCTGCCGAACCTTTAGCGACTGCACCACCGCCCCTCGTAACGGCCTGCGGAGCGGCTGCTATCCGCTCGATGCCTTTTACAAGCGGCTTGAGCCGGAGGCCTCCCAGGTCAAAGCGATCAAGCAGGCCACGGGCTGACCGCCTACACTCGGTCGCGACGCTTGATGCCCTGAGTGTCGTGTGTCCAGAGACTCATGTGCCCCGATCACCTTGAGCACCATGGAGACCGCAGACGTGCCCACACCCCAGACCTTCACCTCCAGCCGCCGCTCTATATCTCTCCTGAGGCTGCT